>ENA-OFCE01000663-OFCE01000663.1-metagenomes-genome-assembly--contig:-NODE-663-length-21432-cov-5.400945_pt1 | contig 21432 bp, 31 predicted proteins | sample MGYA00153388_OFCE01 | MGnify analysis MGYA00153388
CCGCCGAGCACGACGCGGGTGTGAACTTGTTCGCCGCGCACGGCCTCCACCGTCAACTTGATCAGGCCGTCGTTGAGCAGCAAGGTGTCGCCCGGGCGCACATCGCGCGGCAGCTCCTTGTAGTCCAGCCCGACGGCGTCGATGTCGCCCGGCTCGGTGCGCTGCGCGTCGAGCACGAAAGCCGCGCCGGCCTCGAGCATCACCTTGCCGTCGACGAACTTGCCGACGCGGATCTTCGGCCCCTGCAGGTCGGCCATCAGGGCCACCGGCTTGCCCACCTTCTGTGCCACGTCGCGCACCAGTTGCGCCAGGGCGACGTGGTCCTGCGCCTTGCCATGGCTGAAATTCAGGCGCACGACGTCGACGCCGGCCCGCAGCAGGCGTTCGAGCACCGCCGGATCGCTGGACGCGGGGCCGAGGGTGGCGACGATCTTGGTGGCTCGAATCATGTGGCAACTCCGGCTCAATTCAGCCAGTGATTATGGGCGCCGGGCCCCGCCGTCATCGCCCGGAGCTGGCTTGTTCCAGCCACGCCGGCAACTCGCCCAGGCTGTCGATCACGGCGTCCGGATGGGCGCTGGCCGCCGGCTGGCCGTGGTTGTAGCCGTAGCTCACCAGCACCACCGGGCAGCCGGCGGCGCGGGCCGCAGCGGCGTCGTTGCTCGAATCGCCCACCATCAGCGTCCGCGCTGGCTGGGTGCCCAACGCCAGGCAGGTCTGCAGCAGCGGCAGCGGGTCGGGCTTCTTGCGCGCGAAGGCGTCGCCACCGAAGATGGCCGTGAAGTAACCGTCCAGGCCTTTGGCACCCAGCAAGGGGCGGGCAAAGGCGTTCGGCTTGTTGGTCAGGCAGGCCAGCTTCAGGCCGGCGGCGCGCAGGCTGTCCAGGCACTCGAACACGCCCGGGTAGACGGCCGAATGCTGGCCGTTGACGGTCAGGTAGTGGTGCTGGTAGAGCGCCCAGGCCAGGTCGTACAGCGCCGCCGGGGCGCCCACCTCGGCCAGCGTCATCGTCAGCAGGTGTTCGCTGCCCTTGCCCACGGTGCGCACGATGAAGTCGTGCGGCACCGGCGGCCAGCCCAGGTCGGCCAGCGCCAGGCGCAGGGCGACTTCGAAGTCGCGGACGGTGTCGACCAGGGTGCCGTCGAGGTCGATGATGGCGGCGTCGAAGTGCGTGGTCAGGCGGGTCATGGCTTCGGCAAAGACGATGTGGGTTTGCGGCGGGGCTGGGCCCGGGGTGCGTGGGCGTCGAGCCAGTCCAGGAACTCGCCGTACCAGAGCTTCGAGTTGCGGGCCTTCAGCACCCAGTGGTTCTCGTCCGGGAACCACAGCAGCCGCGCCGGCACGCCGCGCGCCTTGAGGGTGTTGTAGTAGGCAAGGCCGTTGCAGTCGGGCACGCGGAAGTCCTGCGCGCCGTGGATCACCAGCGTGGGCGTGTTCATGTGCGCGGCGAACGCATGCGGACTTTGCGCCAGCACGCGCGGCATGTCTTTCCAGTATTCGGCTTGCAGGTCCTTGGGCCGCTGGGTATACGAGTCGGCGCTGAAGGTGGCCACGCGGTCGAAGACGCCGGCGTGGCACACATAGGCCCGGTAGCGGCCGGCGGGCACGTGGCCGTTCATCCAGGCCACCAGGAAGCCGCCGTAGCTGCCCCCTGTGGCGTACACGCGCTGCGGGTCGGCCCAGCGCTGCGCCAGCAACCAGTCGGTGCCGGCTTCGATGTCCTGCAGTTCCAGTTCGCCCTGGCGGCCGATCAGGCTGTGCTTGAACTGCAGGCCGAAGCCACTGCTGCCGTGGTAATTGACCTGCGCCACGACGTGCCCGCGCGAGGCCAGCACGTGCGCGTTCCATCGCCACGAGAAGGTGTCGCCGGCGGCAGCGTACGGGCCGCCGTGGATGACCTGCATCACCGGATGTTTCTTCTTCGGGTCGAAGCCGGGCGGGAAGGTCAGCCACATCTGCACCGCGTCGCGGGCGGCGCCCGTGATCTCGACTTCCCGCACCTCGCCGAACGCCACCGTGTCCACCGTGTCGTCGTTGAAGTCTTCCAGGCGCAACAACGTGCCGGCGCTGTGTTGTGCGTGGATGCGGGCCGGGTGGCTGGCGGCGTCGGCCACCGTCACGACGACCTCACCCGCCAGGTCGAAGCCCTGCACCCAGCCGCCTGCGCGCACGACGGTGAAGTGGCCGCTGGCCAGGTCGCAGCGCCAGAGCGGACAACGGCCGCGGTCTTCGGCCGTGAAGTACAGCGCGCTGCCATCGGCTGCCCAGCGCAGCGGCGCATTCACCGCGTGGTCCCAGTCGCCACCCAGCGCCTGCCGGGCGCCGCCGCGTTCGACGACGGCCAGCTGGCTCAGCGCCGTGTGCTGGCGGCCCACGTGCGCCGCCGTGGTGGCAACGCGGCGGCCATCGGGGCTGTAGCGTGGCGCGGCGAAGTCCCAGGCCGCGTCGTCGGCCAGCGCCTCCACACTGCGGGTGCGCAGATCGATCTCGCTCAGCCGCAGGCGGTTGCCCAGCAGCGGCGCGGCCGCGGGGTCGTGCACGAAGGCCACGCTGCGGCCGTCGGGGCTGACATCGAAGCCGGCATGGCCCTCGCTGTCGCGCGGCAGTTCCAGCGCCGTGCCTTCGAACAAGTCGGTGGCGCGCCCGCTGGCCAAATCCAGCCACCACAGGTGAAGCACGCGCCCCATCGGCATGGCGTGGTCCCAGTAGCGGTAGAAGGCCTCGCTGGTGACGTAGCCGCTTTCTTTGCGCTCGCTGAATTTCTTGTGCCGCCGGGCCTGCGCCTGGCTGCCCTTCAGCTCAGGCCAGACCCAGGCGCTGAAGACGATGCCCCGGCCGTCGGGCAGCCACTTGAAGGCCTCGATGCCGGGCGCGAAATCGCTGAGGCGGCTGGCCTCGCCGCCGTCGGGCGCGATGGCATAGAACTGCGACGCGCTGTCCTTGCGGCCCTGCTGTTCGCGCCGCGCGACGAAGCCGATGCGGTCGCCGCGCGGAGACCACGCGGGCTGGCCGTCCTTGTCGCTGCACACCGTCAAGCGCCGTGGTGCGGTGCGGTCGGTGGGCAGCAGCCACAGGCTGGTCATGCCCTGGTTCTTCTCCATCGAGAAACGCGTTACCGTGCACACGGCGTGGCAGCCGTTGGGCGCGAGCGACAGCGCCCCGATGCGGTCGAGCTTCCAGAGCGTCTCGACGTCGAGCGGCGCTTTGTCAGACGTTTCGGCAGGATCCTTCATGCCTGCGAGTGTCGCCCGGGCCGATCGCGGCCTGTCGACTCAGCCGATGCTCTCCACCTGCCGGCTCTGCTGGTAAGCACGCCCGAAGCGGTTGCCCAGGAAATCAGGCAAGTCCACCTCTTCCTGGCGGATGAAACCGCGCTGCGGCAGCCGGCCCTGGCGGAACAGATCCACGGCCGCACAGATGCCGGCGGCGGTGGTGATCTGAATGGCCGACAGCGGGTTCGTCTCGCTGCGGTCGGCAAAGATCTTGCGTGCGAACACTTCCTGCACCAGGCTGCCGCCGCGCATGCCGCTGACGGTGACGAACACCAGCACGACATCCTGCATCGTGCTGGGGATCGACTTGCGCATGATGTTCTTCAGCGTCTCGGTGTCCTGATTCAACTGCAGCTCTTCCAGCAGCAACTTCATCAGGTCGCGGTGGCCGGGGTAGCGCACGCTCTTGTAGTCCAGCGTCTGCACGCGGCCGGCCAGGGTTTCGCACAGCGTGCCCAGGCCGCCGCTGGTGTTGAAGGCCTCGTACTCGGTGCCGTCCAGGCTGAAATGTTCCAACCCCTCCAGCGGCAGCGCCTCGATGCTCTTGCCCTGGCGAATGGCCTCGCAGGGATGGCAGTACTCGTTGATGAGGCCGTCCACGCTCCAGGTCAGGTTGTATTTCAGTGCGTTGGTGGGAAACGCGGGGAGCGCGCCGACGCGCATCTTCACGTCCTGCAGCGTGTCGAAGCCCTTGGCCAGATGCGCTGCGACGATGCCGATGAAACCCGGCGCCAGACCGCACTGCGGCATGAAGGCCGTCGAAGCCCCCTGCGCCAGGGCCTTGATGGCGCGCGTGGCGGCCACGTCTTCGGTCAAGTCGAAGTAGTGGCAACCGGCCTCGCGTGCCGCACCTGCGGCCAGCGTGGCCAGGTGGTAGGGCAGCGCGTTGATCACGGCGCCCTGCCCGCGCAGGACACCCAGTAGGGCGCCGGCGTCAGACGTGTCGGCCTGCTGCGTGCGAACCGGGTCGTTCGCAAGCACCTGCAGCGTCGCGGCACTGCGGTCGACCACGGTCATTTCATAGTCGCCACAGGCGCCCAGCAGGCGGGCAATGGTCTGGCCGATGTGGCCGGCGCCGAGCAGGGTGATCTTCATGAGGTTTCTTCGTCAGGGGTGAACAACGCCCGCCAGTCTAGGCAAGGTGCCAGACGAAAGAAACCCGTGTTTCGTCGAAGTGGAAGTAATCGCTGACGAATCGTCTGTCGAATCATCCGCTCCGTCAGTTCACTTCGACTGACTGGCCTTGAACTCCCGGCCGGCAGCCCGCTTGGCACGGGTCTCGGCCAGCTGGTATTTCACTTCGGCTGCTTGGCGCATCTCTACGGCGCGGGCCAGCGCGTCCTTGAAGCGCTGCTTGGTGTAGGTGTTCTCGGTGCCGATGTAGATGGTGCGACGGCGAGGCTTGCGCCCGAACAGGGGCTCCAACACCGACAAGCTGATGTCGCGCACCACGCTGCCCTTGCGCAGGCGCAGCATCGGCCCGCTGATGCCCACGGGCAGATCGGTGCTCTTGTTCACGCTGGCATGCGGCTGCAGCTTGCTGGGCGCCGGCATGGCCGCGATGCGCTTGAGCAACTCCTTGGTGGCCAACGCCAGCGACTTGGCGGGGTCGCCGTCGCCGACCAGCCGGTCGGAAAACAGCTTGGTGCCTGCGTAGCGCACCTGCCAGCCGTGCGTGGCCTGGGTATCGATGCGCTGGATGCCTTGCGGAACTTCGAACACTTCACCGGTGTGGATGACAGCTTCGCGAATTTTCATGGGTTCAACCTCGGGCCAGTCTGATGCGGCCTCCCTGTGAGATCTAATTTTTCGGCACCTATGCTAACTTCTCAATGACGCCGAGCGCGAGTGTAATCGCGTCTGCCAGCACCTCACAATCCGGCGTGCCACTTGCTCTTGCTGAACCCACGCCATGCTGCTGGACGCCCTGGACCGCCAACTCATCGCCCTGTTGCAGGCCAACGCGCGCCAGAGCACGGCCGACCTGGCGCGCAAGCTGGCGGTGGCCCGCACCACCGTGCTGGCGCGGCTGGTGCGCCTGGAGCGCCAGGGCGTGATCGTCGGCTACACGGTGCGCCTGGGCCAGGATGAAGGCGACCGCGGTGTGGAGGCCTACGTGGGCATCAGCACCGAACCCAAATCGGCACGCGACGTGACGCAGCGCCTGGCGACCTTGCCCGAGCTGCGCCAGCTGTGCTCGGTGAGCGGCGAGTTCGACTACCTGGCCTTGCTGCGCGCGGAGTCGACGGCCCGGCTGGACGCATTGCTGGACGAGATCGGCGCCATCGACGGCGTGCGCAAGACGACGACCTCGGTGGTGCTGGCGCGGCGCATCGACCGGACAACGTAGCCGGCCCCTTTGCGTGTCACGCCAGTTCGGCGCGCATGGCATCGATGACCGACTTGTAGTCGGCCTGACCGAAGATCGCGCTGCCCGCGACGAAGGTGTCGGCGCCCGCATCGGCCACGCGCCGGATGTTGTCCACCTTGATGCCGCCATCCACCTCGAGCCGGATGTCGCGGCCGGTGCTGTCGATGAGCTTGCGAGCGCTTTCGATCTTGCGCAGTGCGCTGTCGATGAAGCCCTGGCCGCCGAAGCCCGGGTTCACGCTCATGATCAGGATCAGGTCGACGCGGTCGATGACCCATTCCAGCACGTCCAGCGGCGTCGCCGGGTTGAAGACCAGTCCGGCCTGGCAGCCCTCGGCCTTGATGAGCTGCAGCGTGCGGTCGACGTGCCCGCTGGCGTCGGGGTGGAAGCTGATGAGGTCGGCACCGGCCTGTGCAAACGCCGTGGCCAGCGCGTCCACGGGCTGCACCATCAGGTGCACGTCGATGGGCACCGTGCTGTGCTTGCGCAATGCCTGGCACACCATCGGGCCGAAGCTGAGGTTGGGCACGTAATGGTTGTCCATCACGTCGAAGTGAATCCAGTCGGCGCCGGCCTGGATGACGTCGCCGACTTCCTGGCCCAGGCGGGAGAAGTCAGCGGACAGGATGCTGGGAGCGATGCGGTAGGTGGCCATGGACTGATTCTAGGTAGGCGCCACCTGTGGCCCCCACCTGTGGCCCCCAGCGGGCGCTCCCTACAATGCCCACATGTCCCGCCCCGAGTTCAGTTGCAGTGTCAGCGTGCAATACCTGCCCGAGCAGTCGCAGCCGCCGGAAGGCCCTTTCGCCTTTGCCTACACGGTCACCATCCGCAACAGCGGCGACACCACGGCCCAGCTGATCGCCCGCCATTGGGTCGTCATCGACGCCGAAGGCCACCGCGAGGACGTGCGCGGCCTGGCCGTGATGGGCCAGCAGCCGCTGCTCAAGCCCGGTGAGCAGTTCGAATACACCAGCTGGACGCGCATCCCCACACCCCAGGGGCAGATGCGCGGCACCTTTTTCTGCATGACCGAGGACGCCCACCCCTTCGAGGCGGCGGTGGCCGAGTTCGCGCTGCTGTTCCCCGATGACGGCCCGCCGGCCCCGCCGATGACCGACGCCGACATCGATCTAATGTACGCCGAACACTTGGCCAACGGCGGCGACCCCGGCGACGCCGAGCAGTGCGACCCCGATGCGTTTTAGCCCCCAACCCGGACGAGGAGACGACGATGAGCGACGACAAGACCCTTTACGTGAGCGACTCCCCGCACGCCGCAGGCTGCTCAATCAGCACCGACTCGGCGGCCGGGCAAGTCGTGATGACCGCGCACGGCCTGTGGCGGCCGAAGGGTGCCGCGAGCGAGTTGACTGCCCGCGTCGTCCACGCGGCCAACTGCCACGCCGACCTGCTCGCCGCGTGCCGGGCTGCGCTGCTGTGGATCACCGAGGACTGCCGCGAGCGGGACGAGATCGTCGCCGCCATCGCCAAGGCCACCGGCGTCGCGGAGTCCCCTAATGCGTGACGCCGATCAAGCCCGCCGCCTGTTGCGTGCGGGCAGCTTCCCCGACCCGACGACCCCCAGACCGGAGACGGTGATGACCACCCCGACCATGCCGCCGGACCTGTACGCCGCCGTGCAGTACCTGCTCGATGTTGCCCGCGAGAAAGCCGCCGAGGCCGACGCGCTACTTGAGCGGCACTACGCCGCCGCCGCGGACCCCGGCTACTACCGCGAGTCGGAGTACCCCAAGGGATTTGACGACACTTGGAACCGCGTCATCGGCGCGATGAACGCGACCGGCGACGCGGCCGGCGTTCAAGGCCGGGTGGTCCGCCACCGTCGAGTTGCAGGTGCTGCTCCCGCAGTACGTCAGCCACGCGCTGCTTCACGATGTCATCGCGGACGCGGGCAAGCTGATCGGGCTGGCGGACTTCCGGCCCACCTACGGCCGGTTCCGCGTCACTCAGTTCGCTGAGTGGCGCGGGCGGTGAAACAGTCTGGCGCGGCTAGCCCGGGCGTGGCCTGGTTCGGCGGGGATCGGTGAGGCATGGCGCGGTGCGGTAAGGCATGGCTTCTTTTCTTGGGGGACACATGGTTGCGATACGAAGGCCGCCGGACGACGGCGGCGGTTGGCGGGACCGGCGGAAACTGATCCGCGCTTTCCTGCATGACCGGTCAACGAGTCTGGACAGAAGGCACTAACACACGCGGGGGCGGCATGGTTCAGTCAGCGGATCGGAAGGGGGTGGCGCAGGAAGCGGCGTCGCCCCCGACCGTCCGCGTGCCGAGCTTGCCGGAGTGCGTCGCGGGCCTCCAGGCGTGGCTCAAGGCGGCCGGCTACGACGCCGTCATGTCGCCGACGTTCACGTGGGTGAACCCGGACGGCCGGCCCGGAGTGCTGCCGCTCAACTTCATGCCGTCGCCACCGATGGCGACGGCAGTGTCGGCGGTGTCCGCTCTGGGCAGTGAGTGCCGCGAGTTGGCTGACGCCATCGCCGGGGTGCTGGAGACGGCCGGCCCCGGCGTAGTCATGGCGGGCATCGACATCGCCACGCGGATTTCCGACGACACCGACCACACCGGCGGGACGTGGGGCCGCGCCATCAAGGCACTTAAGGCCGACGGCGTAATCGCTTCGGCGGGCAAGGGGTCCGCCGGCTACTGCCTTACGTCGGGCGGGTAGTCTCGGACCTCTGCCAACCTCTGCCAACCTCTGCCAACCTCTGCCAACCTCTGCCAGTTCCGATTGGCGGGGGTCTTTCCCCCGGACCTGTTAACTTCCACACATCGCCCCAGGCACCACCGACGGGTACGGCTACGCCAAGGAACCGACCTGCCCCGGCTACGCCAACGCCGGCCGGTTCCTCCGCGGCAGCATGAAACACCGATGGCCCGAACTGGCCCACGGACAAGAGTGACGCAACCCCTGACCCGAACCGGAGACGACGCGATGAATGACGTGACCGACGTGACCAGACTCCCGAGTGCCGCCGACTCCGCGACGTTTGTCGAGGCGTACCGCGAGTGGCAGAAGCCCGACGGCGACGACGCGACGATGGCCGCGGCGATGTTCGCGTGCTTCCCCGGCCAGTCGCTCCACGACGACGAGCGGTGCGTCACCATCGACGGCTTCGCGCTCGTCGCCAAGCGGGAGACCTACCAGGACGACAGCGTCGAATACGACCTCGAACACTACGCGCTGGACGGCAACGTCGTCATGACCAAGCCGCGGTGAACCACCCCGGCCGCGGGACGCCCCGAGGGACCGGAGGCGGCACGGATGTTCAAGCCCCCGGCCGGGGCTTTTCGGTGGGGTAGCTCAGCAGCAGAGCGCCGGGCGCAAGCCTGGGGACGCGGGTGCAAGTCCCGCCCCTACCGCTAACGACACGACCCACGACGACTGAGGACGCGACCCATGCCCCGCACCAAGCCGAAGCCCGGAGCCGCGCCGCGGGGCCACGACCACCGCGTCTCACAAGCCCGGCACCGCCCCGAGTCGTGCCCGCTGACCGTGGCCGACATCGCGTGCCTGCTGACGCTCAGCCCCACGGCCGTGCGCGACCGCGACCGCCAGTTGCGCCCGGCGAAGTTGGGCCTCGCCGGCAAGGAGTGTCGGCGCTACTCGTGGGCGTCTTTTTTGGCCTACCTCGAAACCGTCACCCCCAAGGAGTGAGCGAGTGGACAACCCGTACCTCCTCGATACGCCGGCTGTCGTCTCCTTCAGCGGAGGCAGAACGTCTGGCATGATGCTCGCCAAGATCGTGGAGGCCCACGGCGGCGCGCTGCCCGACGGCGTGAAGGTCGTGTTCAACAACACCGGCAAGGAGCGGCCCGAGACGCTGGACTTCGTGGAGCGGTGCTCGCAGCAGTGGGGCGTGCCGGTGGCGTGGCTGGAGTACACCGCCGAACTCAAGACGCGACCGCTGGTGAAGTCCCGCAACGGCCGCATCGAGTCCCCCTACGCGCACGGCTTCAAGGTCGCCGATTACGCCACGGCGAGCCGGGACGGGGGGCCGATGGAGGCCGCCATCCGCGCCAAGAACATGCTGCCCAACGTCATGGCCCGATTCTGCACCGTTGAGTGCAAAATCCTCACGACCGGCCGCTACCTCCGCTCGGTCGGGTGGACCGCGTGGTCCAACGCCATCGGCTTCCGGGCCGACGAACCGCGGCGGATCGCCAAGCTCGCCTCAACCAACCGGCACTCGCGGGAAGACCCCGTCACGCCGCTGGCCAAGGCCGGCGTGACGAAAGCTGACGTAGTCGCTTTCTGGGACGCCCAACCGTTCCGGCTCGCGCTGGAGGACCACGAGGGGAACTGTGACCTCTGCTTCCTCAAGGGGGCCGGCAAGATTCGCCGCATCCTCAAGGACCGCCCCGACCTCGCGGACTGGTGGGTGCGGATGGAGGCCGAGGCCGTTCGGCGCGGCCCCGACAAGACTCCGGGCGTCGCGTTCTTCCGCAAGGACCGCCCCCGCTACTCAGTCCAGTTGGAACTCGCCCACCGCCCCGGCCTGTTCGACGACACCGACGATCTGCTCGAAGCTGCTTGCCACTGCACCGACTGACCTCACCGCCCCCCCAGGAGTGATCCCCGTGAGACTGCCGAGATTCCCCGACGCCCCGCCGGCCAACCCCTCCAGCGACGTGCCGTACCCGGTTCCGGCCCCCGACAACGCCTTCGTCGCCGCGATGGTGCGACGACTCCTCACCGACGTGTCCCGCGTCTGCGCGATCTCGACCGAGTCCGAGTCCCTCGAAATCCTGCTGGCCCTCTCCGGGCGGCTGGCGGAGTCGAACCCGGCCCCGCGGCCCCGAGCCGACGCCCCGTTCCCCGGCATCTTCGCGGGGTCCAAGGCGGGCGACTTCGCGGGGCTGCCCCCGGCCCCGGCGGCCGTCACGGCCCGCGTCCCCGAGTTGGCCGCGCGGCTCGGCGAAATCGGCGAACTGTTCGGGTCGTACCTGTACCGCAAGCAAAGCGGCATGTCGAACGAGGACTACGGCGAACTTTTCGTGGCCTCAATGCGGCTCCAGTCCGTCATCGACGAACTCGCGGCCGAAGCGGGTGACCAGTGACGCCCCTCGTGACCGACTCCCCGCACAGACTCCCCGACCAGTTGCCCGCGGACGTGACCGACAGCCCGGCCTACCGGCGCGTCCGCCGCGACCTCGCGGGCCTGACGTGCGGGCAGTTGCAGCACCTCAAGGTCCACGTCATCGGCGTCGTGCAGCGGGCACTGACGTACCCGACGCCCGGCCCGGAAGCGGGTGCCGCGTGAGCGTCAAAAAGCCCACTGAGCAGTCCATCGTCAACGCCTGCCTCGACCTGCTCGCCTACCGCGGCGCGTTCGCCTGGCGCGTCAACCAAGGTGCGATGAAGACCGCCGCCGGCGGGTTCGTCCGCTTCAACCGCGTCAAGGGCATCTCCGACATCGTCGGCGTGCTCCCCTCACGCACGGGCACACTCAAGGCGAGCGGCGCGCCGTACTACGTCGCCGGCGGGAAAATGATTTGCGTCGAAGTGAAGCGCCCCGGACTCGGCAATCGGTCGAAGCCCGAGCCGCACCAGCAACTGTTCCTCGACATCGTGCGGGACAAGGGCGGCCTGGCCGTGTGCGTCACCAGCGTGGCCGAACTCGACGCACTACTCACCCTTGAGGGCTACTGATGGCGACCGACACCCTGACCGCCGACCCGCCGGAGTGCGTGGCCGACCCCGCCCCCGGCCGCGGCCCGCGGTGGCTGCCCGGCGACGACGCCTTCGAGCGCGCCCTGGACCTGTGGGGCCGCTACCCCCGGCCGCTCAAATACTGCCGGCTGTGCCACGAGCAAGCCGAACCGTACCGCGGCGAGCTTTGTTTCAAATGTGCCTGCACTGCCGACAGCCGCGCCGGCCGAGCCTGACCCCTGACCCCAAACCGCGAAGGAGTGACCCTGATGGAAACTGACCCCGACCGCGCCGACAAGCCCGAAGACTACTACCCCGAAGTCGCCCGGCTCGCCGCGCGGTACGCCAAGGGCCGGCCGACGACGCCGGACGACATGGCCCAGGCCGGCGTCGCCGAGGTACTGACGCGCTGGTTCGCGTTCGACGCGGCCTTGTCGTCGCGCAGAACGTGGGTGCTGAACGTCGCGGCCTGGGGCATGAGGGACGCCCTCCGGAGTGGCGAGGGCCACGCGCTGATCCGCCTGCCCAAGTCGGCCGCGCGCCGCGGCGAGGTGTACCCCCAGTTCGTCGGCCTCCGGCAGAAGTGTTACGGCAAAAACTCCGACGACGCCCGGTATCGGGACGTGCATTTGCCGGACCCGCGCGACGCCGCCCCCGCGCCGACAGACCCCGGCGAGTTTTTGTCACTGGCGCGGTCGCTCGCCGGCCGGCCGCTCACCAAGTCGGAGCGCGGGGCGCTGCTGTTGCATTTCGTGCGGGGCATGACGCAGCGCGACGCGGCCTCGCACATGGGCGTCACCGAGTCCCGCGTGTGCGGCGTGCTCGGCGACGTGGTGCGCGCCTGCCGCGAGAAGGCCGCGGTGACCGCGTGAGCGCGACCCGCCACTGCCCGAACCCGGCCCGCTACGGCCGCCCGGCCCCCGAGGACGTGCGGTGCCCGACGCCGGGGTGCCACCGGCGGCGCAACCGCGACCCGAAGCGGCCCGGCGGGCTGACGCGGCTGTGCTACGAATGCCGCGCCGACCGGGCGGCGGGGGCGGACACGGCGGGCGATGCGACCCCGCAGGGTGCGTGCGCCGAGCCGGAGGCGTGCGGGTGCGGGGCGGGCGCGAAGCCGTTCGCTACCCGCCGGGGCACCGCCGGGATCGCGGTGCACGACGGACGCTGGCTGTGTTTCTGCGTCCGCCGCGAGCCGGGCGACCTGCTGATGTACGTGCAAAACTCGCGGATGAAGGCGACGTGCAGCAACTGCGGCACCCGCCGGCCCGCCCCACTGACCGCCCCGAAGGGAGTCGTCGCGTGAAAGCCGAAGTGCTGAACGAGTGGGTCACCTTGATCGAGGGGGATTCAGCCTTTGACGGCCTGACTGCGGCCGGTGCACGCCTTGCAGAATTGGGCCTGCCCGCTCCCCTTGAAATCAAGGCCGCACCGTTTGCACGACTTGACGTATTGGCACTTAAAACTGCACCGACGACATCGGTATTGTTTCGCGTCGCGGAACTCTACGATCTGGGCGGGAGAGTACCATCGCCCGACGCCGCAATCATGACAGACGAGTGTCGTACCGGAAGAGTGTTTTCGAGGATGTTCAGACCGTTTAATAACATCCAAGTTTTCCGGCCTGTTATCTGTTTTAATTTCGTTGATGTGGTGAACGACTTCGTCGGCTTCGAGCGGCCTGCCTATTTTGGCCTCGGCGATGATTCGGTGCTCGCGTCGCCCGGCGTTCGGACCCGCGCTGATGATGACGTAGCCTTGGCAAAGTGTCTTTCCAGTCTTGACTTGCGATTTACCAACGAGTGCAGCCGTCTCGCGCTGAAGGCAGCAGCAGCTCCTAACCGTGCCACTCTTCATGGATCGGCCGGAAATGACTTTGCGGACTCCGCAATCACATTTACACCACCAGTACAAACTACTGGCACCCCTGTGAGAAAGGCACTCTACAAGCAGCCGGCCAAACCGTTCGCCAGTCAAGTCGCGGTATTTTGTGTTCATGCCTATATTATATCCAGTTCCGTAGCCTATGACAACATAACACCGGAGAATTGGCTGTGAAAATAGAAATACTTAACGAGTGGGTATCACTAATTCAAGGCGACAACCGGGCCGCGATGGAACTGATCGACCGGGCGGCGGTAGACGCGGTCATTAGCGACCCGCCCTATGGCATGAGTTGGGACACCGTTACGTCCCGGTTCACCGGGGGCCACAACCCCGCCCGACGCGGCGTCGGGCGGAACGATGAACGATCTGTCGCCGGTGATGACGCGCCTTTCGATCCGTCGCCCTGGCTTGACTACCCCCGCGTCGTGTTGTGGGGCTACCAACACTTCGCCAGCCGGCTGCCCGTCGGGTCAGTCCTCAGTTGGGTCAAGCGCAACGACGGTGCTTACGGGTCGTTCCTGTCCGACGCCGAACTCGCGTGGATGAAGGGCGGCCACGGGGTCTACTGCCACCGCGACCTTTCCATGAATGCCGAAGCCTCGCGCAGAGTTCACCCCACGCAGAAGCCAATCGGCCTGATGCGGTGGTGCATCGAGAAGGCCAAAGTCCCGGCCGGCGGCTTGATCTTGGACCCGTTCGCGGGGAGTGGCACGACGGCACTGGCCGCGATGCTGACGGGCCGGCGGTGCATCGTTGTGGAGTCCGACGCCCGGTACTGCGACGTGATTCGCCGGCGGGTCGAGCGAGCCAGCGGCGACGGCCCCGGCAGTTTGTTTCACACCGAAAACTTGGAGGTGCCGTCGTGAGTGACCTGTTCACGCTGCACTGCGGCGACGCCCTCGACTGGCTCAAATCGCTGCCGGACGACGCGGCGAGACTTTTAATCACAAGTCCGCCATACGAAGCCCAAAGGTCTTACGGCCTTGGGTTTAAGCTCCGGGGCCAAGCGTGGGTTGACTGGATGCGGCCGATCGTCGTGGAGGCGTGCCGGGTGACGCGGGGGCTGGTCGTGGTCAACGCGGCGGGGCCGGTCAAGGGCGGCAGTTACTCGCCGTCGATGGAGTGGCTCGTCAGCGACTTGACGCGGCTCGACGGGGTCGTGTGCGGGCCGGCCCCTTACGTCTGGTGGAAGGTGTGCGGGACGCCGGGGAGCGGGGCGACGACGCAGCAGCGGCGGGACTGGGAGCCGCTGTACACCTTCTGCCGGCCGGACGTGTTGCCGCTCAAGTGGGCCGACAACACCGCGTTCGGCCATCCGCCGAAGTTCGAGGCCGGGGGAGACTTCACGACTCGCGCCGCGGACGGGGTTCGCGCGAACGCCAAGAAGGTGAGCGGCTGGAAGGCCAACGGCCAGACCTTCCGGAACCCCGACGGGACCATGCGGCTGAAGGTGTTCGCCCCGCCGGCCGTCTCCAACCCCGGTAACGTCATCCGGGCCGTGGCCGTGGACGAAGGCGGCAGCGTCGTCGAGGCCCGCGTCGGCGGCGGGCACCAAGGCCACGACCTCGCCCACGACTCCGAAGCCCCGATGGCGCTCGCCGTCGCGGAGCGGTTCGTCCGATGGTTTTGCCCGCCGAACGAATGCGTTTTGGACTGTTTCGCTGGCAGCGGCACGACGGGCCACGCGGCGATCCTGCACGGCCGCCGGTTCCTCGGCAACGACCTCCGCCAGTCGCAAGTGGACCTGTCCCGCCGCCGGCTGGAGCAGGTCAGCGGCGACGGCCCCGGCTCGCTGTTCGCCGGCCAGACTGACCTTCAACGCGACTTCTTGGAGAACCTGCCGTGACCACTGACACCCCACTGACACTGACGGAGGCGACGGCGATGGCGACGGACCTGATTGGCGGGCACCTGATGCGGGCGGCCGAGCTGCTGCGGGGGTCGCACCCCGTGACGCCCTACGTCACGGTGACGGCAACGCTGCGGGTGACAGGAGACTCCGACCCGGCCGACTGCCGGCCGGTGTACGCGGCGCGGGTGGACGGCGGCAACTTCCTGCCGTGGGTCGGCACCGGCGGGACGCTTGAGGACGCGGTCGCGGAGTGCCTCGCGGAGATGGCGGCCGACCCCGACGCGGGCCTGAGGGCCGAGTGCGACCGCCGCGGCTACACCCTTACCCCCAAACCCTTACCGACGATGGAGACCGCATGAGTTGGGGACTGGCTTATCTCTTTGGCTTACTGAGCGGCGCGGCACTCGCCGCCCTGATCGGCGTGTTCCTCCACGCGCAGTCGTGGAGCGAATTGGCGGAGGCATACGACGCGATGCAGGCGACGGCGTGCGACTGGCGTAACCGGGCCGACGCCGAGTTCCTGCGGGCCGACAAACTCCGCGCGGAGGTCGCCACGCTCACCGACGACCTTGCCATGTGCCGCCGGCACAACGCCGAGGCCGACGAGGAAATCATGGGGCTGACGGCGTCGCTGGCCGAGGCGGTCGCAGTGCGGGAAGTTGCCGCGGCCGTCGCCGCCGCCCGACTCAACTGCATCGATTCGATGACAGACGACGCCGACGCGCTCCGCACCGAGTGCGAATCGCTGCGTTCGCAACTCGCCGACGCGCACAAGAGCCTCGACGCCGCGATGGCCCACGTCGAGCAGTTGTTGGTGAAGCGGGACGCGGGAATTGTCGAGCGGGATTCGCTGCTCGCGCAAGTCCGCGGGCTGCACGAGGCGGTGCAGGCGGTCACCGACGAGCGGAACGACGCCGCCGCCAGGGCCGACGCGAGCAACGCCCGTTGCCAGCAGGCCGTGAGGGACCGGGCGAAGGCTTACGACGGAATGCGGGCCGTCGTGAAACTGATCGAGTCCACACAAAAGGAGTGCTCATGACCGAGTCCGACAAGATTGTCGCGGAGTCGGCGTACCGCGCGATCGCGGCCCTGACCCGCGCGCTTTGCCAGCACATGACCGGGCCGCAAATCTACTGGCTCGTCGCGAGCATGTACGCCGACGCCAGGGCGGCGGCGCTGGACAACGAGGACGACATCCACGCGACGCTGACCCGGTTGCGGCTGGAGGAGGAGTGCCGCACGCAAGGGCTGAGCCTCGACGTGCCGTGGCCTCCGATCTTCCGCAACCGGAGGGCCGAGTCATGACCGACGCTCGCCCCACCTGCCGCCACTGCCTCAAGTGCGTCGTGAGCAAGCCGCGGGGGCTTTGCTGGGCCTGCCATCGGAACATGTCGGTGCGCGAGTTGTACGCGGTCGCGCCGCACTGCGTGCATGGTCCGGGCGCGGGCAGCGGCTCGGGGACGCCGCCCGTGCGTCCCTGCCCGCACCCGCAAGGCTCGCCGGGCCGACTGGACACGATGTCACGCCGGGCGGTGGCGGGGGAGTCGCTGTGGCACCCCGGCGACTGCCGCGAGATCACCGCGGACGTTGACGGGCGGGCGGGGCACTACGCGGCCTGAGGGGGCTACTTGTACTTGCCCATCGGGCGGGGCCGCGGGGCCGGGACCGGGGCGACGGGTTCGGGCGGCACGACGGCGGGATCAATGAACGGCCGGAAGTAATCGCAGGTGACTCCAAAAACGTCTGCGAGCCGGTAAAGGGAGAGGCTATCGACGCCGCCGCCGTTCTCGATCTTGAAGACCGACGGCTGGCTGATCTTCACACGGCGCGACAACTCCGCCCCGGACATACCTAGGGCGACCCGTAACCGTTTGACTTCTTGCCCGAGACTGCTCACCGCACTGCCCCCGAAAGTTACCCTAGGCTATTGACGACAACTATAGCTCAGGGTAAGCTAACCATACCCGTCGGACTGCCCGCCGGCAATCGGAAACTGGAGTTCACTAACCCCTCGGAGGCCGACGCAATGCGACTGTACCGCTTCAACCTCGACCCGACAGCGACCTACCGAAGCCGGAACGGGTTGTGGATTGCCGCCGGCGGAAGCGGCGACGGCATCCTCACCCTGACCACCGTGAGCGCCAAGGGGTTCGCGGTCCTGAGTCACGTTTACGGCGTCGAAGAAACGCCGCCCCGGATTCTCAACGAACGCCGGTTCCAGTTCGTCCGGGCCTCGGAGGGCGACGACGGCGGTGAGCAGGAAGAACCCTACGAGGTCAGCGTGCAACGCGGCCTGACGAGTTGCACCTGTCAGTCGGGCCGCATGGGCTTCCGCACTACGTCGTGCAAGCATTCGAGCGCAGTTCTCGCCCTACTCGCGGCCGGTCAACTGCCGCGCCGGGTACTGTCCGGCGCGTGACGAATCGGGGCCAACGGTTCGCTCAGTCGCGTCTGGGAGGGCGTGACCGGGTGCGGCGGTTCGATTCCGCCGGGCCTCTTCCCACTTTGTTTGTGGGCGCGAGGTGTGATTGGGCGGGCCATGCAATGGCGCGGTGCGCTTTGGCAAGGCAAGGCAAGGCAGGACGTGGTTTGGTTTGGTTCTTGACGGCCCGCTGGGGGCTTCACCGGTTCGACCCCGGCGTCAAGGAGTCCCGCACGTCGCGGGCGATTCGCCGGGGCGTTTCCCGGCACCAGTAGCAAGGGGACGACGTGACGGAGCAGAGTGTCAGCATTGCCGGCTTGTCGGCGGCCCTCGTGGCGGCCCAGGCCGACCTCACCAACCCGCCGAAGGACAGCGTCAACCCGCACTTCAAGAGCAAGTTCGCGGACCTGGCGACGGTGCGGAACGTCGTCGTGCCGGCCCTACATCGCCACGGCTTGGCGGTCACGCAGTTGATCACCAGCCTCGACGGCAAGCCGGCGCTGGCCACGCAGTTGGTCCACACGTCCGGCGAGTGGCTGCGATGCACGTCGCCCCTCGTCCCGGTCAAGCAAGACCCGCAAGGCTACGGGGCCGCCGCGACGTACTTGCGGCGTTACTCGCTTCAGGCCATCGCCGGGGTGTGCGCCGACGACGACGACGACGGCCACCACGCCAGCGCCCCGCCTCGGCAACAGCCCGCGAGGCCGCCCGCCGCCGTGGCGAAACCGCCTGCGGGTGGCGGCAACCCGCCCGGCCGCGCGACCGCCGACGACCTGCACCGGCTCGCGGAGCAGTGCTGCAAGCTCGCCGGGGGATTGCCCGACGACATCTTCGACGAACTGTGGGCCGCGGCGAAGTGGTCGGCCGCCGGCCTCGACGCCCTGACGCCCGACGACTTGGCTAAGGGCAAGGCGTGGCTCGGCAAGAAGCTCGCCGCCCTGCAACAGTCCGCCCGTAACTGACCCCGCCCCGTTCCCTACCCACACTCCAAAAGGACTCATCCCGTGAAGTTTCTCAAAGGAGCCGCGACCTTTTCGCGGCTCAAAGTCGCCGGCCCGAAGGTCCGCCAGTTCAGCGGCGAACACCTCGAATCGCTGTCCGAACGGTTCATCGGGTGCTCCAGAGTTTCGTCGCCCGACGGGTCCGACATCGGCTGGGGCGGCGGCACGCACGTCTTCGACGCCGAGTTCACCTCTGACAAGAACGCCGTGGGCGACGCCCTGCTGTTCGACCTGCGCGTCGATACCGACAAGCCGCCGTCGGAGTTGGTCGCGGGGTACTATGCCGTCGAGCTAAAAGCGCTGAGCCGCGACAACCCCAGCGGCACGCCGTCGGCCCGCCAGAGGCGCGAGGCGAAAGAGATCGCCAACGACCGCGTCGAGCAGGAGGGCAAGGACGGCCGCTTCAAGCGGCGAACCCGCACGCCGGTGCTGTGGGACTCGGTGCGCGGCGAAGTGCTGTTCGGGTCGTCGAACCCGCTCGCCATCGGCCGGCTCACCGAACTGTTCGCGGCGACGTTCCCCGGCCACGCGCTCGCGCCGCTGACGGCCGGGTCGGCGGCGGTGCTGGCGGACCCGGCGGCGGCCGACGCCCAGTTGTCCGCGTTCGTGGACGACCCGGCCGACGAGGCGGCCTGGTGCCCCGGCGGCAACCTCGACTTCCTCGGCAACGAGTTCCTGCTGTGGCTGTGGCACACCGGCCGCGACAACGACACGCTTGACCTGGCCGACGGCAGCACCGCGACGTTCTTCCTCTCCGGCGGGCTGAAGCTCGACTGCCCCCGCCACGCGACCGGCAACGACACGATCAACGCCGACGCCGGCACGCAGACCCCCGAGGCCCGTGAGGGACTGAAGACCGGCAAACTGCCGCGGCTGGCGTGCCTGACGGTCGTGCGCAACGGCGAGCAGTTCGCGTTCAAGCTCAACGCCGAGACGCTGAGTTTGACCGGGGCGAAGCTGCCGAAGCCGCCCGACGGCTTGAAGGGCCGGGCGGCGGACGAACACCGCGTCGGCCAACTCCGCGACTTGGCAGAGACGGTGGACCTGATGTTCGGCCACTTCATCGCCGTGCGGCTGTCGGGCGAGTGGGCGCAGGAGCTTTCGGAGATTCGCGGGTGGATCGCCCGGCCCGCGCTGGTGCGGTCGTGACCGACAGGCCGGCCCACGCCGGCGAGTTGTGCGAGTGCGGCCTGTGCAGAGTTTGTGCAATTGCTGCCGTGGCCAACGGGGCGAAGTGGAGCGACCCGTTCGGCACCGGCCGGGCGACGGCGGACCCGAAACCGATTGTGCGGAAGTTACCCCCGGCGTCGCCGCCGGGGCTGTTCGACGAACCGACCACATCCCGCGAGTAGAGGACGACCGATGGCGGCTCTCGACTGGATCAAACTGAGTTGCGACCTGCCCCAGAAGTGGCAGGTCTTGACGCTGCGGCGTGCCCTCAAGTGCCGCAGCGTGGACGAGGTCATCGGCAAACTCTACCGCCTGTGGTGCCACTTCGAGAACCAGTCGAAGAGCGGCCATATTCGGGGGCTGATCCCCGACGACATCGACGCCATCTGCGGCAAGAAGGGGTTTGCTGACGCCGTGGTGGGCGTGGGCTGGCTCGCGTTCGACGACGGCGGCGCGAAGATACCCGCCTACGACGAGTACATGGGGGCGGCGTCCAAGAAGCGTGACGCCGAGTCGGAGCGCCAGCGGCAGCACCGTGACCGGCTCGCCAATGACACGCACGACCGGCGTGACGCTGGCGTGACGGATAGGCAGACGGGTCGTGACAGAACCGTGACGGATAGACGCGACGGGCGTGACGAAAGCGTGACCCAAGAGACAGAGACAGATTTAGAGTCAGAGACAGATCTAGATAGTAAAGACCCCCCTACCCCCGGCGGGGGCGATGAACAGCCTTCGATAGATTCGGATAGGCAGCCTTCGATAGATTCGGATGGCTTGGATAGCTCGGATAGAACTGCCGCGAGGGCAGCGGCTCAGGCGAAGCGGACGAGACTATCCGAACTCTTCGCGGAGTTCTGGGTGGTCTATCCGAAGAAGCAATCGAAGCAGGACGCTGAGAAGGCGTTCGACAAACTCAACCCGTCGCCGGAACTCTTCGCGTCGATCCTCGAAGCCGTCTCTCGCCAGACACTTTGGGAACAGTGGCTCAAAAACAACCGCCAGTACGTCCCCCTCCCGGCCACTTGGATCCGCGGTGAGAAGTGGGACGACGAGCCGCCGGCTTCGGTGCCGGTGTTGATGTCGGTGCCGTTGACGCCTCGACCTTGGCCGCCTTCTGAGCCGCCGGAGCCTTGGGCGCCTTGGGAGCGGGGGGGGTCTTCGGAGCCTTCACCGGCGCGGGTGTTTTGGCGAGCGGTTCGGCGTCGTCGTCAATCGCATCGTCGGTGTCGTCGGGATCTTCGACTTCCACGGGCTCTTCGATCTTGGCTTCCGGCTTCGGAGCCTTCGATTTCGGGGCTGGCTTGGGTGCGCCCGGATTTTTGGGCGGACGACCGGGACCACGACGCACCGGACGACTGAAAATGTCGTCCTCGTCGTCCTCGTCTTCCGTCAACTCGTCTTCGAAACTGTCGCCCTCTTCTTCGTCATCATCGTCCTCGTCCTCGTCTTCGGCACTGTCCCACAGGGAATCGCCGCCTTCGGAGGGGAGGCCGTAGCCGTCCTCGTCCTCTTCGTCGTACGACGAGCGGCCGTAGCCCACATCATCCATGTCGTCATTCGTCAGATGGAGCTTCCCAATCTCGTCGCCACGCGGCATGACGCCTCCTCTCTTCGAAAAAGTTCGAACCCGGTCGTCGTCCACCCGGCTTGCACGCCGGCTGCGGTGACGGGGTTCGCGATACCCTCAACTTCGTGCGCTGCTGAATAACACGACCAAGTACATACAAAAAGCGCGAGAGTCAAGCGTTCAGCCTACTTGACGCGTGGAATTCCTTTCACGGT
>ENA-OFCE01000664-OFCE01000664.1-metagenomes-genome-assembly--contig:-NODE-664-length-21392-cov-6.672869_pt1 | contig 21392 bp, 20 predicted proteins | sample MGYA00153388_OFCE01 | MGnify analysis MGYA00153388
CAATCAGCCAAGCTCAGCGGGCATGACCCGTGGGCTTACCTCAAGGACGTGCTCACCCGGCTGCCAACGCACATGAATAGCCGTATCGACGAACTGCTGCCGCATCTCTGGCTGCGGGCAGGCTGAATTGCGCGAACAACCGTTCGTCAAGGTGGTGTGGCTGGCCGCTTACGCATGAACAGTAAAAGACCGGGCTGGTCAGGCTGCTTGGAGCTGCGACCCACGGGCTGGCGCCCGGGCCTGCAGCCCAAGATGGGTGAGGATCTTCTCGATCACCGGCTGCTCCCAGATCGCCGCGATGATCTTCAGCGAGCCGCCGCCGGTTGGGCAATGCTCCACGTCGATCTCGAACACCCGCTTGATCAGCTTGGCCCAGCTCAGCCGCACCGGGCGGTGGTGCGCACAACTCGCCTCGCACTCGACGGGCGGTGTGGCCTGCATCGGCGGCTATGGCTCTTGCGGCGCTGGCTCTTGCGGAACTACCTGGGCGCGCAACTTGGCGTTGTGTGCCAGCTGTTAACGCCGCCGAGACCCTGTCGATTTGTGGTCGCTGCCGGGTTCACGCCCGAAGCCGCTGCACCCGTGCGCGGGCATCGAGCGCAGGCGGCGTTGCCGCATTGGAGCGCCCACATGTGCAGTTCGCCGAGTGACCTCAAGACGCTTTATCTGCGGCTGCCTCGATTGCCGAAACCCTGTACCACTGGGTACATGGATCCAAGACACAGGCCAGAAAAGGCTACTGGGCTAGTGACCGCTATGCCACTAACTGCCGTCAATACTTGGTGCCGGAGAAAGGAGTCGAACCCTCGACCTTCGCATTACGAATGCGCTGCTCTACCAACTGAGCTACACCGGCTTGGCGGCTGGCCATCACGTAGATGAACCACCTGCACAACGCCGAATGCTATCACCGCGGCTTTGCCGCGCGCCGCGCAGCAGCTGCCGGGACGGGCAGAATTGCGCTCGCATGCAGATATTGAGTTCAGTTTTCCACGACACCGGCTGGCAGCCCGCATGGCGGGCTGTGTTGCTGTTGCTGATGTGCGTGGCCACCTGGTTCGCATTCATTCCGGCCCAGGCCTCGGTGCACCCAGACGGCATCGACAAGGTCGAGCACTTGCTGGCGTTTGCCGCCCTGGGCGTGGCGGCCTCTTTCGCCAGCGACCCCGGCCTGCAGCGCCTGGCACGGGCCGGCGCGGGCTTGATGCTGTATGGCGGCTTCATCGAGCTGGTGCAAACCCAACTACCGACGCGTCAAGGCGACTGGGCCGACGTGCTGGCCGACGGTCTGGGCGTGGCTGCAGGGCTGGCACTGGCCGCGTTGCTGCGCATAGCCTTCCGGCGGTGACTGCGCGACGCTTGCTCGCTCGTGCCTCGCTGCCTCGCGCGCTTACCTCGCGCCTTGCTGCCCCGTTGCGGGCGCGGCCACTTCGCGCGTGATCACTACGGCCACACCAGTACTGCCCACGGCCACGGGCTCGGTGCTGCCCTCGAGGTCGCCGGGCTGCGCACTGGCCTGACCCGACTTGCTGATGCGGGCCACAACGATCACCGTCTTCGCGCCGGACAGCTTGCTGGCCGCTGACATCGCCTGGCTGTCGTCCATCGTGAACGGGAAGGGCAGGTCACGAACCTGTTTGCGCAGGATCGCCAAGGGCATGCGCGACCCGTCGGCAGGCCGGGCCACGATGAAGACGGTGTCGTCGGGCGACACCTTGCCGCGCAGCAACGCCGCCAGGCTCACGGTGCCGCTCACCCTGGCGGGGCTGGCGCTGTTGGCGGGATTGGCGGGGCTGGCGATTGCGGCGGCCGCGGTGCTCGTGCCCGCTGGCGGCGGCAGCTTGCCGGCCTCGCGAGCCTCGGCAGCGGCAGCGCGGGCCTGCTGCGCCATCGGGTTGTCGGGCGGACCGATCTGGCCGGCGCGGTCCCAATACGCCACGGCCTTGGCGAAGTCGCCACGGTTGAAGGCAGCCGTGCCGGCCAGGATGAGCGCCTTCATGTGCGCCGGGTCGAGCTTGAGCGCCTGCTCGATCAGCTGCGTGGGTTCGCCCTTCAGTTCGCGCCCGTCGCGCACGGCCAGGGCGTCGGCGTAGTCGGCCAGTGCGCCGGCGTCCTTGGGCATCAACTGCACGACGCGCTGGTAGGACTGCGCCGCCTGCGCCGGCTGCTCGAGCGCCATTTGCGTGCGGCCCAGCATGCGCCAGCCTTCGACGTCGTCGGGGGTGTCCTTCAAACGCGCGGCCAGCTTCTCGCTCATGGCCTGGATCTGCTCGCGGCCGATCTCCGGCGCGCCGCCGCCAGCGCCACCCTCAAGTGCGCGTGCGGGCGCGGGCGCGGCGTCGGTCCGGCTGGCGAATGGCTGGGCCGGCGTGCCCGGCGAGCCTGTCCACAGGTAGCCTGCTGCGGCCAGCGACACCACCAGGCCCGCCAGCATCAGCGCCAACTTGCCGCCGACGCGGGCTGGTGCCGCGGTGGGCGGGGCGGCCAGCACGAGATCGACGAGTCGACGCTCCAGAGGCGCGCAGCTTTGCTGCAATTCCGCGTCGCCCAGGATACCCTGAGCATGCAGCGCGCGCAGCTTCTGGATCTGCTGGGTCAGTGTCTGGACTTGATCGGTCATGTCGACTGGGAAAAGGAGGGAGGGACTCTCAGCGCGCGCAGTCAGCGTGAGAAAACGTGCGGCGTCAAAGCGCCGAGTCTTTCCAGACCTCGGCCTGGGCGGCGTCACGCAACGCCTGCCGGCCACGGCGGCGGGTCAGCAGCGGCTCGGCCACCATCAGCAGCAGCGACACGCCGAAGGTGCCCCATACATACAAGCCGTAGCCACCCATGTGGAAGAAGTCGGCCGCACTGGCCCATTGCCCAACCATGCTCATGCCCATGCCCATGCCCATGCCCATGCCCATGCCCATGCCCATGCCCATGCTCTACTCACGCTTCCTTTGTTGATTGCGCCAGCGCCGACACCCAGGCGGTGTGCTGTTCGCGTTCGATGACGATGGCACGGGCGCGCATGAAGACCACCGCGAACGCATAGGCCCAGCAGGCCAGGGTCATCAACAGCATGGCCATCAACATGGTGTCGGCCATTTTCACGCCGCCCGATGCGCTGATGGTGGCGCCCTGGTGCAGCGTGTTCCACCAACGCACCGAGTAATAGATGATGGGCACGTTGACGGCGCCCACCACCGCCAACAGCGCGCCGGCCTGGTCGGCCCGCCGGGTGTCGTCGATGGCCTCGACCAGCGCGATGTAGCCCAGGTACAAGAACAGGAGGATCAGGTACGACGTGAGCCGCGCGTCCCACACCCACCAGGTGCCCCAGGTCGGCTTGCCCCATAGCGCACCCGACCACAGCGCCAGCACCGTGAACATCGCGCCCGTGGGTGCAATGGCGCGCGCCAGCATCGACGCCATGCGCGCCTTGAATGCCCAGCCGATCGCGGCCCAAAAGGCCATCGCCAGGTACAGCAGCATGGAAATCCACGCCGCCGGCACATGGATGAAGATGATGCGGTAAGAGTTGCCCTGAACCTTGTCGACCGGGGCCAGGAAGAAGCCGATGTACAGGCCCGCCAGCGACAGACCCACGGCCAGCAGCCACAGCCAGGGCAGCAGCGCGCCGCTGAGCGAGTAGAAGCGCGCGGGTGCTGCGTAGGTGTAGAGGCGGCGTGCGGTGTTCATGGCGTGGTCTGGCTCAAGATTCTTGCAATCATCGCGCGGCCGTGCAGCCCGAAACGCGGCGGGGTCACTCTGTGGATATCCGCAGCGCAGCCGCCGTGGCCCAGGGCGCGCCCATCGCGGTGGCGATCAGCAGCGCACCCAACAGCGAATAGTGCCCCGACGGCGACTGCCCGGATTCCACGGCCGCGACGGCACCGGCGCCGAAGATCAGCACCGGCATGGCCAGTGGCAGCACGATCAGGATCAGCAACATGCCGCCGCTGCGCAGCCCCAGCGTCAGCGCCGCGCCCAGCCCGCCGAGCAGGCTCAGCACCGGCGTGCCCAGCAGCAGCCCGAACACCAGCGAACCCAGCGCGGGCAGCGACAGGTCGAACCACAGCCCCACCACCGGCGCGGCCAGGATCAACGGCCAGCCGCTGACCAGCCAGTGCGCCACGCATTTGGCGGCGGCCACGGCCAGCGGCGATTGCGGCGCCAACAGCATTTGTTCGAGCGAGCCGTCGGCCTGGTCGCCGGCATACAGGTGCTGCACCGACAGCATCGTGGCCAGCAAGGCGCACACCCACACCACGCCGGGGGCGATGTGGCGCAGCGTCTGCTGCTCTGGCCCCACGCCCAGCGGAAACAGGCTGATCGCCACGACGAAGAACACCAGCGGCAGCAAGGCATCGATGCGACGCCGCGCGGCCAGGCGCAGGTCGCGCATCAGCACGGCCAGGAACAGCGCCCTCATCGGGCAGTGGCGACCGCATCGAGGTCCAGAACCGTGGGCACCGGGTCACGCAGGGTCACGTTCTGGTGGCTGGTCAGCAAGGTGCTGCCACCTTGCCGGGCGTGGCCTGACAGCAGGTCGTGCAGGGCCTGGACGCCTTCCTGATCCAGCGCGTCGTACGGCTCGTCGAGCAGCCAGATCGAGGCCCGGTGCGCCTCTTCGGGCAGCGCCAGCCGCGCCAGTGCGCAGCGCCGGCGTTGGCCCTGGCTGAGCGTGCGCACCGCCGCGGCGTGCAGGTGGCCCACGCCCAGCCTGGCCAGCGCGCTGCGAATCTCGGCGCTGCCGGGCGTGCGGCCATGCAGCGCACCCAGAAAGCGCAGTGCCTCCTGCACCGTCAGGTCATCCTTCAGGGCGTTGGCATGGGCCACGTACAGCAGCCGCCGGCGCCAGTCGGGCGGGCACCGCGCCAGGGGCAGGTCGTCGCACAACACGGTGCCCCGCGCCGGCGTCGACAGCCCCGCCAGCAGCCGCAACAGGCTGGTCTTGCCCCGACCGTTGCGACCGCGCAGCCACACCACCTGTCCGGGTCGCAGCCTTAATTCGAGCCCCTTGAACAGCGGCCGGTTGCCGCGCAGCGCGCCGAGGGCGGCGGCCGTCAGGATGGGCGCCAACGCGGTCGGGACGGCTGGTATTTGGATCACATGGTAATTATGGTGGTGGCGCGACGGGCGCCTGCGCCACCGACAGGCGGAGACAGGACAGGTCGATGCAGGATGACGCCGGCCGTGAAGTCGAGTCGACTCATGTTGTCAGCAGCGTCCGGATCGCCAGGAGTTCGACACGCAACTCGCCAGCGCGCAAATCGCTCGTGTCGGGTGGCGGGCCCGCCGCGCCTTGGCCTCCGGCATCGGGCGCTGCCAATGCTTGCAGGGCGGCCGCCATGGCCTCGTCGATGTCGCCGACAGCGGCGGTGAAAACAACGTCCGACAAGCGGTTGCGCGCACCGCTGATGGTGAAGCCCTGGTCGTACAGCAGATCACGTATGCGGCGGATCAGCAGCACTTCGTGGTGCTGGTAGTAGCGCCGGTTGCCGCGCCGCTTCATCGGCTTGAGCTGGGTGAATTCCTGCTCCCAGTAGCGCAGGACATACGGCTTGACCGCGCACAGGCCACTCACCTCACCGATGGTGAAGTAGCGTTTCGCAGGAATGGCCGGAAGCAATTTCTCCATTGAAATCAATGGGATCTGGAACAGAGCGCAGACTCTACTCGAACTCGTCTTCCGGTGGCACGTCGCCTTGCACGACGGCCTTAAGCTTGTGGCTGGCGTGGAAAGTGACCACGTTGCGCGCTTTGATGGCAATCGGCTCGCCGGTGCGCGGGTTGCGCCCAGGGCGAGGTGCCTTGCGCCGGATGTTGAAGTTGCCGAAGCCCGAGAGCTTGACATCCTGGCCCTGCACCAGCGTGCCGTTGACGATCTCGAAAAAGGCCTCGACCATGTCCTTGGACTCGCGCTTGTTCAGGCCCAGGCGGTCGAACAGCAATTCGGCCAGGTCGGCCTTGGTGAGGGTCGGGGTCTCCAGCGACGGCAGGATGACCGCGTCCGGGGCAATGGCGTCTTCGTGGTCCGTGTGTGGGTCCATTTGCGGGTCCATTTGCGGGTCCATGTGCGGGTCCGTGGTTGGGTCCATGTCTGCTACCCCTGTGTCCGCAGCCGAGCGCCGAAGGCTGCATGCACCCGGCCCAGCGCCGCCGCCACGGTGGCGTCGATGCGTTCATCGGTGAGTGTCGCATCGAAGCCCTGCACCTCCAGCCGCACCGCCATGCTGCGTTCGCCAGCCTGCAAGCCGGCGACGGGGGTGACCGGCTTGTACAGATCGAACAGGCTGGCACTGCGGATGAGGCCGGCCGGGTCGGCGCGCAGTTCGTCCATTAGAGCGTCGTGCGACACGTCGTCACGCAGCACCAGGGCCAGGTCGCGCAGCACCGGCTGCTGGCGGGGCACGGGGCTGAACAACGGCACGCCCAGCTGTTGAATCGCCGCAAGATCGAGTTCGAAGAGCACGGGCGCCGCAGGCAGCTCGTAGCCCTGGCGCCAGCGCGGATGCAGTTCGCCGACGGAGCCTACGGCCAAGCCGTCGAGCACGACACGCGCGCAGCGCCCCGGATGCAGCGCCGGGTGGCTGGCCGCCTCGAATCGGGCCCGACGCGGGAACAGCAAGGCTTCGATGTCGCCCTTGATGTCGAAGAAATCCACCCCTTGTTCGTTGCGGCCCCATTGCAGTGCTTCTGCAGGCCCATAGGCCAGCCCGGCCACACGCATCGGCTGGTCTACACCGGCCACGGCGCCCGGCCCATCGGGCGCATCGGGCGAACGCATGAAGACGCGGCCGATCTCGAACACCCGCAACCTGCCGGTCTTGCGTGCGAGGTTGGTCTTGAGCACCTGCACCAGGCTGCCGATGAGGCTGGACCGCATCACCGCCAGCGGCGCCGATATCGGGTTGAGCACCCTGATCGGGTCGGCGTTGCCAGCCAGCTCTTGTTCCCACCGCGCCTCGACGAAGCTGTAGCTGATGGTCTCCTGGTAGCCGGCTGCCACCAGGCTGCGGCGCACGGCGTGCGCGCTGCGCTGCGCCTCGGGTGCGCTGCGGGCCGTCACGGGGGCCACGGGCGGCGTGGTGGGCAGCTTGTCGTAGCCGACGACGCGCGCCACCTCCTCGATCAGGTCTTCCTCGATCTTCAGGTCGAAGCGCCAGCTCGACGGCACCACGGTGACGACACCCGGCTTCTCGCGCGTTTCCAAGCCCAGGCGGCGAAACACGTCGACACACTGCGCCTGCGTGACGGGCAAGCCGATCACGCGCGACGCACGCGCCACGCGCAGCGCCACCGGCGTGGCGGGCGGCAGGCCGAGCACCTGGTCGTCCATGGGGCCGGCGCGGCCGCCGCAGATATCGATGATCAGCTGGCTGATGCGCTCGATGTGCTCCACCGTGCCGGCTGGGTCCACGCCGCGCTCGAAGCGGTGGCCGGCGTCGGTGCTGAAGTTGTAGCGGCGCGACCGGCCTTGCACGGCTTGGGGCCACCAGAACGCGGCCTCGACATAGACATGCCGGGTGTCGTCTGACACGGCAGTGGCTTGGCCGCCCATGATGCCGGCCAGCGATTCGACCTGCTGCGCGTCGGCGATCACGCCCACCTGCGCATCGACCGTGATGGTGTTGCCGTTCAACAGTTCCAGCGTTTCACCCTCGCGGCCCCAGCGCACCACCAGCTTGTCGTGGATGCGGTCGAGATCGAAGATGTGCGAGGGCCGGCCGACTTCGAACATCACGTAGTTCGAGATGTCCACCAACGCGCTCACGCTGCGCTGGCCGCAACGCGCCAGGCGTTCGACCATCCACGCAGGGGTGGGGGCGCGTGTGTTCACGTCGCGCACGATGCGCCCGCTGAAGCGGCCGCACAGGTCGAGTGCCTGCACCTCGACAGGCAGGCGGTCGGCATGCGTGGGTGCCACCGGCGGACATGCCGGCGCGTTCAAGGGCGCGCCCGTCAGCGCCGCCAGTTCGCGCGCGATGCCGAACACGCTGAGGCCATGCGCGAGGTTGGGTGTGAGCTTGAGGGTGAACACGGTGTCGTCCAGCCGCAGCCAGTCGCGCACCGACATGCCCACCGGCGCGTCGTCGGCCAATTCCAGCAGGCCGCCGTGCTCGTCGGCGATCTTCAGTTCCCTGGCCGAGCACAGCATGCCGTGGCTCTCGACGCCGCGCAGCTTGCCCACGCCGATCTTGAAGGGCTTGCCATCCGCTTTGGCGTCCGTTTTGGCGTCCGCTTTCGCATCATCAGCCGCGGGCGGCAGCTCGGCGCCCACCGTGGCCAGTGGCACACGGATACCCGCGCGCGCATTGGGCGCGCCGCAGACGATCTGCAGCAGCTCGGCGCCGCCAGCATCGACCTGGCACACGCGCAGGCGGTCGGCCTGCGGGTGCGGCTCGACTGAAACGATGCGGGCCACGACCACGCCGGTGAAAGGCGGTGCCACCGGGCGCAGGTCTTCGACCTCCATGCCTGACATGGTGAGCAGGTCAGCCAGGGCCTGGGTGTCTAGCGGCGGGTTGCAGAACTCGCGCAACCACGACTCGGGGAATTGCATGGCGGTCTCTTGAATTAGGTGTCAGTGCCGGGGCGGTCAGTTGAACTGCGCCAGGAAACGCAGGTCGCCGTCGAACATCAGGCGCAGGTCGTCGACGCCGTAACGCAGCATGGCGAAGCGGTCGGCGCCGATGCCGAAAGCGAAGCCGATCTGCGCTTCCGGGTCCAGGCCGAAGTTGCGCACCACCGCCGGATGCACCTGGCCCGAGCCGGCCACCTCCAGCCAACGCCCGGCCAGCGGCCCGCTGCCGAAACGGATGTCGATCTCGGCGCTGGGCTCTGTGAAGGGGAAAAAACTGGGGCGAAAGCGCACGTCGAAGTCGTCGGTCTCGAAGAACTCGCGCACCAGTGACGCGAACACCACCTTCAGGTCCTTAAAGCTCACGTTGGCACCCAGCCACAGGCCTTCGATCTGGTGGAACATGGGCGAGTGCGTGGCGTCGCTGTCGACGCGGTAGACGCGGCCGGGCGCGATGACCCGCACCTCGGGCATGGGAGCGGCGCCTTCGTACCGCGCCGCATGCGCCCGGGCGTAGCGCACCTGCATCGGGCTGGTGTGGGGACGCAGGTTGAGCCAGCGGCCCTGCGCGTCCTTCACGTCGACATAGAACGTGTCCTGCATCGAGCGCGCGGGGTGGTTCTCGGGGTTGTTCAGTGCCGTGAAGCTCATCCAGTCGGTCTCGATCTCCGGGCCTTCGGCCACGTCGAAACCCATGCTGCCCAGGATGGTCTCGATGCGTTCGATGGTGCGGCTGACCGGGTGCAGGCCGCCGCCGCCGCGCACCCGACCGGGCAGCGTCACGTCCAGTGCTTCGGCGCGAAGCTGGGCATCGAGCTCGGCAGCGGCCAGGCCGCCGCGGCGCGCCTGCAAGGCGGCCTCGATGCGCGACTTGGCCTGGTTGATCTCGGCGCCGCGGGATTTCCTCTCCTCGACAGGCAGCGCGCCCAATGCCTTGAGCAATTCGGTGACACGCCCGTTCTTGCCCAGGTAGCGCGCCTTGGCGTCTTCCAGTTCGGCCGGCGTGGGCGCGGCGTCGAAGTCGGCTTGCGCTGACAGCGAAAGTTGTTCGAAATCGTTCATGCAGGACGCTCACAGGGCATGAGGAAATAAAAAGGCCGTCATGGGGTGACGGCCTTTTCTTGAAGCTGGTGCCGCCGGGTCGCACCCGACGGCCGAGGAAGTCAAGCCAGCTGGGCCTTCACCTTGTCGACGATGCTGCCAAAGCCGGCCGGGTCGTGGATGGCCATGTCGGACAGCACCTTGCGGTCGATCTCGATATGGGCCATCTTCAGGCCGGCCATGAAGCGGCTGTAGGTGACGCCGTGGCTGCGCGACGCGGCGTTGATGCGCGCGATCCACAACTGGCGGAAGACCCGCTTGCGGGTGCGGCGGTCGCGGTAGGCGTACTGGCCGGCCTTCATCACCGCTTGCTTGGCGATGCGGTAGACGTTCTTGCGGCGGCCGCGGTAGCCCTTGGCGAGGGTCAGGATCTTCTTGTGGCGGGCATGTGCCGTGACACCACGTTTGACGCGAGGCATGTGTGTGCTCCTTCAGTGCGGTTGTGGGGTGTCAGAGACCGGCAAAAGGCAACATCTTGGCGATGCTGCCCATGTTGGTCTGGTGCACGTTGACCGCACCGCGCAGGTGGCGCTTGTTCTTGGTCGTCTTTTTGGTGAGGATGTGGCGCTTGAACGCCTGACCGCGCTTGACGGTACCCCCCGGACGCACGCGGAACCGCTTGGCCGCGCTCTTCTTGGTCTTCATCTTGGGCATGACTGCTCCTGACTATGTGTGCTGCTGCAGGCGACATCGGAGGTTCCGGTGTGCTTGTTGGCCTGCAGCCGCTTCTTGTCGCTGCGGTGGTGACCAGGCCACCGCGACGAATCTTCGAATCCTTGCGTCTCTACTTTCTCTTCGGTGCCAGCACCATGATCATCTGACGCCCTTCCAGCTTGGGCATGTGCTCGACCATCGCCACATCGGCCAGCTCGTCGCGGATGCGTTCCAGCAACCGCATGCCGATGTCCTGGTGGGTGATCTCGCGGCCCCGATAGCGCAGCGTGACCTTGCCCTTGTCGCCGTCTTCGGCAATGAAGCGGCGCAGATTGCGCATCTTGATGTTGTAGTCGCCTTCGTCCGTACCCGGGCGAAACTTGACTTCCTTGATCTCGATGACCTTCTGCTTGCTCTTGGCCTCGGCGGCCTTCTTCTGTTCCTGGTACTTGAATTTGCCGTAGTCCATCAACCGGCATACCGGCGGGTCCGCGGTGGCAGCGATCTCGACCAGATCGACATCCAACTCACCCGCCATACGCAACGCGTCCAACGTGCTGACGATGCCCAGTGGCTCGTTTTCTACCCCGTTCAAGCGCACGTTCAGCGCCATGATTTCCCGGTTCAGCCTGTGCTTGCGTTCCGCGTTGGGGACGCGGCGGTCCATGAAGGTAGCGATAGTTCCAGCTCCTGATGCAGCCCGAAGACACGGCGGGCCACGACATAAAACGAATACGCGCCCTAGACGTGAACGTCAGACCTTCGACGCGATGTCACTGCCGATCTTCTGGAGGAAGTCTGCCAGCGGCATCACACCGAGATCGTGGTTGCCTCGGGCGCGCACGGCGACGGTTCCGGCTGTCTTTTCCTTGTCGCCAGCGACCAGGATGAACGGAACCTTCTGCAACGAGTGCTCGCGGATTTTATAGTTGATTTTCTCGTTGCGCACGTCGAGCGAGACCCTGACGCCTTGTTTCTGCAGCGTTTTGGCGACGGAGGCGGCGTATTCGGCCTGTCCCTCGCTGATCGGCGCCACCACCACCTGCACCGGCGCCAGCCAGACCGGCAGCGCGCCGGCGTGCTGCTCGATCAGGATGCCGATGAAGCGCTCGAGGCTGCCCACGATCGCCCGATGCAGCATCACCGGGTGTTTGCGCTCGCCGGATTCAGCCACGAAGACGGCATCCAGCCGCTCGGCCATCGAAAAGTCGACCTGCATCGTGCCGCACTGCCACGGCCGGCCGATGGCGTCCTTCAGCGTGTATTCGATCTTCGGCCCGTAGAAGGCGCCGTCGCCGGGCGAGATCTCGTAGTTGCAGCCGGAAGCCTTCAGGCTGTCGATGAGGGCACCTTCGGCCTTGTCCCAGATCTCGTCCGACCCGATGCGCGCTGCCGGGCGCGTCGCTACCTTGTAGATGATGTCCGTGAAGCCGAAGTCCTTGTAAACCGCCTGCAGCAGCGCCGTGTACGCCAGGCACTCGGGCAGGATCATGTCTTCGGTGCAGAAGATGTGGCCGTCGTCCTGCGTAAACCCGCGAACGCGCATGATGCCGTGCAGGCCGCCCGTGGGCTCGTTGCGGTGGCAGTTGCCGAACTCGCCGTAGCGCAGCGGCAAGTCGCGGTAGCTCTTGATGCCCTGCTTGAAAATCAGGATGTGACCGGGGCAGTTCATCGGCTTGATCGCGTAGTCGTGCTTCTCCGACTCGGTCGTGAACATCGCGTCGCGGTACTTTTCCCAGTGCCCGGACTTCTTCCACAGCTCCACATCGATGATCTGCGGACCCTTCACCTCGTGGTAGCCGTTGTCGCGGTAGACGCGGCGCATGTACTGCTCCACCTCCTGCCACACCGTCCAGCCTTTGGGGTGCCAGAAGACCATGCCGGGTGAATACTCTTCCAGGTGGAACAGGTCCAGCTCGCGGCCGAGCTTGCGGTGGTCGCGCTTCTCGGCTTCTTCCAGCATCGTCAGGTAGCCCTGCAGCGCGTCCTTGCTCGGCCACGCCGTGCCGTAAATGCGCTGCAGCTGCTCGTTGGCCTGGTCGCCGCGCCAGTAGGCGCCCGCCACCTTCATCAGCTTGAAGTGCTTCAGCCGCCCCGTGCTGGGCACGTGCGGGCCGCGGCAGAGGTCCTCGAAGGCGCCTTCGCGGTACAGGCTCACGTCCTGCCCTGCAGGGATGCTGGCGATGATCTCGGCCTTGTAGTGCTCGCCAAGGCTCTTGAAGTGGGCCACCGCCTCGTCGCGCGGCAGCACGCGGCGCACCACCGGTTCGTTCTTGGCGGCGAGTTCGCCCATACGGGCTTCGATGGCCGCCAGATCTTCGGGCGTAAAGGGGCGCTTGCAGGCGAAGTCGTAATAGAAGCCGTTCTCGATGACCGGGCCGATGGTCACCTGCGCCTCGGGGAACAGCTCCTTGACGGCGTGGGCCAGCAGGTGCGCCGTGCTGTGGCGGATGACTTCCAGCCCGTCGGCGTCACGGTCGGTGAGGATGGCCAGGGCGGCATCGGCGTCGATGACATGACTGGTATCGACGAGACGCCCGTCCACCTTTCCGGCGAGCGCCGCCTTGGCCAGGCCGGCGCCGATGGACGCGGCGACTTCGGCCACCGTGACGGGGCCGTGAAACTCCCGCCGGGAGCCGTCGGGGAGCGTGATATTCAACATGATCTGAATCCTCAGAAAGCAACAAAGCGCGGGGGGAGCCGCGCTTTGTCTTCAAAAGTGGTGTGGCGTGACAGCGCAGCGGGGTCAGGCCTCGGCAAAAAGCGTCCGGGTAGTCCGCGGTGTCATAACCATGATGCCTTTCTCGCTCTTGTGGGTTGCAGGGGCCGCGAAGTCTAGCCGAGAGCGGCCTGCGTCAAGCCAGCGGCAGCGCATCGATGGCACGCCCGCCCGCGACGAGTTGCGCGAACTCGTCGGCCAGGCGCTGGCTTTCGGCCAGGGCGCGGCGCCAGTCGCGCTGGCGGCCGGCAACGTCCTGGCCATAGCGCTTGAAGTCGCCGCGGTCAGGCAGCTTGGCGCCCGGCAGCGTGGCGACCCAGTCGGCGCGGGGTGACAACAGCACCAGGTTGTCCAGGGCCGACGTGGCGCGGTGGCGGCGCTTCCAGGATTTGTCCAGCCAGCCGGGCACGACACGGCCCTGGAAGTGCGGGTACAGCACCAGCCCCGGCGCCAGGCCGCGGTAGTCCAGGTGCAGGTGGTAGTCGGTGATGCCGCCATCCCAGTAGGTGCCAGGTGGCGCGCCGGGCACGTCCTGCACCGGCTGCATCACGAAAGGGATGGTGCAGCTGGCCAGCACGGCCGGCGCCAGGTTAGTGGGCGTCAGATGGACCCGGTGCGTCGTGAAGTCGCCCAAGGGCAACGGCAAGGCGTCGCGCGCGTCGCTGAACACCACGCGCTCCATCCACCCGCCCAAACGGCGGCGGCCGAGCGCGTTGGCGGTGTAGGCGCCCAGCCAGCCCAGCGGCTGGCCGAAGCGGCCGGGACGGTGCAGCAGGCGCCGGCCGCGACCAGCCACCACGTGCAGCCTGAACCGCGGGTGGCCCAGCACCTGGGCCGCGCGGTCGCCCAGGCGCTGCTGAAGGTGGCGGCTGAAGTGCTCGGTGACAGTCCGTGCCGTGGGCATGCGGCCGGGCTCGTGCGGGTAGGTCTGGGTGATGTAGTCCTCGGCCAGTTGCGCCAGCGCCGCCGACGCGTCGGGCAGGCAGGCCGCTGCCATGCGCCAGGCGCCTATCGAGGCGCCGATCAGGTGCACGGTGTGCTGCACCCCGGCCAGCCAGTCGCCGAACAGAAAGCCGTCCAGCGGCAGCAGCGTCAGGCCCTTGGGCCCGCCGGCTGCGGCGGGGATGGCCCGCACGTCACCCGGCGCCAGGCCGCGCTCGCGCAGATGGCGCAGGGCCGCCGGCCCGGCATGCACCTGCAACGCACCCATCAGAACCGCAGAACCAGGTTGGCGTTGAAGAGCGTGGTGGTGTCGCGGCGCGACAGGCTGCTGGCGCCGAAGCCGTCCAGGTCTTCGACGCGGCTGCTGGACAGGCTGTCCTCGGGCACGACGTTGTTGGCCGACAGGCGCAGCTGCACTTCCTTGCTGAAGCGCCACAACGCGTAGGCGTCCAGCCGCCTGGCGTGGCTGCGCCACACGCGCTGGCGGTCGGTCTGCTGGGTCGAGAATGCCGGCGTCAGGCCCAAGTTGGCGCCGTAGCTGAAGATGCTGCCGCGCACGGCGTGGTCGAAGCCCAGGGTGGCGCTCCAAGGCGCCTGGCCTTCCAGACGCGCGTTGGGGTCGTCGATCTGCTCGACGGCAGACCTGTAGACGGACAGCGCCGCGCGCAGTTGCAGCCCCGGCCCGCGACCCTTGGCGGGACCCGGATCGAGCTTGGCAAATGACGCCAGCCACACCGGCAAGAGCTGCTCGGCGCGGCCCTTGACTTCCAGCTCAAGCCCCGTACTTTTGGCGCGGCCGATGTTGGCCGGGCGGCTCACCCAACGCGGCACGGGCGCTTCGGCCACGGTTTCCAGCGTGATGCGGCGGTGGATCAGGTCGTCGATCTGGCGGTGAAACAGCCCGGCGCTGAGCACCCCGCCACCGGTCAGCTGCCGTTCCAGCGCCAGCTCCAGGCCCGTGGCGAATTCAGGCTGCAGCGCGGGGTTGCCAGCGCTGTCGGATGCGAGCGGCGTGTTGCTCTGCTCGCGCGGGTAGGTGCCGTTGATTGTGTAGCGCGGCAGCAGCAGGTTCACGTCGGGCACGCGCAGGCTGCGCGACAGGCTCAAGCGCAGCACATCCTGCCCTTTGGGGTCGAAGGCATGGCGCAGATGCATCACGGGCAGCAAGGCATCGAAGCGGCTGTCGGCCGACAGCAGGGGCGTGGTCGTGCGAGTGCGCACCTGCTCGCCGCGCAGACCTGTCGTGACGGACCACTGCTCTGACACGGTCCATTCGTCCTGCAGAAAGACCGTGGCACGCCGCACGTCCGACGTGAAGGGCACGCCGACGCTGGCGGTGATCTGCTCGACGCCGTCCTGGATGGTGCGCGACAGCTCGCGGCGCTGGCGGTCTTCCAGGTCCCAGCCGCCGGCCAGGGTGTGTCCACCGCCGAGTGCAGCACCCAAAGGCAAGCGGATGCGCCCGCCCCTCGTCGCCTGGGTGCTGCGCTGGCTGCTGAAGTTGTTGCGCTGCACTGTCACCGCGCCCAGCGCGTCGCGGCCCAGGCTGTCGCTGGCCGATCGTTGGGCTGTTCCCTGCACGGCGGCCTTCAATTCCAGCCGCAGGCCGTCGGGCCGCTTGCGCACCCACTGCAGTTGCGTACGCAGCATCTGCCACTTGCCGGCCGACCGGCTGCTGTCCTGCACCGTGGTCAAGGGCGGGCCGGTGAGCACCGCCGTGTCGCGCACGCTGCGGTTGCGCGACTCGTTGCCCTGCGCGAAGGCCTGCCACTGCAGCTGGTCTACGGCGCCGAGCTTGATATCCACCCGCGGCGAGAAGGTCAGCCCGCCGCCGCGCGATTCGTCACGCCCGCGCACCTGCTGCCCGCGCAGCTCGCCGGTGGGCAGGCGCGACAGGCGGTCGGTCTGCGTGTTCGTGGCGTTGGCCCAGGAAGACAGCGTCAGCGGCACATGAAAGCCGATGTCCCCGACCCGGTCGCCCCAGCTGCCCGACACCAGGGCCTGGGGCGCCAGCGCGCGGTAGCTGCTGGCCAGGCGCAGTTCACGCTGGCGCAGGCGCGGCGCCGTGCGCAGGATGACGTTGATGGTGCCGGCCACGCCGCCGTACTCGGCCGTCGGGCCCTTGATGACCTCGATGCGTTCGATCTCTCCCGGCGACAGGCTGTCCAGGGAAAAGCCCGGCGGCGCCGGCTCGCCGTTCAGCAGGATGAGCGTGTAACCGCCGCCCAAGCCGCGCAGGCGCGGTGTTTCGCCGTCGATGGTGATGCCGGGCAGGCGCTGCAGCACGTCCAGGATGCTGGTGTCGCCGTACTGGTCGAGCTCTTCGCGCCCGACCACCGTCATGCCGATGGTGCTCTCGCGGCGGCGGTCGTCGTCGCTCAAGCCCTGGGCCTCGACGGTGACGCTCTGGCCTGCGCCGGCAGGCGCTGCGGGTGCTGGCGCGGATGCAGGCGCCTGTGCCGCCGCCGGCGCGCACGCCACTGCGCACACCGACACCGACACCGCCAGCGCCAGACGCCTCAACGGCGGCCCTGCACGCGCGCGAATGCCTGCGCCAGCGCGCTCTGCGCGGCCGGCTCGGCAGCGCGGCGCGGCGCCTGTTCGTGGCGGCCGGCGACGCGGAAGCTGTTGCCGCTGCCATCGACCTTGGCGCCCTGAGAATTGGGCGCGTCAAGCTTCATGGTCAACGACACGCGCTTGCGCGCCAGGTCCACTTCCAGCACGCGCACCTTCACCACCTGCCCGGTCTTGACGACCTCGCGCGCATCGTTCGTGAACTTGTGGCTGAGCTGGCTCACGTGCACCAGCCCGTCCTGGTGCACCCCCAGGTCGACGAAGGCGCCGAACTGCGCCACGTTGCTGACCGTGCCTTCCAGCAGCATGCCGGGCTGCAGGTCCTTCAGCTCGGTGACGCCTTCGTTGAAGCGCGCCACCTTGAAGTCGCCACGCGGGTCGCGGCCCGGCTTTTCCAGCTCAATCAGGATGTCCTTGACGGTGATGGCGCCGAAACGCTCGTCGGCGAAGGCCGCCGGGGCCAGTGTGCGCAGCACCTCGGCGCGGCCCATCAACTCGGCCACCGGGCGGCCTGTGGCAGCCAGCATCTTCTGCACCACGGGGTAGGTCTCGGGGTGGACGCCCGTCAGGTCCAGCGGGTTGTCGCCATCGCGGATGCGCAAGAAGCCCGCTGCCTGCTCGAAGGTGCGCGGGCCCAGGCCCGTCACGTCCAGCAACTGCTGGCGGTTGCGAAAGGCACCATGAGCGTCCCGCCATCTAACGATGCTCGACGCCACCGCCGGCGTCAGGCCCGACACCCGCGCCAGCAGCGCCTGCGAGGCGGTGTTCAGGTCCACACCGACGCCGTTCACGCAGTCTTCGACCACCGCGTCGAGCGATCTCGCGAGGCCGCCCTGGTTGACGTCGTGCTGGTACTGGCCCACGCCGAGGCTCTTGGGGTCGATCTTCACCAGTTCGGCCAGCGGGTCCTGCAGGCGCCGCGCGATGCTGACGGCGCCGCGCAGGCTGACGTCCAGATCCGGGAGCTCCTTGCTGGCAAATTCGCTGGCTGAATAGACCGAAGCACCGGCCTCGCTGACCACCGCCTTCTCCAGCGCGGTGCCGGGAACCGACTGCTCGATGCGCTTGACGAGCTCGCCGGCAAGCTGGTCGGTCTCGCGGCTGGCCGTGCCGTTGCCGATGGCCAGCAGGCTGACGCCATGCGTGGCCACCAACCGCGCCAAGGTGTGCAGCGAGCCTTCCCAGTCGCGCCGCGGCTCGTGGGGGAAGACGGTGTCCGTGGCCAGCACACGCCCCGTGTCGCTGACCACCGCCACCTTCACCCCCGTGCGGATGCCCGGGTCCAGCCCCATCACCACGCGCTTGCCTGCGGGCGCGGCCAGCAGCAGGTCACGCAGGTTGTCGGCGAAGACCTTGATGGCAACCCTCTCGGCGGCTTCGCGCAGGCGGCCGAAGAGGTCACGCTCCAGGCTCAGGCCGAGCTTGACCTTCCAGGTCCAGGCAACCGTCTTGCGGATCAGCGCATCGGCCGGCCGCGAGGTGTGGCGCCATCCCAGGTGCTGCGCGATGCGGCCTTCCGCCATGCTTGGCTGGCCGGGCACGACTTCTTCGTCCAGCACCAGCTTGGCGTCCAACCATTCCAAAGTCCGGCCGCGGAACACCGCCAGCGCGCGGTGGCTGGGCACGGTGCGGATCGGCTCGGCGTAATCGAAGTAGTCGCGAAACTTGGCAGCATCGGGGTGCAAGCCGTCCTTGCCGTCCACCAGTTTGCTTTGCAGCAGGCCGCTTTCCCAAAGCCATTCGCGCAGCTTGCCCACCAGTGGCGCGTCTTCGGCCCAACGTTCGGAAAGCAGGTCGCGCACGCCGTCCAGCACCGCTGGCGCATCGGCGAATCCTGCGTCGGCGTTGACGAATGCCATGGCCTCGGCCAGCGGATCGCGGCCGGGGTCGGCGAATAGCAGATCGGCCAGCGGCTCCAGCCCGGCCTCGCGCGCAATGGCGCCCTTGGTGCGGCGCTTGACCTTGAACGGCAGGTAGAGGTCTTCGAGTTCCTGCTTGGTCGGAGCGGCGTCGATGGCCGCCTGCAAGGCCGGCGTGAGCTTGCCTTGCTCGTCGATGGCCTTCATTACAGCGTCGCGCCGGTCCTGCAACTCACGCAGGTAGACCAGGCGGGCTTCCAGCGCACGCAGCTGGATGTCGTCCAGGCCCTCGGTGGCTTCCTTGCGGTAGCGGGCGATGAAGGGCACCGTGGCGCCGCCATCCAGCAACTCCACCGCCACCTGAACCTGGGCGGGGCGCGCGCCGATCTCGGCGGCTATCAACAGAACGATCTTGTTCAAGGAATCTCGGGGGCGCTGACCGCCCATGAACACGAAGCAGCCGAGTTTAGTGTTCGGCCACCCAGGCAGCCGCGCCCTGCCCGGCTTGCCGGCCAGTGGCGAAACAGGCCGTCAGCAGGTAGCCACCGGTGGGCGCCTCCCAGTCCAGCATCTCGCCGGCGCAGAACACGCCGGGCAGGTTGCGCAGCATCAGGCTGTCGTCCAGGCCCTCAAAGCACACGCCGCCAGCGCTGCTGATGGCCTCGGCGATGGGACGGGCGGCGTTCACGGTGATGGGCAGGGCCTTGATCATTGCGGCCAGTTGCACCGGGTCGGCCTGCACAGCCTTCGGCACGACCTCCCACAGCAGCCCGGCCTTCACGCCCGACAGGTTCAGGCGCGTCTTCAGGTGCGTGGACAGCGACCGTGGCCCACGGGGGTGGGCCAGCTCGGCGGCGACCCAATCCAAGGTGCGGTCGGGCAGCAGGTCGAGCTCGAAAGTCGCATGGCCCTGCGTGGCGATGCGCTCGCGCAGCGGACTGGAAGCGGCGTAAATCAGGCTGCCCTCGACGCCGCCGGCCGTGATCACGAATTCGCCGCGCTGGCGCCAGCCTTCGAAGGCGATGGCCACCGACTTCAGGGGCTGGCCGGCAAAGCGTTGCGCGAAGTGCGCGCTCCAGCCGACGTCGAAGCCGCAGTTGCTGGGCTGCAGCGGCGCCAGCAGCGCGCCGCGCGCCTGCAACCAGGGCCACCAGCGGCCGTCGGACCCCAGCTGCGGCCAGCTGGCGCCGCCCAGCGCCAGCACCGTGGCGGCGGGGTGATGCGCGGCCGTGCCCTGAGGCGTGTCGAACTGCAGTGCCCCGTCGTCGTCCCAGCCCAGCCAACGGTGCCGCATGTGGAAACGCACGCCCTGCTCGCGCAGGCGGTGCAGCCAGGCGCGCAGCAGCGGTGCGGCCTTCAGGTCGGTCGGAAATACACGGCCCGAGGTGCCGACGAAGGTGCTGATACCCAGTGCCGCGGCCCAATGGCGCAACTCGGCAGGGCCAAATTCGTCCAGGCGCGACGCAAACACATCGGCCCGCGCGCCGAAGCGCGTGACAAAGCAGTCGAGCGCCTCGCCGTGCGTCAGGTTCAGCCCGCCCTTGCCGGCCAGCAGGAATTTGCGGCCCACTGAGGGCATGGCGTCGAACACGTCCACCGCCACGCCGCGCGCGACCAAGGTCTCGGCGGCCATCAGCCCCGCGGGCCCGCCGCCGATGACGGTCACCCCGCTGCTGCGCGAGGTGGGGGGCGGGGTGGGCTGCATCGCGGGAGACTTTACGGCACGCCCACAATGCCGCCATGGACGACACGTGGTGGGTGCTCATCGCCGGGGCCGCGGCGGCCGGACTGGTGCAGGGGCTGTCGGGATTCGCCTTCGGGCTGGTGGCGACGTCGATCTGGGCCTGGTGGTTGCCACCGCAGCTGATCGCGGTGATGTCGGTGTTCGGCGCGCTGACCGGCCAGGTGGTGGCCGCGGTCACCACGCGCCGCCCGCTGATGTGGCCCCGGCTGGCCCCCTTGCTGGCCGGCGGGCTGTGCGGCCTGCCGGTCGGCCTGTGGCTGTTGCCGCGCATGGACAGCGTCAGCTTCCAGCTCGGTGTGGGCACCTTGCTGGCGGTGTGGTGCCCGCTGATGTTGATCAGTGGCCGCATGCCGCGCATCCGGCGCGGCGGTCGCGCGGCAGACGCGATGGCCGGCCTGGCCGGCGGCATCACCGGTGCGCTCGGCGGCTTCACCGGGCCGCTGCCCACGCTGTGGTGCACGCTGCGCGGCTGGGACAAAGACACACTGCGCGGCGTGGTGCAGAACTTCAATCTGGCGATGCTGTCGCTCACCCTGGCCGGCTACCTGCTGGCCGGCGCCGTCACCCGGCCGATGCTGCCGCAGCTGGCACTGGTGGCGGCCAGCCTGCTGTGTCCCGTGCTGCTGGGCGCCCGGCTGTACACGGCCATCAGCCCCGAGGCTTTCAGGCGCGTGGTGCTGGCGGTGCTGGCCTGCACCGGCGTGGCCCTGCTGGGCAAGGCGCTGCCGCTGGCCTGGTTGCGCTGGGTGGGCTGACCACCGCGCAGACTGTCTTCAAGCAGCCCGCATCGCCGGCCCGTTGTCGCGCGCCGCAGCGCCGCCCAGCGAGAACACCGACACGGCTTGCACCAGCTGTTGCGCTTGGTGCTTCAGGCTCTCGGCGGCGGCTGCACTTTCTTCGACCAGCGCCGCGTTCTGCTGCGTCACCTGGTCCATCTGCGTCACCGCCTCGCCAACCTGGGACACGCCGGTGCTTTGTTCGCTGCTGGCGCTGCTGATCTCGCCCATGATGTCGGTCACGCGCTTGATGCTGGTCACGATCTCTTCCATCGTCGTGCCGGCCCGGGCCACCAGGGCCGTGCCCTGCGCAACGCGTTCGACACTGGCGCCGATGAGGCTTTTGATCTCCTTGGCCGCCTCGGCGCTGCGCTGGGCCAGGCTGCGCACCTCGCTGGCCACGACCGCGAAGCCCCGGCCCTGCTCGCCGGCGCGCGCGGCTTCGACCGCCGCG
>ENA-OFCE01000666-OFCE01000666.1-metagenomes-genome-assembly--contig:-NODE-666-length-21363-cov-6.906561_pt1 | contig 21363 bp, 18 predicted proteins | sample MGYA00153388_OFCE01 | MGnify analysis MGYA00153388
CCCCTTGATAAGGGGGGGTTGGGGGGGTAACACCATCTCAGCCAAAGCTTATCCCCTATTCCCTATTCCCTATTCCCTATCCTCTATTCGGAGTTACCAGCAGCTATGAATCATCAGACGATCGAAACAGAAGTATTAATTGTTGGTGGCGGCCCCGTGGGGCTAGCAATGGCTTTAGAACTGAGATACCAAGGCATCGATTGTCTAGTAGTAGAACAGTCTGATGGTGTCATCGATCACCCCAAAGTTGGAACTGTCGGGCCGCGATCGATGGAAATTTTCCGCCGTTGGGGTTTAGCGCAATCGGTTCGCGATGCGGGTTGGCCAGCAGACCATCCGCTAGATATTGCTTGGGTTACGGCTCTGGGCAAACACGAGATCCATCGCTTGAAGTTTGGTACTCACGCCGAGCGAACCTTACCACCCCATAGCCCAGAATCAGAACATCCCTGTCCCCATCACTGGCTCGTGCCCTTACTCATGAAAGAGCTGGGTATTGCTCCGGCTGGGCCGATTAACCTCAACTGTCGTCTGGAAAGTTTGGAATCGACTCAGCAGGGAATTGTCGGTCAAATCAAATTTTTAGTCAGCGGCGATACAGCGACGGTCGAGGCTAAATACGCGGTTGCTTGCGATGGTGCCAGTAGCCTCATTCGTAAAACCTGCGGCGTCGATACGCTCGCCCACCATCCCACCCGCATATTTCAAAACATTCTCTTTCATGCACCAGAACTACCGGAGATTTTGGGAGCGCGTCGAGCATTGGTGTCCTTTATGATGACCCCAGATAATTTGCGCTATCCGCTGCGATCGCTGGACGGGGTGGGTCTATATCGCTTAACCGCCACTCCCCACGAAGATGGCACCCTGCGCGATTCCGAAAAAGCAGTTAAAGAAGCCGTCGGGATCGATACGCCAATTGAAATTCTGTCTACCTCTCAGTGGTATTTAACCCATCGAGTTGCCACGGATTACCAGTCGGGAAACATCTTTTTTGTCGGCGACTCCGCGCATACGCTATCTCCTTCCGGCGGCTTCGGCATGAATACTGGGGTCTCGGATGCCTTAGATTTAGGTTGGAAACTAGCTGCTGTGTTGCGAGGCTGGGCTAGTTCCCAATTGCTAGAGACTTATCAAACCGAACGTCATCCGCTGGCGGTTGCTGCTGTAGAAGAAGCTAATCTCAATCTGGAACGTACCCTCAAACGTACTTTACCACCTGAAATCATGCTGGACTCACCTGAAGGCGAGCGCGCACGCGCACAGGTGACAGAAAAAATGAAAAACAGTGATGTCAATCGCGAATTTAACGCGCCTGGGATTCACTTTGGCTTTTATTATGAGTCGCCCGCTATTGCCACCGAACCAGAAAAACCACCCGTTCAAAAACCGGATGAGTGGACTCCAACTAGCTATCCAGGCAGTCGCGCTCCACATGCTTGGTTAGAACCAAATAAATCGACGTTAGATCTCTTCGGTCACGGCTTGGTATTACTTAATTTTGGCGATCGAGATATCACAGCTTTAATCGATACTTGTCAAGCAAAAAATGTCCCCCTGCGGACTTATCAGATTGACGATCGGGAGATTGCCAAAATTTATGAAAAGACGTTGGTTTTGGTGCGACCAGACGGACATGTGGCTTGGCGGGGCGATAATTTGCCAGACGATCTTGATGGTACTGTCGATCGGATTCGCGGCTATTTTTGAAGATTGAAACTTAAATTTTAGTTGCCGCGTAGTCCCGTTACCCCACCCCAGCCCTGCCCTTATAAAGGGGAGGGAGCCGGAAAAGCTCCTCCTTTATCAGGGGAGCAAGACAAGAAAGCCCCCCCTTATAAAGGGGGGGTTGGGGGGGTAAACCAACCTTATTCGATCGACAATTATGAAACTTTACTACGATCCAGCTTCATCTTATTGTCAGCGAGTCCTTATCGCTCTGTACGAAAAAGATATCCCTTTTACGCCAGTTAAGGTAGATCTTTTCGATCCAAAAGCGCGGGAACAGTACCAAAAAATTAATCCCTTTGCTAAAATTCCGACCCTAGAAACCGATAGCGGAGAAATAATTTTTGAAGCTTGCGTCATGATTGAATATCTCGATCGCCAATTCCCTCAACAGCCTTGTTTGCTCGATCCAGAGCGAATTTTAGAGGTTCGATCGATCGAGAGAATTATCGATATTTATGTCAACGGTGCCCGAGAAGTGCTGTTTGCCGATAGTCAGCGTCAATTGGAGCTGCGAGGCAAAAAAAAGGTAATCAAAGCGCGCAGGTTGCTAGAAACAGCTTGTAACTTTCTTGAAGCTAAACTTCAAGACCGGACTTGGCTGGTGGGGGAGCAGTTTTCGTTAGCAGACTGTACTGCTGCACCGACGCTTACTTATTTACGGCTGGTTTATGACTATCAACATTTACCCAACCTTACGAATTATATGAAACGTTTGGAGTCGCGCTCTGCCGTAGCGAGAGTTCAGCGCGAGGGAAGCGTGCGGATGAATCAGATGCTTGCCGCCCTACCTTATCCACTTGAACTAGCTCCCTTGGCGCATTCTTTGTGTTGAGATCGATCGTAAAACTTAGGCGTTGCCGATCTAAAGTCTGATTTTGCTTCTCAATCTCCCAGTCCCCCGATTCAGCAATGCCAAAACTTAAATCTGGAGCTAACTATGACTGTTTCGACACTAGAGCGATTAAATCCATTTTCACCGGAAATCATTGCCGATCCTTATCCAGTTTACCGTCACTATCGAGAGACAGATCCCGTGCATTGGGGCATGGCTGCCAAACCGCAACTACCTGGGGCTTGGTATCTGTTCCGTCATCAAGATGTCCTCCAGGTACTTGAAGATCGGCGATTTGGCCGTGAAGGTCAAAAAGTTCACCCCGATATTGAAACTTCACCAGTACCCAAAGCTTATAAAGGCTTTAGTTCGATGGTGAGTAACTGGATGGTATTTCGCGATCCGCCTAACCATACTCGGTTGAGATTATTAGTAAATAAAGCTTTTTCGCCTAAGACTTTAGAAACTATTCGTCCGGCGATTGTGGAAATTGCCGATAGTCTTTTGGATAGAGTTGGCGATCGATCGGAGATGGATTTGGTTGACGATTTTGCGTTTCCATTACCAGTAATGGTAATTGCTACTTTACTCGGAGTAGACCCCGAAGATCGGTTGATGTTTAGAGAGTGGGCATTAGCATTGCAACACGCTAGTGCTTCGCGATTGACTCCTTCAGTGGAAGTTTACCAACAAGCAGAAGCAGCGACTCAAGCTTTTATTGAATACTTTAAAGATGCGATCGCCAAACGTCGTGTTCAGCCCCGCGAGGATTTAATTACGGCTTTAGCTAAAGCGCGATATGAAGGCGATAAATTGAATGACGAGGAAATACTAGCTACCTGCATTCATCTACTCACCGCAGGACACGAAACGACAATTAACTTAATTTCTAAAGGAACGCTCGCGCTACTCCGCAATCCAGACCAGATGCAGCTATTACGCTCTCATCCCGATCTGATGCCAGCGGCAGTAGAAGAGCTAATCCGCTATGACGGCCCCGTCCAGATGTTATCGCGGTGGGCTTATGAAGACGTGGAAATTGGCGGCAAGCTGATTCGCCGAGGTGACAGTTTGGGCTTGATGCTCGGTGCTGCTAACCGCGATCCCAGACGTTTCGATCGAGCCGATGAACTCGATATTCAGCGTCAGAACAATGGACACTGTGGTTTTGGTGGTGGTATTCACTTTTGTCTGGGTGCGGAACTAGCTCGCGCTGAAGCTCAGATTTCCCTAAATATCCTGATTAACCGCTTGCCGAAATTGCATTTAGTCGATCGAGCCATTAAATGGGCGGACAATATTGTGTTTCATGGCCCCGAACATTTGCCAGTCGGGTTAAAGGATGAAGATTTAATATCAATTCTTTGAATCGATCGTAGTCCCGTTACCCCACCCCAGCCCTCCCCTTTATAAGGGGGGGTTGGGGGGGTAACACCATCTCAGCTTGTCATAAAAAGTAAACCAATGAAAGATCGGCCAATTTCAGATCTAGATAGTCAAAGTGATGAATTATCCCAATTTACCAGCACCAAAAATCCGCTGCACGATCGGAATTTTTATATCATCGTCAGCCTAACTTTACTAGAGATTATGGGTGGGCCAACAATTGGCCCGATCCTCCCAGAATTATCGAAAATTTTTGCTGTCTCACCTAGTGAAATCCAATTAGTAATGGCGGCTTATTTTCTGCCCATCGGCATTGCAACGCCCATTTTAGGCATTGTCGCCGATCGGATCGGGGTTAAAAAAGTGTTAATTCCTTCGTTGTTACTGTTTGCGATCGCTGGAGGCTCCTGTGCCTTCGCTGGCGATTTTCAAACTCTAATTGGGTGGCGATTTCTCCAAGGTTTAGGTTCTGCTAGCTTAAATTTAATCTCCCTGACGCTGATTAGTACGATCTATCGCGGCAAAGCCTTAACACTGGCAATGTCGATTAGCGTGAGCGCGATCGGTGCCAGCACGGCGATTTATCCGATTCTCGGTGGAGTGCTAGCGGGTTTTAGTTGGCGATATCCCTTTTTGCTAGCCACGCTCGCCTTTCCCTTGTTGATGCTGGTGTTGATGGTGCTCAAGCTGCCCCGACCATCCAGTGGTATCCAAAATAGCAATCTCAAGCTTTATCTGCAAAAGGTCTGGCAGAGTATTAACAATTCCACAGTACTGGGATTGCTGTTAGTAGTCGGTTCGATGTTTCTGATTCAATCTGGGCCGTTTATAACTTACATCCCGATTCTAGCAGGAGTTAATTTTGGGGCTTCGGGATTGTTCATTGGTTTGATTTTAGCCAGTATGTCAGTCTCGTTAGGGTTGGTGGCTTCGCAGTTGGGAAGGTTAACGCGGAACACATCAGAAATAACGCTAATTAAAGTAGCTTTTGCGATCGCTGCGATCGCGCTAGCGATGATTCCGTTCATCACTAGCGCAGGGCTGCTGTTCGTTCCGAGTATCTTATTTGGGGCGGCTTTGGGTCTGGCAATACCTTCTAGCCAAGAGATCTTGGCAAAACTCGCGATCGACGATACGCGAGCTGGATTTATGGCAGTCAATGTCAGCGTGCAATCGCTGGGGATAGGATTAGGGCCACTCATGGCAGGTATCTTTGCTGGCGTATGGGGTATGCAGGGTGTGTTTTGGATAACTGCTGGTCTAGCTGTAAGTGTATTGGTTTTGTTTCATTTTCTCCTACTGCAAGCTGGCAGAAATTCTGCCGCAAGATAACCCCTAGAAAATCCCCCCTAGCCCCCCTTAAAAAGGCGACAAGTCGTTGGTATCGTAGTCCCGTTACCTCACCCCAGCCCTCTCCTTATAAAGGGGAGGGAGCCGGAAAAGCCCCCCCTTTATAAGGGGGGGTTGGGGGGTAACACCATCTCAGCCGAAGTCTATCCGACTTGTGCATACACCGTAGCTTCAAAAGGGGGAAACGACTCTTAGGATCGACCCTAAATTTACAACCATAAATAATCTTTATAATTTTAAATCGCGAGAAAATTACTATGTCTAATCCATCTCAACATCAAGTGTTAATTGTCGGCGCTGGCCCTACTGGTTTGATGCTGGCGATCGAATTAACGTTACTTTCACTGTCTGTTCGGATTATCGATCGAGCCTCTGAAACAAAACGACAAGTGAGAGCCTGTGTGATCTGGTCGCGTGCCCAAGAAGCACTGGCAGAGCTAGGAGTAATCGACAAGTTTTTGAAACACTCACATAAAATGCACAACTTTGATGTGTATGCAAAGGGTAAGAAATTAAGCGGGTTCGAGTTTGGTCATATCAAGAGTGACTACCCTTTCCCGATGACGATCGAACAGCACGATACCGAACGCTTCTTAGCTGAGTCATTATCCGATCTAGGAGTGGAGGTTGAGTGGGAAACTGACGCAATTGAGGTTCGCACGCATGACAATGGTGCTGAAGTCACTGTGCGGGCTGCTAATGGCAAGGAGGAAACGATCGAAACTCAATGGCTAGTAGGCTGCGAAGGAAGTCGGAGTCCGATCCGTGAAGCAGCGCAGATTCCGTTTGAAGGAGAGCCTGCGGTAAACTTGCAAGCAGTTCAGGTCAATGCCAAACCAACTTGGCGGTTTCCAAAATCCACTTCTCAAGGCTATTTCTTTCTGGCCGAGCAAGTCTCAATCATGAGTATTCCCGTGCCCGGAGACACTTACCGTTTCTTTACATTTACTACCGACCCCAGCCCAGAGCGCAAAACACCGCCCACCTTGGCAGAAATGCGCGACTTAACGGCTGCGGCGGCCTGTATACCTGAATTGCAGCTAGAGCTATCCGAACCCGTTTGGCTCAGTCGCGCCCGCTTTCAGAATCGGATTGCTGCTACCCTCAACAAAGGTCGCGTGCTGCTAGTCGGGGATGCGGCTCATTCTTGGGCACCGATCGGCGGACATGGGATGAATACAGGACTCCGAGGCGCATTTAACCTCGGCTGGAAATTAGCCGCAGTCGAGCGGGGTGAAGCCAAATCCTGTTTGTTGGATACTTATACGATCGAACAACGCGCCAACGCCCAAACGATCGTCGATGCCAACCGGATGAACATCGTCGAGCAGCCACCATCAGCTACTAAGCTCCGGCTGATGGAAACGTTCATGCCGTTCGGATTGTCGCTCAAGCCAGTGAAACGCTTGATGGAGTTCACACTCAGCGACCTCGGCATGGAGTACCGCAATAGCCCGTTATCATTGCAGCAGAAGGTTAGTGGGTCACTACATGCAGGCGATCGCATCCCCAATGTCCCAGTAGTATCTGGTGAGGGGCAATGGGCAAATCTGCACCGATTAATCTCGATTCACCACTGGACGCTGCTACTGCGGACTAAAGACAGTGAGGTAGTCGAACGAGCTTATCAGATCGTCGGTCAATACCGATCGACGATCAAGGTGACGACAATTCAACCAATGGATCGGGATAGCGATCGTCAACTGGGGCGAGATGGACAGATGCTCCTCGTGCGTCCAGATGGTCATGTCGGACTGATTGGTGCAGTTAACGATTACGACACTCTAGTTCAGTATTTAGACACTTTCTTGGTGCGGGTGTAATCTCGATCGCAAGGGGTTATCGATCGAGCGTTTAGTTGCTGAATTTATGAGGGTCGATCCCCAGCAATTGCAAATTCAAAATCAGTTGGAGGAATGCGACACTGGTTTGCCCTCATCCCCCAACCCCTTCTCCCAATTCTGGGAGAAAGGGAGCCGGAGAAGAAAAGCACAGTTTCTTGCTCCCTCTCCCAAACTTGGGAGAGGGCTGGGGTGAGGGCAAATCAATGTCGCATTTCTCCAGAATTTCCGAATTTGGAATTGCCAGTCAACCCCAAACTTCCAACCATCAATAATCTTTATAATTTTGAATCGCGAGCAAATTACCATGTCTAATCCATCTCAACCTCAAGTATTAATTGTCGGTGCTGGCCCTGTTGGTTTGATGCTGGCGATCGAATTAACGTTACTTTCCCTGTCCGTGCGGATTATCGATCGAGCCACTGCCACAAAACGACAAGCACGAGCTGGCGTGATCTGGGCGCGCTCCCAAGAAGCACTAGCAGAGCTGGGCGTAATCGACAAGTTTTTGGCATTTGCTCATCGACTACAGAGCACTCATATTTATATAAACGGTCGCAATATCGGCGGTCTTGAATATGTTTCCACCAAGACGGACTACCCAAATCCCCTCTGTATCGAACAGCATGATACAGAGCGTCTACTAGCGGAGTCATTATCCGATCTAGGAGTTGAAATCGAGTGGGAAACTGAAGCAATTGGACTTCATTCACATGACGATGGAGCTGAAGTCACCGTCCGAACTGCCCAGGGAGAGGAGGAAACCATCGCGACACAATGGGTAGTAGGCTGCGAAGGAACTCGGAGTGCGATCCGTGAAGCAGCACAGATTCCGTTTGAAGGAGAGCGCGTGGCGAACTTACAAACACTTCAGGTCAATGCCAGACCAACTTGGCGGTTTCCAAAATCCACTACTCACGGCTATTTCTTTGTGAAAGAGCACGTTTCCATGCTGGGGTTTCCGATGCCAAACAATAGTTACCGCTTCTGTGCGTTTGCTAGCGATCCCACTCCCGATCGCAAAGAACCGCCCACCTTGGCAGAAATGCGCGACTTAGTGGCTGCGGTTACTTACATGCCGGAATTGGAGCTAGAGCTAACCGAACCCGTTTGGCTCAGTCGCGCCCGCTTTCAGAATCGGATTGCTGCGACCTTCAACAAAGGTCGCGTGCTGCTAGTCGGGGATGCGGCTCATGCTTGGGCACCGATCGGCGGGCATGGGATGAATACGGGACTCCGAGGTGCATTTAACCTCGCCTGGAAATTAGCCGCAGTCGAGCACGGTGAAGCAAAATCCGGTCTGTTGGATACTTATACGATCGAACAACGCGCCAACGCCCACACCATCATCGAAGCTAACAACTCGAACGTGCTGGAGCAACCGCAATCATATCCTAAGATCCGATTGATGGAAACGTTCATGCCGATCGGATTGTCGCTCAAGCCAGTGAGACGCTTGCTAGAGTATACACTCAGCGACCTGGGCATGGAGTACCGCAGTAGCCCGTTAGCTTGGCAGCAAAAGGGTAGTGGGTCACTACATGCAGGCGATCGCATCCCCAATGTCCCAGTAGTATCTGGCGATGGACAATGGGCAAATCTACACCGATTAATCTCGATTCACCACTGGACGCTGCTACTACGGACTAAAGACAGTGAGGTCGTCGAACGAGCTTATCAGATCGTCGGTCAATTCCGATCGACGATCAAGGTTGCGACAATTCAACCAATGGATGGAGATAGCGATCGTCAACTGGGGCGCGATGGACAAATGTTCCTCGTCCGTCCCGATGGTCATGTCGGAGCGATCGCCGCAGTTAATGATTATGACACTCTCACTAAGTATTTAGACACTTTCTTGGTCAGAGTGTAATCTCGATCGATCGTCTGGGTTTAACTTGTTCCGTTTTCTCTGTTGCTCTACCCCCCCAACCCCGCCTTATAAAGGGGGAGGCTCATGCTCCCTCCCCTTTATAAGGGGAGGGCTGGGGTGGGGTAAAGGGACTACGCAACAACTCAAATAGATGTGTATGTATACGGTAGCTCAGGGTGAGGAAGTGGAGGATTTCCAGATCTATCCTGTAAAAAAGAACACAAAAAAGCTCGGATAAGGCTCCGAGCTGAGATTGAGATAGATGAGATGAACAAAACCGAAAAGTGCTATTTCTAGGAATCAATATCACAGGTGAGTGGGCAAGTAGCATAAGTTGTAGTGCTAACTGGGTTTGCATCACCGTGCAACCAACTTAACCAGCGAACTTCATGAGGATGGATACCTTTTGAAGTTAGGACTCCAGCTCCGACCATTACTGCTAAAATATTAAGGACAATCGTGCCACCAGCGACTAGTAAAACTGCACTTACTGGTAGGATTGGGTGGAGTGTAATTGAGAGTAATGCTCCGACAGTAGCCATCAACACAACTAATGGGAAACCAACTACTAACAGGGTCACTGTTAGCGCAAAACACCAAATTAAAAAGCTTTTAGCTGTAGCGACGTAACGACTTTTGGAAATGGTGCGAGTTTGAGTTGATTGCATTTTATTGGCTCCGGCTGTCTAGATGGATACTGGCTAAAACTGATGTGTTTTGGTCAATCCCATGTCGGGGATCAATTTAAACTGATAATATTAATATAGATAATCCACTTGAAAAAAAGTAGGTCTGTTAAAGAAACTTTACATCATTATTAATCTACAAGATCGTAAATACCACTCGAAATCTGCTACCAATTTTACCCAGAGGAGGTTGCCTTAATGTGGATTGTCGGCTATTTAGAATCATCAGTCACCCGCCAGCTTAATTTGAGATTGAGCCAATAATTAAATAGGGTGACGCTAGCGATCGCGATGAAGTTGGCAATGTAGCGATCGTGGATCGCGAAGTTGTAGAGTAGATGCAAGAGCGTCAGACTCAACATTAGTCCCACCAGACAAATTAAATTAAATTTCAAAAAGCGGCGGAATTTTTGACGGCGACTAGTTTGAGTGCGAATCAGATCGGCAAATGTCCAACGATCGTTCCAGAGAAAATTGTTGATAATTGCGGACTCTCCTGCCAAAATCTTGCTTAATATGAGTGGTAAGGCAAGTGTACTGGCATCGCTAAATAAGTATAGTAAGGACATATCAACTACTACCCCACTCAAGCCGACGGCAATAAACTGCAAAAATCTCCCACTCCGAGCCAGTCGCAATCTAAATAAATGCTGAATATATTCTAAATATTGTCGCCCTGTAACTTTACTATTTCCAGTTTGGCGTTCTTGAAACTCATAGCCCACCTCGACAATCTTGCCAATATCGCCGCGCCCGATCGCTTCGATCGAGATTTTATAACCCACGGGGCTTAATATTTTTCCGGCGATCGTTTCTCGCCGCAGCAGGAAATAGCCACTCATCGGATCTGTCACCCGCCCGATCGTTTCTGGGAGAATAATTAGTCCTAGTAGTTGTGCTCCTCTAGATAGACAGCGACGGAGCAGACTCCACTCGCTGACTCCACCGCCTTCGACATTCCGACTCGCGATCGCTAGATCGGCTCCCGATCCGATCGCTTGCCATAGTTGCCTCAATACTTCAGGCGGATGTTGGAGATCGGCATCAATTACCCCCAGGATCTGCCCTCTGGCGGTCTGCCAGCCCCGAACGACTGCTGTTGCTAGTCCCCGCTCCTTTGTCCGCCGCAAGACGCGCAGATGGGCATATTGCTCGGTCAGATCTTGCGCTAATTCCCAGGTGCGATCGGGACTATTATCATCAACTACGATTAGCTCATAACCATTTGGGATGAGTCGATCGAGTTCGATCGTCAACTGCTGGACAATTTGGGCAATATTATTCCGCTCTTGATAGGTAGGAATAATTAATGATAGTTGGATATCTCGGTCGGTAATCGGGGAGAGCGGGATTAACAGATCGCCTGTCGATACAGGTAGCAATAAATTCTGTCGGAGCATGTAAAAACGAGTCAGAGGAGAAGGTTAAATTAATTGATAATTGATAATTGATAAGTTAGTGTACTGGACGGGTCTCCCGACCATTGCCCAATGGGGCTTTAAACCCCGAAGCCATAGCTTCTGCTGTTTATTAAAAGTCAAGACAAAGGCAATCTCCAACAATAAAGGTGGGTAATACCCACCTTTTTTAGTATTCACAAAGAGTAGGGGTCTAAATCCCCCACCTTTTAAGTGGAGTGTTTTTAGGATGGGAGCTAAGTCCCCATCCTAAAAACCTCGCTGTGAACTGTCAACTGTCAACTGTCAACTGTTTAACTAGTTAGCCATCAGTGACTACTTGCTAGACGGCATCAGGACGGTATCGATCGCGTGGATCACACCGTTACTAGCTTTGATATTAGCCATAATGACATTAGCATTATTAACCCGCACTTTTTTACCGCTGATTTTGACAGTAACATTACCGCCTTCAACAGTAGCAACTTTTCCTGACTTGAGCATTTTGGCTGTCACAGCACCAGAGACGACGTGGTACGTGAGGACTTTCTTGAGTTGCTCTTTGTTTTCAGGCTTGAGCAGATTTGCCAGAGTAGCTTTAGGTATTTTGGCAAAGGCAGCATTTGTGGGTGCAAATACTGTATATGGTCCCTCAGCAGATAAAGTTTCAACTAGATCTGCTGCTTTTAGGGCAGTAACTAATGTTGAGAAATTTTTATTTCCCGAGGCAATACTGACGATCGTTTTGCCAGTAGGAGCAGTCGTTTTAGGCGTTTTGGCAGGAGTAGACATACCACCATTAGGGGTAGACATACCACCATTAGGGGTAGACATACCACCATTAGGGGTAGACATGCCACCATTAGGGGTAGACATACCGCCATTAGGAGTTGTCGTTGTACCTGGATTACCCATCGACCCACCACCACTGGGTGTCTGCATTGGAGTTGGTCTAGTGCTTGGGCTGGTAGTTGTCCCAGGCGTACCACTTTGGGCATGACTAGAAATACTAACAAAAAGACCTGTGGAAACAATCGCTGCACCTAAAGTAGCCGCGATCGATTTTTGGAACATTGATCCAGACATGGGAACTAAACCTAATTAAAAATATGAACACTGATGATAGTTCATGACCTTCAATTAAGTTTTGTGTTCCCGACCTATAGATAGACGACTCGGTGATGTAAAAATGCTCTCCTGACGGAGGTTCGCGTCAGCAGATTATCTCACTCAAATCTACTAGACCATAACAGCCTAAATTTTCCCGCGCAACATCATTGCCATCTCATTGGCTGTCGGCGAGAGTTCGAGCGCGATTTCTTCAGTGATTCGCCCTTCTTGATAGAGTGCAAATAGGGATTTATTCATGGTGATCATCCCATCAAATTCCCCATCTGTCATCAAGGGTGCAATCTCATCATATTTCCCATCCCGAACGTAGTCTTTGACAGTTTCGGTATTGATCAGGATATCGTGATAGGCTGCGCGCTTACCGTCAGTAGTCCGGCACAAACCTTGGGAGATAATGGCGACTAGGGATTCAGCTAGGGATACGCGCATGACGGCTTGTTCTTCAGGTTTAAAGAGATTGAGCACCCGTTCGATCGTTTTCACCGCACTATTGGTGTGCAAGGTACCGATCACTAAGTGCCCAGTTTGCGCGGCTTTGAGGGCGGTATTGACTGTTTCTCGATCGCGCATTTCCCCCACCAAAATCACATCGGGATCTTCTCGCAATGCGGCTTTGAGGGCAGTATCAAACATCAACGTATTCGCGCCAACTTCTCGATGTTTGATCAGAGCGCGTTTACTTTTGTGGATAAATTCGATCGGATCTTCGATCGTAATAATATGGCGCGGCATTTCTTTGTTCATATAGTCAACCATCGCCGCCATCGTCGTCGATTTACCCGAACCTGTCGGCCCTGTGACGAGAATTAAGCCCTTATGCTGATGACAGACATCGCGCAACACTGTTGGTAAGCGCAATTCTTCTAGGGTGGCAATTTGCATCGGAATCAATCGCATCACCATCGCATAGCCGTAGAGCGAGTCAAATACGTTGATTCGCACTCGGGCAAATTCATACTGGGTGGCACCATCAAAGTCTAGATTAGCCTCAAATGTGCGAATGTCTTCTTCGCTCAAAACTTCATGCAGCCACGCCATAAAGGTGGGCAAGTCTGTTTCGGGGTAGTTAGTTGTTTCGATCTCACCCCGATTGCGAAATCTCGGAGTTTCACCGATACCAATGTGAATATCCGAATAACCAGCATCAAAAGCGATTGTTACCAAATCCCCAATACTAGGTTGTCCTGGGGGTAATTTGGCGGTGAGAGGGGCTGTCTGCACCATTGTGGGGTGAGTCGGTGGTGGTGGGGGAAAATGACCGGATAGATTGGGTTTGGGTGGCGGTGGTGCTGGGAAGTTGATGGAGTTTACCATAGATCGACTGGCTAGCTAATTTTGTGCGACTACTCTTGCTTAGATTGCCCAAATTTTGCTGAGTAATCGATGTCTTCATCACAATCTGCTAGCAACTGTAATTGATTGGGCTGGGCTTAGATTGGGCGAACGAGTACTCCAGCTTAAAAGAGACAGGGATTTTAAACATCTGATACTTTTCTGGTAAGATAGAACCCACATATACATTATTCTTCTAAATTATTATGCTAACTGTCAAATCTTTGTCGATGTTCAGGTCAAACTAAACTTATCAACTTTTATTCATTTGCCACTTTTTCAATGCTGTGACACCGGAAGCCTGTGGCGATCGAGTCTACAGCTTAATCGTTAAAATCTATATCTTTAAATTAACTAGCTAAACTTAGCCTCAAGGTGATGTCTTCGTCTGTACATCTATGGTTGGGTAATTCCTGCTATTAAACAATTGAGCCAATTTAATTAGGCTCGATCGAGGGCGATCTAGATATGCTGTCAATCTACTTTAATTATAAAAAAATAACTAGGTACTATTTATAATGTTTTCTGCTGCTAACCGTCTCTCCATCTTTGTGGACGGCAATAATATGTTTTATGCCCAACAAAAAAATGGGTGGTTTTTCGATCCTCGGCGCGTGCTGGAGTATTTTACCAAAGAACCAGAGTTAATGCTAATTAACGCTTTTTGGTATACTGGGTTAAAAGACGCTCAAGACCAACGCGGGTTTCGCGATGCACTGATTAGTTTGGGTTATACAGTCCGCACCAAGATTCTCAAAGAGTATTACGATGATACTTCCGGTCGCTATTCCCAAAAAGCGAATTTGGATATTGAAATTGTGGTCGATATGTTTAATACTGTAGATCAGTACAATCGAGTTGTGCTATTTAGTGGTGATGGTGATTTTGAGCGGGCGATCGAGTTACTGCGATCCAAGAATACGCACATCACAGTCATCTCAACCGAAGGGATGATCGCCCGCGAACTGCGAAATGTCACCGATCGATATATCGATCTCAATGATATTCGCGATCGAATTGAAAAAGTTGATTCCCCATAGGAGCAATTCCAGTGTTAGCACAACTAAACATAATAATTAAATTCACTTTGTTTGAGTTACTTCTGCTTATTTAGGTGACAGAAAGATCTGGATGGATCGAATCTGTCACCTTAAATATATTACAGATACCCGAATTCTTTGGAGAAGTCAGGGATCTAGCTGCATAACTCCTGGACATTATTATTTAGGTTTCTAACATCATGACTCAACCGATCGAAACAGACCGCGTAATTATATTTGATACCACCCTGCGCGATGGCGAACAATCTCCAGGTGCAACCCTAAATGTAGATGAGAAACTAACGATCGCCAGACAATTAGCCCGCCTGGGAGTAGACGTAATTGAAGCTGGTTTTCCCTACTCTAGTCGGGGGGATTTTGAAGCGGTTCATCAGATTGCCGAGCTAGTCGGCACACCATCTGGGCCGATTATTTGCGGTTTGGCACGAGCTAGCGAAAAGGATATCAAAGCCGCAGCCGAAGCTCTAAAACCTGCGGCAAAACACCGAATTCATACCTTCATTGCGACATCAGATATTCACCTCGAATATAAACTCAAGAAGACGAGAAAAGAAGTCCTGCAAATCGCTGGCGAGATGGTAGCTTATGCCAAAACTTTTGTCGATGATGTCGAATTTTCGCCCGAAGATGCCGGACGGAGCGAACCAGAATTTTTGTATGAAGTATTAGAACGCGCGATCGCCTGTGGTGCTACTACAGTCAATATTCCCGACACAGTTGGTTATACAACTCCCTCTGAATTTGGAGCATTAATCAAAGGCATCAAAGAGCATGTCCCGAATATCGATCGAGCGGTGATTTCCGTCCACGGACACGACGATTTAGGATTAGCTGTTGCCAACTTTCTCGAAGCAGTGAAATATGGTGCGCGGCAATTGGAATGTACGATTAATGGCATCGGGGAACGCGCCGGAAATGCGTCCTTAGAAGAACTAGTGATGGCTCTACACGTCCGCCGTCAGTACTTCAACCCATTTTTAGGTCGTCCGGCTGATTCTACCGATTCACTCACAAATATCGATACTCGCCAAATCTATAAAACTTCGCGATTAGTATCCAGTCTCACCGGAATGATCGTGCAACCAAATAAAGCGATCGTCGGTGCCAATGCCTTTGCACACGAGTCGGGAATTCATCAGGATGGAGTATTGAAAAATAAACTCACCTATGAAATCATGGATGCACAGTCGATCGGCTTGACTAATAATCTGATTGTACTGGGTAAATTGTCCGGTCGTAATGCCTTCCGCACCCGCTTATCAGAATTGGGCATCGATTTATCCGAGAACGATCTCAATAAAGCATTCTTGAGATTTAAAGATGTCGCTGACAAGAAAAAAGAAATTACCGATCGAGATTTAGAAGCGATCGTTAATGATGAAATCAAACAAAGTCCCGAAATCTTTGTACTCGATCGCGTCCAGGTGACTTGCGGCGATCGCGCTCAACCCACCGCAACTGTTACCATCAGGATGCCCAACGGCGAAGAATTGACCGACGCAGCGATCGGGACTGGCCCCGTAGATGCCATCTACAAGGCAATTAACCGCGTCATCGATGTACCGAACCAATTGATCGAATTTTCGGTTCAATCGGTCACAGCGGGCATTGATGCCATCGGAGAGGTGACAATTCGCCTCAAATACCAGGAGTACACCTACTCCGGTTATGCCGCAAATACCGACATCATCGTCGCCTCAGCGCAAGCCTATATCAACGCCCTCAACCGTCTATATGCTGCCAAAACTAAATTAGAGGAAGCTGCACAATTGACAGTTAACTAATTAGCAATCATGCGGGTAGGGGCAATTCATGAATTGCCCCTACCCGCTCGATTCACACAGCCAAACACCGATCGATCGTGGCGACAACCGATGCCCCCAACGAGTCAAAATCATACCCACCTTCCAATCCAAACACAATCTTCCGCGTCAATTGCAAGCAATAATCGGTAAAGATGCCAAAGTCTTGCGGTTTGAGTGAGATATTCGCCAGTGGATCGTCATGATTGGCATCATATCCCGCACTCACAATTAAAATATCTGGACGAAACTTGGTGAAAAACGGCATCACCGCTGTTTCAAATAGCGGTTGGTAGTCTGAAATCGTACTTCCCGCCTTCATTGGTAAATTCAAGATATTCTCATAAACACCCCGCTCTGTGCCCTTCCCCGTGCCAGGATAGTGGGGAAATTCATGCAGCGAACAGTAGGCAATCTGAGAATTAGTCGCTGCTACCGCTTGAGTACCATTGCCATGATGGACATCCCAGTCTAGGATACCAACCCGATCGGCACCATTAGCTAGTGCATACGTTGCCGCGATCGCCGCATTACTAAAAATACAAAATCCCATCCCCCCAGATGGCTCCGCATGATGCCCAGGCGGACGCGCCAACACAAACGCTGGTTCGCCGCGCATCGCTAGATCCACGCCATCCAGCCACGCATTGACAGCGAGTAGAGCCACCGCATAGGTTTTGGCTGAGACAGGCGTATCGGGATCGATCGATCCGCCATGCTGGGAGAGCTGTTGGATCGATCGAATATATTCCACAGGGTGAATTTTCTCGATCCAGGGTAGAGGCGATCTGAGATCGATCGCTGTCGGCTCTCGCCAATCCAGTTTGTTTGCCCATTTTGCCCGTTCTAGTGCTGACTTAATCGCCGTCAATCGCGCTGGTTTTTCGGGATGAAATGCTCCCGTTTGATGATCTAAAAATTCGTCTGAATATATAACTGGAAACATCATCTTTACCGAACTTGGCTACTTTTCTCTAATTGGCGATCGGTTCACTATTAATTTCTAGCCAGGTTGCTAATTTACCCATTTCTTCTTCCTGAGCTTCTAGACTGGCGGCTAAGTCTAGGAAAAAGCTAGCAGCATCGACTTCTGATGCTATCAGTTCCACCCCATTAATCTCTAAAAATGCGTAGACAATAATCAGAGCAATGCGCTTATTACCATCTACGAAACAATGATTTTTCACAAGCCCATAGCCATAAGCTGCGGCTAATGAATATAAACTCACATCATCACCATAGCAATACAGATTTTTGGGCTTATTTAACGTTGATTCTAAAGCACCGCGATCGAGGATACCAGGATCGCCGCCCGACTCTGCTAGAATTTCCCCATGTATGGCGCAGACATCATGGCTATCGAACCAACAAGGCTCGATCATTTAGCCAACTCCACCAAAGCATTGCGATATTTTTTCATGCCCCGTCGAGCAGCTTCGATCTTGTGCTCAAAACTAGGATCGTATGCTGATATCTCGTATCCTGATGGAGTTTTTGTTGCAAAGAGGTTATCGCCATCATGAACATTCATGCTGTCTGCCATTTCTTTGGGCACAATAACGCTGAGTGAATTACCCCGTTTTTTAACGTTTAGCAGCATGACGGTTTCTCGCTCGAATTAATTTGATACCTATATTAGGGTAACAACATTTGTGGTAACATGCACACTTAGTTTGCAGATCGTAATATTAAATCCACAGCCAGCCATAAAATTTTATCGAGCGACAGTTATCTAGTGATTCACCCAGTAGAAGTGGGCACTCTTAATTTAACAGACTTGAGGAAAATTGGGATGCGCGATCGTGAAGGTACTATTTTAGAATTGACAGGTAAACCAGGTGTGTATAGCTATGGTGTCATAGTTCCTGGCTTTTGGGGTCGGACGACACTTCAACTTCAGCCAACTCAATTGGTGGAAAAGACTCAGAAAATAATTGCCAAACGGCATTGCAAGGTTTTACTCACCCAAATTGATTCCGTCGAAATCGTTGAAGAAGGTAATCCACTCTTTCTGACGCTCGGCATTCTGACGCTGACTTTTTTCGTGGGCATCGCCTTTATCATCTTGTACTTTGTAGTTAAGAATAAATATCTGGCGATTCGGAGTGGAAATAACGTTCAGTTGGTAATGCTCAATAGCAGCAATACAGAAAAAGCTGAATATTTTATGGATGCCGTACTCAAACGTGCTGAAGAACTCCAGCCTCAGCAATAGAGGAGCGTTGAACTCTCGATCGAATATTTCAGGTATTACTGGATCGTCAGCTAAAACGATCGCGGTAGATAGTACTCTAAGATTATTAATACTCGATCGATAATCCATACTTTCTGCCTGATGGTCATTTACTTTGTCTTTTTGACGATATCTGCTGCTACCTATGCACTCTTTAGTTTGGGGTTGAATTTACAGTGGGGGGTGACGGGGCTGATTAATTTCGGTCATGTGGCGTTTATGGCGATCGGTGCCTATTCTACCGTGTTACTCTCGCTTCAGGGCGTACCTATTCCGATCGCGGTATTAGTCGGTGCTGGATTGTCGGCATTATTGGGACTACTGATCGGTATTTCTACCTTGAGACTGCGGGAAGACTATCTCGGTATTGTCACGATTGGGGTGTCTGAATTAGTCCGATTGGTAGCCAAAAATGAGGCTTGGCTAACTAAAGGTACTTTTGGGGTGCAAGGCTATCCAGTGCCGTTTGATTTCAAACCTGACTATCCCACCAGAATCTTACTTATCGTCTGGTTGACGGCGATTTGTGGGATCGCATTATGGCAATTGTGGCTGTGGCTGCGGGTGAAAATGTCGGTGCGGCTACTGGGTGGATCGATCGCGAGTATTTTTGTGCTAACTGTATATGTCTGCGGTGCCTTATCGCTGTATACTTATGACCCTCGTGCAGGGCTAATGTTACTGACTTTAACTACGCTCACAGTAGTTTATATTGCCCTCGAAAAGTTGGTGCATTCACCGTGGGGACGAGTTTTAAAAGCGATTCGGGAGGATGAAGAAGTACCCAGAGCCTTGGGTAAGAATGTATTTTGGTACAAGCTGCAAGCCTTTATGCTCGGTGGTGCGATCGCCGGAATTTCTGGAGCATTTTATGCTTGGCAGTTCAGTGTATTTCCTGACAATTTTGAGCCATTAATTACCTTTAATGCCTGGATTATTATTATGCTCGGTGGTGCCGGAAATAATTTGGGGACAATCATTGGAGCGATCGTTTTCTGGGGCTATAATACAATTACTCGCGATGAGTCATTCAAGGTCATATTTCGTGCTCTACATCTAGATGATACTCAGCAAGGAGCATTTCGGGTGATGATTATCGGGTTAGTTCTGATGCTGATTATGGTACTACGTCCCCAAGGTATTTTGGGTAAGAAAGAAGAATTAACATTGGGTAAATAGTTACTTAGTTGATAGTTAATAATTGATAGTTGATAGCGAATTTTCAGGAGGATGAATGTGTCAATAATTATCAAAGGTAAAATCTTTATCCACTCTCACAAAGAACAGAAGCTATGGCTTCGGGTTTAAATCCCACCCTAATAAGCCAATTATCAATTATCAATTATCAATTAATTTAATATGTCTAACCATTACATCCCGATGACGACTCAACCGTTACTTTCAGCGCAAGGATTGTGTAAAACTTTTGGTGGTGTCAAAGCAGTTCAGCAAGCTGGAATTGAAGTCGCCACTGGAAGTATTACAGGTTTGATCGGCCCGAATGGAGCAGGTAAAACGACCTTCTTCAATCTATTATCTAATTTTATTCGGGCAGATTCTGGTCAAATCGAATTAAATGGCCAAAAGATCGATCGATTGCAATCCCATCAAATCGCTAGACTAGGAATGGTGCGGACATTTCAAGTAGCCAAAGCTCTGTCGCGAATGTCAGTATTAGAAAATATGCTCTTAGGCGCTAGAGATCAGACGGGTGAGAAAATCTGGCAAGTATTGATCCAGCCAAACAAAGCGCGGATCGAGCAGCGGGAGTTGAAAGACAAAGCGATGTCGATTCTGAGTTCTGTAGGGTTAAGTGCCAAGGCTAATGACTATGCAGGATGTTTATCTGGGGGACAGCGCAAACTGCTGGAAATCGGTCGAGCATTGATGGCAGATCCTAAGTTGATTTTATTAGATGAACCTGCTGCGGGGGTCAATCCGCGCTTGATTGAGGATATTTGCGGTCACATTCTCAATTGGCGTAAACAGGGTCTAACTTTCTTGATTATCGAACATAATATGGATGTAATTAAACTAGCCGACTATATAATCGACATTGGTCCCGAAGGTGGAAAAGGCGGTGGAAACGTTGTTGCTAAGGGAACTCCAGAAGAAGTAGCAAAGAACAAAAAAAGTTTTACAGCCGCTTTTTTGAAGAAAGAATTAAACTAAAAAAATATAATTTGTTTTAAAAACATTTAGCTAACTTATAAACACAAAATTTAATTTTAATTTACAATTGAAGTATAAAGAATTTTATTTCTAAAATAAAAGGAGTTAGAAGTAAACATTAGTTTTTTTCAAATTTTTAAAATCCCTTTCGAAGGGATTTTTTTGTTTCTCAAAATTTTTTAAGATCTGAAATTATAGTGTCTTTGGGTTGATTTATTTTTTGTAAATTAAATTGTTAAATATCAGACAAATAACATTTAATTTCTTCAGCAACCAAATTTCTTTACAAAATAATTATTAAAAATCCTATAGGAAAAAGGCTAGTCTTGGATTAGCCTTTTTCCTAGTGTTTTTATCAATATTATGATTTAGTTTTGACCCATTAGTTAAATGATATTTTTCAGGATGAAATTATTTTACCGACAGGATAAATGATTTTACCGACAGGATAAATGATTCTTCCAACAGGAGAAATGATTTTACCAGCAGGAAAAATGATTTGTCCAACAGAAGAAATGATTTTATCAGCAGGAAAA
>ENA-OFCE01000668-OFCE01000668.1-metagenomes-genome-assembly--contig:-NODE-668-length-21344-cov-5.018648_pt1 | contig 21344 bp, 14 predicted proteins | sample MGYA00153388_OFCE01 | MGnify analysis MGYA00153388
CGGCGTCCATCCCCCGAGGGGAGCAAGAAATCTTGGGGCGGCCCGGCGATTCCTTCCGGTCGCTCGTCGTCTATCACGTAGACGTTGACGCGCCCGCTGCCGCGCTTGAGCGCGGCTTCGATGGCCTCGACCGCGCGCACCTTCTCGGTGCCGTGGATGCGGAATCGGTCGGCCACCACATCGAGAATCTTGTTGCCCGCCACGCGGACGGCGGGCACCGCGGCGGGGGCGTTCGCGTCTCGGGACGGCGCGGCGGCGCCGGGGCGCAGGCCATGGGGCGACGCCTCGCGTTCGGCATGCACGCGCGTGTAGCCACTGGCTGACAGCCACTGCGTCACTTCCTCGGCGCTGGTGTTGGCCGGCAGCTCGACCGGAAACGTGATGACCAGCCGCGGGTCGCGGCTCACCGCGACGCCAGGGCGCAGCGGGTCGTCGCCAAAGCCGGACGCGCCCTTGCCGTTCAACGAATCGCCGGCAATCGCGTCCGTGCGCGCCATCAGCTCGGCATAAATGGTCTCGGGCGAATCGTGCCGCACCCGCTGCGCGGTCTGGCGGTCGAACAATTCTGCGGCACGCGCGTACAGCAGCTTCAGGTGGTCGTTCAGCTCCGTCATCGTGCCGACCGTCGAGCGCGAGCTGCGCACCGGGTTGGTCTGGTCGATCGCGATGGCCGGCGGCACGCCGTCGACCCGGTCGACCGCCGGGCGGTCCATGCGGTCGAGGAACTGGCGCGCATAGGCGCTGAAGGTCTCGACATAGCGGCGCTGTCCCTCGGCATACAGCGTGTCGAACACCAGGCTCGACTTGCCCGAGCCGCTCGGCCCGGTGACCACCGTCATCTCGCCGGTGCGGATGTCGAGGTCGAGGTTCTTCAGGTTGTGCTGACGGGCGCCGCGGATGCGGATGACACCTGAACTCATGCGGGAGATCCTGCCGTGAACGAAGCCAAAGATTCTAGGGATCACCCTGCCCGGCCGTGCGCCGGCCGACCGGAGACCCTGGCCCGGCCCGATCCATCCCGCGAACGAAGCCGGCCCCCCGCAGTGGTGATGCCCCGTGGCGGTACCGACCGGCCGCCACCGAGGCCGCGAACCAGGCCGGCCCTTGGGTCGAGCGGCCCATCGGCACACCCTGCGGAGCCGTCAACGAGGCCGCGAACGAAGCTCAATGCCTACACTGCCGCGCCGGCCGCCCTGTTTACCCTGGCCGCCGGCTCCGCCCGGTGCCTTCGCTTCCAACCCACGCATGGACAAACCGTTTTCGCCCGCTTGCGAACGCAACCGCGACCCGATCCTGGCGCTGCTGCGCGAGCGCTACGCCGACCGCACGCGCGTGCTCGAGATCGGCAGCGGCACCGGCCAGCACGCGGTGCATTTCGCCGCCGCGCTGCCGCACCTGCAATGGCAGACCACCGACGTCGAGGCCAACCTGCCGGGCCTGCGGCTGTGGCTGGACGAGGTGGCGCTGCCGAACACGCCCGCGCCGATCGTGCTCGACGTCGACGCGCCGTGGCCCGTGCTGTCGGGCTTCGATGCGGTCTACAGCGCCAACACGCTGCACATCATGGGCTGGCACGCCGTGCAGACGCTGTTCTCCAAGCTGCCCGGCGTGATGGCACCGCGCGCGCTGCTCACGGTCTACGGCCCGTTCAAGGACGGCGGCCGTTACAGCGGCGTGGGCGACGCCGCCTTCGACGCCGCGCTGCGCGAAGCCGACCCGCGCCGCGGCCTGCGCGACATCGAGGCGGTGAACGCGCTCGCCCGCACCGCTGGCCTGTCGATGCTGGAAAATCGCGCGCTGCCGGCTCACAACCGCTGCATCACGTGGCGTCGCGATTAAGGCGCCTTGCACCTTCGACCTTGACGTCGACCCTCGCCACACCCTTCCGACCCGCACCGCCATGACCCTTCACCACGACACCCACACACTGCGCTCGCACGGCCACGCCTCGCTGCTGCCGGGGCCGCGGCTGATCGTGCTGGGCGCCGTGCACGGCAACGAGACCTGCGGCACGCGCGGCATCGAGCGCGTGCTGGCCGAACTCGATTCGGGCGCGTTGCGCCTCGTGCGCGGCAGCGCCACCTTCGTGCCGGTCACCAACGCGCTGGCATACCAGCGCGGCCAGCGCAACGGCGAGCGCAACCTGAACCGCAACCTGCAGCCGGGCGTGGCGCCGGTCGACCACGAAGACCGCATCGCGCAGGTGCTGTGTCCGCTGCTGGCGCGCCACGATGTGCTGCTCGACCTGCATTCGTTCCATTCGCCCGGCGAGCCGTTCGCGATGATCGGCCCGGCTGACAACAGCGGCCCGCTCGAACCGTTCGCGCACGCCGCACAAGAAGAAGCGCTGGCGCTGCGGCTGGGCCCGCGCCGGCTGGTCGAAGGCTGGCTCGACACCTATGCCGTCGGCGTCGCCAAACGGCTCGAGCGCAGCGATCCGACCGAACGCGCCCAGATGCTCAGCACCGACCCGAGCTATGGCATCGGCACCACCGAATACATGCGCAGCGTCGGCGGCTGCGCGATCACGCTCGAATGCGGCCAGCACGCCGACCCGCAGGCGCCCGAGGTGGCCTACCGCGCAATACTCAACACGCTGGCGCACCTGCGGTTGATCGACGCCGCGCCGCCCGCGCCGTGTGCCGAGGTGCAGTTGCTGCGCCTGGCCGAGGTGACCGACCGGCTGCACGCCGACGATCGTTTCACCCGCACCTGGACCAGCTACGACCCGCTGCGCGCGGGTGAGGTGATCGGCACGCGCCACGACGGCACGCCGCTGCGGGCGCCGGCCGACGGCTTCATCGTGTTCCCGAACACCGGCGCGCTGCCGGGCAACGAATGGTTCTACTTCGCGCTGCCGAGCGAGCGGCCGCTGCGCGGCTGATCGCCTGAACGGGCGACAAGGTCGCAGCCACCACCACGCAAGTCAACCGCCTGCCAGCGTCGACAGCCGGATCAGCAAGCCCACGCCGATCAAGGCCACGGTCAGGTGGAACGCGCTCCACCACAGGTAGCGCTGGCGCAGCTTCTGCGGCGACAGCGGCGAGATCAGGAAGATGCGGGCATCGCGCGGCGCGCGCACGATGTGGTGATCGCCGATGGCGCGGATCTCACGGTGCTGCTGCTCGACGGTGCGTGTGGCGAGCCGGCGCGCCAGTTCCCATTCGCGCAAATCGATCTGGCCATCGCGGTCCAGGTCGAAGCGCTTTTTGAGCCGCACCGGGTCGCGCTTCCATTCGCCAAGCAGCGCGCCGACGTCCTCGGCAACGCTGAGCGCCGCGTGCGAGCCGCCGGTCGTCGTGTATTCGCCCAGCACGTAGATCAGACTGCCGCCGAACAACAGCTCCTCGACCTGCTTCTCGTCGTCGCGGTAGGTCGTGCGCACCTCGGGCGACATCACTTCGGCATCGTCGGGGTCGACCCGGCACACGCCGCTGCCATCGGCGATCTCGAACGTGGCGCTGCTGACGCCGCTGTCGATCTGGCGCCATTCGCGCTTGCTGTTGTCCTTGCTGTACAGCCGAAAGCGATACCAGACGCACGCCACGCCGCCGAGCGGGCTCTGGATCAGGTTGTCGCGCGAGGCGCTGGCGCGGCCCACCAGTTCCACGTAGCCCTGTGCGGCCGTGCCGATGCGCGAGGTGGCGATGTCGGCGATCGCACGCGCACGCCGGTAAGTGGCGGCCCATGCAAAGAAGCCCACCGCTGCGAACAGCACCAGCATCGCGGTGCCGCCCGGGCCCCGCCCCAGATTGAAGCTGCCAGCCAGCAACACGCCGTAGCTGGCCGAGGTCAGTGCCTGGCCATAGTGGCTGCGCCAACCTCCGGCGCCCGGCAGTTCCACGACGCTCAGGACTTGAAGCGCAGCGCGATGTCGACGTCCTTGATTTCGTCGGCGGCGAACTTCAACAGGTCGAAGGCCTTGAAGGCGAACAGACGCGCGATCACCAGGTCGGGAAACTGCTCGATGCTGGTGTTGTTGATGTTGACGCTTTCGTTGTAGAACTCGCGCCGGTCGGCAATCGCGTTCTCCAGCCCGCTGATGCGCGATTGCAGGTGCAGGAACTGCTCGTTGGCCTTCAGCTCGGGGTAACTCTCGGCCAGCGCGAACAGGTTGCCCAGGCCGCTGCGCAACGCGCCTTCCGCCGATCCCAACGCATTGATGTCTTGCGCCGCCCGCGCCTCCGACACCCGGCTGCGCGCCTGGATCACCCTTTCCAGCGTGCCTTGCTCGTGCGCCATGTACTGCCGGCAGGTGTCGATCAGCTTGGGCAGTTCATCGTGGCGCTGCTTGAGCAGCACGTCGATGTTGGCCCAGGCCTTGGACACCGCGTTCTTCACGCCCACCAGGCTGTTGTAACGCATGACGATGTAGACCGCCAACACCGCCAACACGATCAAGACAATGATGCCCACCGCCGCCCTCCTCGAGCTTCGGCAAGTGCCGAAGTTGCGCGATTCTGCCTGCAGCGCGGGCGCGACTCAGGCCCGCGCTGTCAGGGCGGCCTCCAGCAGGTCCGCCCCCGCGCCGAACGCATAGGCGTCCATGCCCAGGCTGCCCATCGTGACGCTCGCGTGCAGTCGCCGTGGCACCGCCTCGTGGCCGCCGGCGCCGGCGGCCGCGAACCACGGCAGCAGGTGCTCGTCGGTCGGGTGCATGTCGACGGCATGCGGCGCGCGCTGCCGGTAGTCGAACAACGCCGGCCAGTCGCGCGCCGCGCTGCGCTCGAACATCCATTGCCGAAACGCCGTGCTCTCGGCAATCTCGGGCAGGTCGGTCGGGCCGCGCAGGCCGCCGGCCAGGGCGCGCCGCAGGTTGTGCGTGATGCTGCCGCTGCCGAGTACCAGCACGCCGCTGTTCTTCAGCGGCGCCAGGGCCGCCCCCAGCGCGAACTGCTGCGCCGGGCTGTCGCCGGGCACGAAGGCGAGCGGCAACACCGGAACGTCGGCGTCCGGGTACAGGTAGCGCAGCACCGTCCAGATGCCGTGGTCGAGCCCGCCTTGAGGCACCACAGGCACGCGCAGGCCGGCCTCGGCGAGCAACGCCGCCACGTCTTGCGCAAGGTCCGGCGCGCCCGGGGCGTCGTAGCGCAGTGTGTAGAGCTTCGGGTCGAAATTGCCGAAGTCGTGCACCGCCGCGTGGCTTGGCGCCGCCAGCAGCAGCGGCGAACGCGCCGAGGTGTGGGCCGAGACCGCCAGGATGGCCGTCGGGCGGCCGAACAAGGCGTCGATCGCCGGGCCGAGGCCTTGCATGAAGGCACCGGCGGCGCCCGGCTCCAGCGCGATCATCGGCGAGCCGTGGGAGACGAAGATCGAAGGATGACCGGAGTTCATTGACAGATTGAAGCACCGACACCGTCACGCCGCGTTGCGTGCCGTTGCACACAGCGTTCGGTGTCGGCACCGTGAATGTGCAGCGGCAGCGTGTCCCCACGGCGTGTGGCCTGGCCAGGTTTCCCTTGCCGTGGCGTGGCATCGCGCGGTGTGGCATCGCGCGGTGTGGCGCGCCTCGGCGCGGCGCGGCGTGGCAGCCCGCGACATCGGCGGCGGCTGCTTTGCGCGGCGATTGCCGCGCAATCGCTCCGCCCGCGCCCGAACGCGGACCGGATGCTGCCTGACCGCGCGCGCTGCGCCGCGCCGCTCGCGGCAAACCCCGCGGCGCCAACGGGCGGCCACGCCTCGTGTACCGTGGCAGCATGAGCACCGACCTCCTGCGCGGCACCGCGCACTCCAGCACGCCCATCCGCACCCCGTCGCTGTGGCGCCTGGCCTGGCGGCAGACCGCGCGCGATTTCCGCGCCGGCGAGTTGCGCCTGCTGCTGGTGGCGGTGATGCTGGCGGTGGCGGCGCTGTCGGCGGTGGGCTTCTTCGCCGACCGAATCAACAACGGCCTGTCGCGCGACGCACGCCAGATGCTGGGTGGTGACGCGATCGTCGCCAGCGACCAGCCGACGCCGGCCGAATTCATCGCCGAGGCCAGCCGGCTCGGGCTGGCCACCGCGCGAACCACCGTGTTCCCGAGCATGGGCCGGGCGGCCGACGCGCAGGGCGGCGCGACACGGCTGGTGACGGTCAAGGCGGTCAGCAGCAGCTACCCGCTGCGTGGTCAGTTGCGTTTGAGCAGCGGGCCCGGCAGCACTGAGCAGTCGCTCGCCGCCGCGCCCGAGGCCGGCACGGTGTGGGTCGATCCGGCGTTGCTCGATGCGCTGGCGCTGAAGGTGGGCGACCCGCTGCTGCTGGGCGACGCGAGCCTGCGCATCGCCCGCGTGATCGTGATCGAGCCCGACCGCGGCGCCGGTTTCATGAGCTTTGCGCCACGCGTGATGCTCAACCTCGCCGACCTGCCGGCCACCGGGCTGGTGCAACCGGCCAGCCGCGTGACTTACCGGCTGGCGGTGGCGGCACCAGGCGCCGACGATTCGGCGGTGCGCCAGTTCGTGGCCTGGGCCGACGCGCAGGCGAAGGTCGGCACGGTGCGCGGCCTGCGCGTCGAATCGCTCGAATCGGGCCGACCCGAAATGCGCCAGACGCTCGATCGGGCCGAGAAGTTCCTCAACCTCGTGGCGCTGCTGTCGGCGCTGCTGGCAGCGGTGGCGGTGGGCATCGCGGCGCGCGACTTCGCCGGCCGGCACCTCGACGATTGCGCCATGTTGCGCGTGCTCGGGCTGCCGCAGCGCAGCATCGCGTTGCAATACCTGATGGAGTTCGGCGTGGTCGGCCTGCTCGCCAGCGTGGCCGGCGTGGTGATCGGCTTCGGCGTGCATTTCGTCTTCGTCACGCTGCTCGCCGGGCTGGTGCAGACCGCCCTGCCCGCCGCCAGCCTGTGGCCGGCGCTGTTCGGCATCGGCATCGGCTTGACGCTGCTGATGGGCTTCGGGCTGCCGCCCGTGCTGCAGCTGGCGCAGGTGCCGCCGCTGCGGGTGATCCGTCGCGACGTCGGCGCGCTCAAGCCGGCCTCGCTGCTGGTGCTGGGCGCCGGCGCGCTCGGCTTCGTCGGGCTGCTGATGGCGGTGTCGAGCGACCTCAAGCTCGGGCTGATCGCGGTCGGCGGCTTCGCCGCAGCGGTGGCGATGTTCGCGCTGCTGTCGTGGCTGGCGGTCGGGGCGTTGCGCCGGCTGGTGCCGGAATCGCGCGCGCCGCGCTGGCTGGTGCTGGCGACGCGCCAGATCGCCGCGCGGCCCGCGTTCGCCGTGCTGCAGGTGTCGGCGCTCAGCGTCGGCCTGCTGGCGCTGGTGCTGCTGGTGCTGCTGCGCACCGACCTGATCAGCAGCTGGCGGCAGGCCACGCCGGTCGACGCTCCGAACCGCTTCGTCATCAATGTGCAGCCCGAGCAGGGCGAGGCGTTCCAGCAAAAACTCAAAGCCGCGGGCATCGCCAAGTACGACTGGTTCCCGATGATCCGCGGCCGGCTGGTGGCGATCAACGGCAAGCCGGTCTCGCCCGACGACATGCAGGAAGAACGCGCCAAGCGGCTGGTCGACCGCGAGTTCAACCTCAGCCACGCGGCCGTGCTGCCGCCGCACAACGTCGTCAGCGGCGGCCGCTGGACCCCCGACGAGGCGGGCGGCCTGAGTGTCGAGGACGGCCTGGCGGCCACGCTCGGCCTGAAGCTCGGCGACACGCTGCGCTTCGACGTCGGCGGCAGCCCGGCCGAAGGCCGCATCACCAGCTTGCGCAAGGTCGACTGGAGCTCGATGCGGGTCAACTTCTTCGTGATGTTCCCGACCGCGCAGATGAACGACGTGGCGCTCAGCTACATCGCCGCCTTCAAGGCGCCCGAAGCGGCCGGCTTCGACAATGCGCTGAGCCGCGAGTTTCCGAACATCACCAACATCGACGTGTCGGCCTCGATCGCGCAGATCCAGCGCGTGCTCGACCAGGTGATCCGCGCGGTCGAGTTCCTGTTCGGCTTCACGCTGGCCGCCGGGCTGGTGGTGCTGTTCGCCGCAGTCACGGCCACGCGCGAGGCGCGCTCACGAGAATTCGCCGTGATGCGCGCGCTCGGCGCTTCGTCGAAGCTGCTGGCGCAGGTGCAGCGCGCCGAGTTGCTCGGCGTCGGCGCGCTGGCCGGCGTGCTGGCCTCGCTGGCGGCGATGGCGGTGGGCTGGGCGCTGGCGCATTACGTGTTCGAGTTCAACTGGAACCCGTCGCCGCTGGTGCCGCTGGCCGGCGCGCTGACCGGCGGTTTGCTCGCGCTGGCAGCCGGCTGGTGGGGCCTGCGCGACGTGCTGCGCCGGCCGGTGGTCGAGACACTGCGGCAGGCGTCACAGTAAGCGGCGCCGTCAGCGGCCCCGTGGGGGCAACGGTAAGCCGCGCTTGCTGGCGAGCGGGTCGACCACACGCCGACGAAGCGCGAGCGGTCCGCGACCGAGAAGTCTGGCCACTACCCCGCGAGGTGGCACCGCAGCGCCTGCAGTTCGATCGGCTTCACCAGATGCGCATCGAATCCGGCTGCGCCAGAGCGTTCACGGTCCTCGGGCCGGCCGTAGCCGGTGAGGGCGATCACGCGCAAGGCGCGTCCGTGGCGCGCGCGCAGTGCGCGTGCGACGGCATGGCCGTCCATCTGCGGCATGCCGATATCGAGCAGCACGACGTCGGGGAGGTGTTGCGCGACGTGCTCGAGCGCATCGATCGAGCGGTAGACCACATCGACCTGGTGGCCCTCGAACGTCAGCAGTTGCGCCAGGGAATCCGCCGCGTCCCGGTTGTCGTCGACGATCAGGATCCGGCGCGGCGCGCCGAGCGGCACGGCGGCCTGCTCCACGCTGTCGGGGGCTGAAATCCGGGGCAACCGGACCTCGAACGTGGAGCCCTGTCCGGGACCGGCACTGTGAGCCTGCAAGGTTCCGTGGTGCATGCCGATCAGGTGCCGAGCCACCGACAAGCCGATGCCCAACCCACCTTCAGAACGGTCGAGGGATCGTTCGCTCTGCACGAAGAGATCGAAGATGTGCGGCAGGAGTTCGGCAGAAATGCCGATCCCCGTGTCCTGCACCGACAGGACGACCTCCTGCTTGGTGCTGTCGACCGAGACGGTGACCGTGCCGTGGGGATCGGTGTATTTCATGGCGTTGTGCAACAGGTTCGTCACCGTCTGCACCAGGCGGGCGCGATCGCCCGCTACATACAGCTTCTCGCCGAGACGATGGATGCGCAGCTGGTGGAATTTTTCGGCAGCCAGGGTGCGAACGGTCTCGATGGCCTGCTCGATCACGGCGTCGCACTCCACCGATTCCAACTTCAGCGCCACGCGCCCCTGCGTGAGGCGAGCAACATCCAGCAGATCGTCGACCAAGCGGGTGAGCTGCAGCGTCTGCCGGGCGAGCATCCCCAGCATCGGCTGGTACTCCGGACTCGTGCCGAGCTGTTTGTCGAGCAGCGCGCTGACCGTGCGGATCGGCGCCAGCGGGTTGCGCAACTCGTGCCCGAGCATCGCCAGAAATTCGTCCTTGCGCCGGTCGTTCTCTTTCAGGGCCACTTCGGCGCGCGCACGCTCCACCGCCGCCCAGGTGCGCTCGGCGGTTTCTACCAGCAGCCCGATCTCGGCAGCCGTCCAATCACGCGATGTCGTCTGGCTGGCCACGAGCGTGGCCATCAATCGCCCGTTTTTGACGAGCGGAACGACGACGCACGCGAGGATGTCCTTAGCGCGGTACGACGCCCGCTGGTCGTCGGGCATGGCGGGGTCGGCGTTCACGTCGCACACCACCCACGGCCTGCCGTCGGCAAGCGACGGCATCGGCCAGGCGGCCAGCGGATCGCGGCGGGCGTGGCTCGCCACGCCGTCGCGGCGCCACTCACGCTCGACGACGTACTCCGCACGCAGCGCGTCGACCTCCGCGTAACAGGCGCGGTCACTGCCGAGGTGCTCGCCGAGCACCCGCACCGCCTCGCCCTGGATCGTCACGGGGTCGGCGAGCGCCCGCAGCGTGTCGCCGAGTTGGACGAGGTAGCGCTGCCGCTCCTCGCTGCCGCGCAAATTTTGCTCCGCGCGCTTGCGCTCGGTGATGTCCGTGAAGAGCACCGCGACGCGGCGACTGCCCGCGCCGCCCAGTCTGAACATGTTCAGGTCGAACACGCGCCCGAGCGTAACCTCTCCCTCCTCCACCCGGATCGACACGCCCGTGTCCGCCACGCGTCCGTAGAACTCGGCCCACCGCGGGTTCGGCGTGCCCAGCATCTCCGTCGCCGTGCGCCCCACCGGGTACGGCATCCCCGTGTGCCGCATGAACGCGGGGTTCACCTCGAGGAAGCGAAAGTCCACCCAGCGACCCGCCGCGTCGGCCAGCACCTCGACGACCGCGTACGCGTCATCCATCTGCTCGAAGAGCGCGCGGTACTTCTCCTCGCTCGCGCGCAGCGCCGTCTCGGCGCGGGCGCGCTCGACGGCTTCCCATGTGCGCTCGGCCACCGCTTCGATCAGCGCCACGTCGGTCGCAGTCCAGGTTCGAGGCTTCGACTGGTTCACGCCCATGACGGAGACGACGCGCCCCTCCTTGACCAGCGGCACGCCGATCGCCGCGCGTACCTCGATCGCGGCGTACAGGTCAGTCAGCGCGGGGCCGATCGAGGGGTCGGCGAGCACATCGTGAGCGACCGAGGGCTCGTTACGACGGTACTGGTCGGCAAGCACCCCGAAGTCCGACATTCTCAGCAGCGGGGGCAAGGCCGCCACTCCGTCCAGATAGCCGGGACCGGTCCGCACCGTGTCGCCGTCCGACTGCACTTCGAAGTAGAGGGCGCGGTTGACCCCGAGATGCAGCCCCAGCGCTGCCACCGCGACGCGCTGCACCTCGAGCGGGTCGCCAAGGGGCCGGAGCAAGTCGCTCAGGCTCAACAAGAAGGCCTGTCGAACCTCGCTCACGCGCAGCGACTCCTCGGCGCGCGCACGCTCGACGGCCGCCCACGTGCGCTCGGCCGTTTCCTCGATCAGTGCGACCTCCTCGGCCGTCCACGCGTGAGGGGTTGTGTGGTTCACCGCGAGGAACGCCACGATCTGCCCCTGCCGGACGAGCGGGACAGCCACGTAAGCGCGGATCTCCAGCGCCTCATACGCCGCGAGCTCGTCGGCCGAATGCTCCGGGTGCAGGCACACCTCGTCGGCGACGATCGTCCGGCCGGCCCGCATCTCGGTCACGACGTGAATGCCGAAGTCGTACCAACGGTGGCTCCCGAGCGAGCTCGGCATCAATGGATCGCGCCGGTACTCGCGGTGGTTGGTGAACGTCTCGGTCGATCCTGGGTTCGCCTCCCCGTACATCACGCGGCTGGCCTCGAGGTGGTCGCCAAGCACGCGCGTGGCCACCGCTTGCGCCTCCACGGGATCGCCAGCGCCGCGCAGCGCGTCGGTGAGCGTGAGACGGTAGGCGTCGCGGGCTGCCGCCAGCCGCAGCGCCGCCTCGGCCGGAACCCGCTCCGTCACGTCGCGCCAGAACATGGCGACTCCGCCCTCGTCGGTCGGGTAGGCGTCCAACTCCAGGCGCAGGTCGTAGCCCTCCCCCGCGTAGTGGTGGGTGAGGTGCTGCTCGATCCCCTCGGCCACCACGCGCCGGAACGCGCGGCCGACCGGCGCGCCCACCGACGCCGGAAACATCTCCCAGTGCGAGCGCCCCAGCAGCGTCTCGCGCGGCCGGGCGAGCAAGCGCTCGGCCGCCGCGTTCACGCCCACGATCTGAAAGTCGCGGTCGAGCACGCAATGGGAGTCGCTCATCCGCTCAAGGATTCCTTGGGCGCGCTGCTCGGCGCTGGCCGCCTGCGCCGCCGCCGCGTCGCCGCGCACCTGCGCCGTGACGTCCGCGATCTGGTGCAGCACATGGCGCACGGCGCCATCGGGCCCGGGCACCGGGATGTTGACCGCGTCCCAGTAATGCGTCTCCCACGTGCCGTCGGGGCGCTGCAGGTCGTAGCGCTGCCGAGCCAGATGCTGCGGCGCCCCCGTCCGCACGGCCTCGGCGAGCGATGCCCGCAGGTCTGTCAGGCCGCTCGCCTGCGGGTCGTCGGGGCTCGCGTTCGGGAACGCCTCCGCCAGCGGCCGGCCGACCACCTCATCGCGCGCGCGATGCGAGACGGCGAGGAGCCCGTCGCTCGCCGCAAGCACGGTGAAGCGCGGCGGGTCGGCTGCAAAAATGGCGATGCCACCGGGCAGCGCTGCGAACACGGCCGCTAAATCGGGGGCGCTCCAAGCAGCACGGTCTTCCATGCCTCGATATTAATGGTCGGGGTCGGGGTCGAGGTCGGGGCTCGGAGTCGGGTCCCGGATTGGCCCTGGATCGGGCTTGGGACTACCACCGACCCTTGGCGCAGGGCCACGAGACGCCGCCTGGCCGAGACCTGCCAAACGAGTTGCCTCGCAGCGCCGGCGGCTTTGAGGGTCCAGGTGCGGACTTCGGCGCGTCGGGCCCAGCCCATGCGGCACCAGGACGCGGACTCGATCGAGTCCAGCGTCCGTGCAGGTTCGGCTTGCGCCGCCGCAGCGCCCAGCAGCAATTAGCAGCGCAGCATCGCTCAGCAGCGCTCAGCAGCGCTCAGCAGCGCTCAGCAGCGCCCAGCCGCGCCTACCAGCGCGCAGCAGCGCCTACAGCCGGGCTCTCCCAAAGAAACGTGCCCGCCTTCCTTGATGCCCGCGCAAGACAGGCGCGAGGAACTGAGCACACCGGACGGTATCGCCCGCCTTCTTTCATGTCCGCGCCTGACATCCGGCCGCCGCCGGCCCTCGGGCCTTCAGAACGAAGTCCAGTCGTCGGTGCCGGTCTGGCCGGCTGCGCTGGCAGCCGGCGCCTCCTTCGGGGCCGGTGACCGTGCCGGCTCCGACTTGGCATTGAAGGCCGGGCGCGTGACGTTGGTGGCGCGGTTCGGGCTGCGACGCTCACCGATCGTTGCCTGTGCCACCCGTGGCGTCACCGGGGCCGAGCCCGCGTGCTCCGCCTGTGCCACGTGCCCGCCATGCGACAGCTTGAACATCGCCACCGTCTGCACCAGCTGTTGCGCCTGGTTCTTCAGGCTTTCTGCGGCGGCAGCACTTTCCTCCACCAGCGCGGCGTTCTGCTGCGTGGCCTGGTCCATCTGAGTGACGGCGGCACCGACTTGCTGCACGCCGTTGCTCTGCTCGGCGCTGGCCGAGGTGATCTCGGCCACGATGTCGCTCACGCGCTGAATCGAACCGACGATCTCGCCCATCGTCTTGCCGGCCTGATCGACCAGCGCAGTGCCTTGCTCGACCTGCTCGACGCTGCGGCCGATCAAAGTCTTGATTTCCTTGGCGGCCTCGGCGCTGCGCTGCGCCAGGCTGCGCACTTCGCTCGCCACCACGGCGAACCCGCGTCCTTGCTCGCCGGCACGCGCGGCTTCCACGGCCGCGTTCAGGGCCAGTATGTTGGTCTGGAAGGCTATGCCGTCGATGACGCTGATGATGTCGCCGATCTTGCGGCTGCTGTCGTTGATGCCCTGCATGGTGGTGACCACCTTGCCGACCACCTCGCCGCCTCGCGCTGCGATCGCCGACGCGCCCTGGGCCAGCTGGTTGGCCTGCCTGGAGTTGTCGGCGTTGTGGCGCACCGTGGTGCCCAGTTCTTCCATCGTGGCCGCAGTCTGCTGCAGCGCGCTGGCTTGCTGCTCGGTGCGGCCGGACAGATCGGCATTGCCGCTGGCGATCTGGGCGCTGGCGGTGGCCACGCTCTCGGCGTTTTGCCGCACCGCATAGACGGTGGTCGACAAGTTGTCCGACATCGTTTTCAGCGCCGCCATGATGCTGCTGGTGTCATTGGCACGCAGCGTGATCGGCGTGGCCAGGTTGCCAGCGGCCACCGCGTCGGCCACCACCTTCAACTCACGCGGCTCGGCGCCCAGTTGACCCAGCACACGTGTCAGCCACCCGCAAAAAGCGATCAAGCCCGCGGTCACCGCCAGCGCCAACCCCAGCGTCAAATTGCGCACGCCAGTGGCAGCGTCGGCAGCCAGACCTGTTTCCTCAGACAACATTGCGAACTGGCGCTGCTTTTCGCTGGCCAAAGGTGCGAGCAGTTGATTGCGCGCAGGCACCAACTTGTCGGCCAGGAAGGCGAATGCCTCTTCCTTCTTGCCCTCCTGAATCAGCTTGACGGTGCCACCGGCCAAGGCCAAAAAAGGTTTCATGAGCGCGGGCATGGGTTCGAAGGCCTGTTGGCCCTCCGGCGTGGCCATGGCCTTGCCGAATTCATCCAGCTTGGCTTCCAGTAATTTGGCCTTCTCGGCCACGTCAGCCAACGCGGTGTCGCGCTCGCCCGGGGTACGCGCCAAGATGGCATGGCGCAGCTGCAGTGACGCGCGAGTGACGTTCAGTTCCAGCTCGCCCACGCGCAGCAATTGGGGTGTACGAGCGGTGCGAGTGAAGGCGGCGGAGTCGCTCACCGCGTCCATCTTGATGGTCACCACCACGGCCAGCAGCAACAAGGCGCCGATCAAGACACCACTGAAGACATACAGCAGCTGCTTGAGGCCGTAACGGGGCGGGTTCTGCATGGTGGTTGCTTCTCTTTGCATTGGCGGATCGGGTGGGCGTCATGCGGTCGTGTTCGCCACGCCGCTAGATCGAACCGTTATCGGTGTTTGACCTGAAACGTTGAGCGACACCTGTTTCTCAGCCCCGACCTGCCAGTTCGGACGCGCAACGCCATGCGACTCGTAACGGGTTTCGGAGCGGTTGCCAGTTGCCAGTTGCCATGGAGCCCCGCTTGCATGCCCACAGCACAAAGGCTCGAGCAACACCCGGTTGATCATCGTTGCCAGAGTGGCAGCTGGCCTTGCCGGTTGTTCCTCTGCCGCGACACGCGACGGATGCCGTGCCAGCGCGCGTTCGCCGCTTGAATCGACTGCGCCCAGGCCTGGCTCGCGGTGTCGCCGGCGCATGCGCCGAGTTCGTTGACGAGCGTCTCAAACGCTCGGCCAGGCCTGTGGATCGATCTGATCCAGGGACTCGAAAACCGGGCGGCTGTCCAGGTAGCCCTGCATCGACACCTCGCCCTCAAAGACGAACACATCTCGCTCACCGGCGGTCTCAGTGCCTTCGATGAGCACCGTCAGGCCAAGCTCGTTGCACCGGGTCGGGATGCGGTGCGCGTTGGCCTGGCGGGCGCGGCTGGTGTCGACTGCGCGCTCCAACTCCATGTCGACCTCGATGATGTCGGGCTGGAAGTTGGCGGGCAGATTCACACCCGCGTCACCGGCGCCGCAATCGTTGATCGCGGTCAGAAGACCAATGCGATCGCAGTTCGCGCAGGATGTGCGCCAGGCGCTCGCCGTCGCTGATCACGTTGCCTTCGGTGGCCTCGAGGGGGATGCGTGAGATCGGAAAGTGGTGGGCACCGGCCGCTTCCAACGAGATGCGGATGCAGACTTCGGGCTTGTAGATCGCATCTGGCAGGAAGTTGATCGACAAGCGCTCCTGCAAGTCGAGTTACGCGGCGCCGTTGATGGCCTCGACCCGGCAGGCCTGGTCGAACCGGTAGCGGTTGGTGTCGTCCAGCCGCGACAACACCGATTAAGCCGATTCGCCCTGCGGGCCGCGCACCAGCACCTCGTGGGCGAGCACGGTGCGACTCGACACATCGACGCTGGGCTGGCAGGCACAGCCGAACTTGGAGCCGAGGGCATCGGCACCGCTGCAGCCGCCGCCGGGCGCGGTCACCGGTGCCCCGACCGGCGGCAAAAAGCCCGCCGAAACAACCGTGATGGTGTCCATGGCGCCAGCGCGCTCGTGCTTGCTCTGCTGCTGTCGTCGAAGACTTTCAATGAACCGATGCCGGGCTCGCCGCCAGCAGCCGGAAGCCCTGCAGCACATCGCTGAGCCGCCGCGCCTGCTCGCGCAAACTCTCGGCCGCGGCGGTGCTTTGCTCGACCAGCGCTGCGTTTTGCTGCGTCATCTGCTCGAGCTGATTGACCGAGCTGTTGATCAGCTCGATGCCCTCCGACTGCTCGTTCGACGCCGTGCTGATCTCGCCGATGATCTGCGACACGTTTTGTACCGAGCCAACGATCTCCGTCATGGTCTGCCCGGCATCGGCCACCAGCTTCGAGCCGGCCTCGACCCGGCCGACGCTGGCGCCGATCAGGCTTTTGATTTCCTTGGCGGCCTCGGCGCTGCGTTGTGCGAGGCTGCGCACTTCGCTGGCGACCACCGCGAAGCCGCGGCCCTGCTCGCCGGCGCGCGCCGCCTCGACCGCAGCGTTCAACGCCAGGATGTTGGTCTGGAACGCAATGCCGTCGATCACGCCGATGATGTCGGCGATCTTCTTCGACGACGCATTGATTTCGTGCATCGTGGTGACCACCTGAGCCACCACGCTGCCGCCGCGTACCGCCACCGTGGCGGCATTCGATGCCAGCTGATTGGCCTGGCGCGCCGAGTCGGCTGTTTGCTTGACGGTGCCGGTCAGCTGGTCCATCGACGAGGCCGCCTGCTGCAGGTTGCTGGCGGTCTGTTCGGTGCGGTTCGAGAGGTCGTGGTTGCCGGTGGCGATCTCGGTGCTGGCCACCTGGATGTTGGCCGCAGAGTTCTGCACCTCGGTCATCGCGGCATGCATGCGGCCAATGGCGTGCTTGAGCCCCTGCGCGCCTGCCGATGTCACCGCGATGTGGTTCAGATCGAGCATCACCGCGCCCTCGGTATCGACCGCCTTCACGAGCTGCTCGAGTTCTTCCCCTTCCACCGACACAGCGCGCATCTTGACCGCCACGAACACCTCGAGGCCGGTCTGCACCACCACATAACTGGCGTGCATCACGATCTTCAGAAAATTCGGCTCGGGCGTGCAATAGACGCCGTAGCCGCCCGCCTGCAAGCGGTCGAACACGACGTGGTGCACTGCAAAGAACGCTGCAGAGGCGACGATCGGCCGCCAGTCGCGATAAATCAGCAGCAGCGCCAGCGTGACGAACACGCCGAAGTGGAATTCGAGCGTGCCGCGGCCCAGCTGGATGTGCAGCGCCACCATGCCCGACAGGCACAGCGCGAGCGTGATGCGCGACAGCGTGCTGCCGCGCGCCGTCATCACAGCGAAGGTGCCGATACCCAGCAGCGCGGCCGCCACCGTCAGGCCCAGCAACATCGAGCCGTAGTAGCTGGCAATCGCGCCGGCGGCCAGCGCTGCGCCCGCCAACGTGATCAGGATGGTCGTGTCGGCGGTGCTGCCGAGCGAAGAGGCACCGGTGCGGCGCTGGAAGAGGGAATTGGCTGGGCTGGATGTGTCCATGGTCGGGTCAGGTTGCGTGCTGGATGGGGGGAGGGAGCCATGAACAATCTGGCCTCCGAGAGCGCAGCGCCAACTGGCGCGCCGGTTCGCGCTCAATGGGTGTCGCTCAACGGGTTGCGCTCAATCGGTGTCGCTCAGTGGGTGTTGATCAGCCCCATGTCCGAATGGGCCATCAGCGCCTCGATGTCCATCAGGATCAGCATGCGCTCATGGCCATCCTGCTTCAGGCTGCCGATGCCGGTGATGCAGGCGCTGTCGACCGACGACGCCATCTCGGGCGCCTCCTTGATCGCGTCCTTGCTCAGTTCGAGCACGTCCGAAACCGAATCGACCACCGCGCCGACCACGCGGCCCTTGACGTTGAGCACGATGACGACGGTGAAGCCGTTGTACTCGGCCGTCTCGCAGCCCAGCTTCAAGCGCAGGTCGACGATCGGCACGATGACGCCGCGCAGGTTGACCACACCCTTGATGAACGAGGGCGCGTTGGCGATGCGGGTCGGCGCTTCGTACGAGCGGATTTCCTGAACCTTCAGGATGTCGATGCCGTATTCCTCGGCACCGAGGCGAAAGGTCAGAAATTCGCCGCCGCTGTGGGTGGCGTTGCGGGCAGCTTCGTGGCGTGCCACCACGGCAGCATCGGTCATCATGTTCATAGCGGTCCTCGGTAAGGCGTGGCACTCGGCCGGGTGTGAAACTGGTCTTGTTCAGGTATTCGGCATGCCGCGACCGGACTGAAGCGTGGCGGACTTGTCAAAACGATTCCCATTCGTCGCTGACCGTCGCGCCTGAAGCGACACGGGCATTCGCGGCGGGCGTCGCGGCGGGTTTGACGGGCGCTGCAGCGGCCTGGGCCGGCGCCACGGGCCGAGGCCGCGCGGCACTGGGCGTGGGCGCAGCAGCGCGCGCGACCGGCCGCGCTTGGGCGGTGCGCGTCGACGCCGTGACGACCGACTGCGGCCGCACCGGCAGAGCTGCCAACGTCGGAAGCGCTGTCGATATCGGTGGCGATGTCCGCAGCGGCGCAGACGCATCCGTCGGCCGGCCTTCCAGCGTGAACGTGCTGACGAGCCCGGCCAGCTTCTCCGCCTGATCCTTCAGGCTTTCGGCCGCAGCGGCACTTTGCTCCACCAGCGCCGCGTTTTGCTGGGTCATCTGGTCGAGCTGGATCACGGTGACATTGACCTGGCCGATGCCCTCGCTTTGTTCACCCGAGGCGGCACTGATCTCGCCGATGATGTCGGCCACGCGCTGCACCGACGTGACGATCTCCTGCATCGTGCGGCCGGCGTCGGCCACCAGTTCCGAGCCGCCTTGCACCTTGTCGACCGAGACACCGATCAGCGCCTTGATTTCCTTGGCGGCCTGCGCACTGCGCTGCGCCAGGCTGCGCACTTCGCTGGCGACCACCGCGAAGCCGCGGCCCTGCTCGCCGGCGCGCGCCGCCTCGACCGCAGCGTTCAACGCCAGGATGTTGGTCTGGAACGCAATGCCGTCGATCACGCCGATGATGTCGGCGATGCGTTTGGAGCTGCTGTTGATCTCGTCCATCGTGCTGACCACGCGCGCCACCACGTCGCCGCCGCGCGCGGCCACCGTGGCGGCCGAAGACGCCAGCTGATTGGCCTGGCGCGCCGAATCGCTCGAATGCCGCACCGTGCCGGTCAGCTGCACCATCGACGACGCCGCCTGCTGCAGGCTCGACGCCGTTTGTTCGGTGCGGCTGCTCAGGTCCTGGTTGCCGCTGGCGATCTCAGCGCTGGCGGTGCGGATCGACTCCGAGGACTCCAGCACCGAACGCAGCGAGCCGTTGAGCTGGTGCGCCATGCGGCCGATCGAGCGCAGCAAGTCGCCCACTTCGTCCTGACGGGTGCTGCGGGCGTCGACGTCGAGCTTGCCGCCGGCCACCTGATCGGCCAGCCGGCCAGCGCGTTCGAGTTCGCTCACGACCTTGCGCTGCAACCCCCACGACAGCGCCACGGCGCCGAGCGAGGCCAGCAGCCCGAGCCCACCGAGCAGCCAGCTGGTGCGGCTCGAGCGCTGCTCTGAAGCCACCATCGCCTGCGACGCCGCAGCGTCCAGGTGCGACACCATCGCCGCCATCGTCCGGACCAGCGCGCCGTGGCTGTCGTCGGCACTTTGCATCGCGGCGATGCCGGTGTTCGGGTCCATCGACGCCAGATCGAGCGCCGAGTCGACCTGCGCCAGGTACTTCTGCGCGAGCGCCGCGGCCTGCGTCACCGACTGGCGCAGTTCGGCATCGTCTTCGGCGTCGGCGGCCACGCTGCCCAGGCTGCGTTCGATGCCCTGGAGCTGCGGCTTGAGCGCGGCACGAAAGGCCTTCAGTTGCGCCTCGTCGAGCGAGCCGACCAGCGCGATCGTGCGATAGACACTGGCGTGCACCTTGCCGAACTGATCCTGCGCCGCGGTGAGCGAGCCGAAGGTCTGAAAGTTGGCCTTGAAGACGTCTTGCGTCAGCGACGCCTGGCGGGTCAGCATGGTGGTGTTCAGTCCGCCGGCGGCCAGCACGACGATTGCGGTCAACACCGGAGCAGCGAGCAGTTTGGCGCCGAGTTTCATGAAGTTTCCTTGAGGTGGGCGCGGAGTCGACTGGGCGGCGGGTCGGGACGCTGTCGGCCGGTTCAGGCGCGGTCGGCGCCGCCACGCGGGCGGCGCGAGTTCACCGGTCGATCAGGGGTAGACGCCGCCGCACACCACCGCGTCGTCCAGGCGCTCGCAGTACATCGCCTTCGGCTCGATCTTCTTGCTGACCGGGTTGGTGAACTTGTAGTCCTGCCAGAACGTTGCATTGGCCTTGCCCATGTCGACGCGTTCCTTCACGAACAGCTTGCCGTCGATGTCTTTCAGGTCGATCAGGTTCTTGCCGATCATCTTTTCGTTGGCGCCATGCGCGCGCACCATGCCGTCCAGGCCGTAGACGACCAGGTACAGGTCGCGGTCGTGGAACTGCCCGCCCTTGGTGCTGATCTCGGTCTGGCCCTTGTCCTTGCCGCTGACCTTCATATAGGCCACCGCCTTCTTGACCATCGCGACGGCTTCGGGTTTGGTGGCGTCGGCGTCGGCGCGCGAGGCCGACATGAAGCCGACCGTCAGGGCAGCACACAGGGCGGCGGGCAGGTGGAACGAGGTCATGGCAGTTTCCTTGAGGACGGGGCGCGACTCGCGCCGTGGTTGCGAACGGATCCGGCGAGATACCGGTCTGCCTGCGTTTTATCGGCTGCCCGCGAGACGGGCTTGAGGCCGATCCGGACCGCAGCGTCGCGGCGCAGCGCACTGCGGCCTGCAAGCCTTCACTTGTGCGTCGGATCCTTCAGGCTGTCGGCCGCGGCGGCGCTTTGCCCGACCAGCGCCGAGTTCTGCTGCTTCATCTGGTCGGGCTGATCGACGGCGGTGTTGACCTGCCCGATGCCGTCGCATTGTTCGGCCGAGGCCGCGCTGATCTCGCCGCGATCGCCACGATCACCACGATGTTGGTCTGGAACGCGGTGCCGCCGATCACGTCGACGATTCGTTCCGACGGGGCGCTGGTGTCGTCGATCGCGGCCACGACATGGCCAAGTTTCCCAGCGAGGTGGTCATGAATTTGTGCGGCATGGCGCGTTCGGCGCGAGAGGCGCTGTGGCGGTCAATGTCGCGAGCGCCGCACCAGGCTGCCGATATCCAGAATGAGCGCCACGCGGCCATCGCCCATGATCGTGGCGCCCGACACATCGGTGACGCGGCGGTAGTTCGACTCGAGGTTCTTCACCACGACCTGCTGCTGTCCGAGCAGTTCGTCGACCAGCAGCGCCACGCGGCCTCCCTCGGCTTCGACCACCACCATGATGCCGCTGACATTCTCGAAGTCGAAGCGTGGCACGTTGAAGACCTGTTCGAGTTCGAGCACCGGCATGTATTCGTCGCGCACTTCGACCACGCGGCCGCTGCCGCCGATGGTCTTGATGAGGCCGGGCTGCACCTGAAAGGACTCGATCACGCTGTTCAGCGGCAGGATGTAGACCTCTTCGCCCACACCGACACTCATGCCGTCCATGATGGCCAGCGTCAGCGGCAGGCGCACGCGCACCGTCATGCCGTAGCCCTCGGCGCTGTCGATCT
>ENA-OFCE01000669-OFCE01000669.1-metagenomes-genome-assembly--contig:-NODE-669-length-21305-cov-5.778400_pt1 | contig 21305 bp, 20 predicted proteins | sample MGYA00153388_OFCE01 | MGnify analysis MGYA00153388
CATTCCGAGCGGCGATTTAAATCGCTGTGTCCTAACAGCCTTGGCGGTTGCTATACGTACCCATTCTCAAGCAAAGCTTGAGGTAGATTATGACTCAGATCGATCCCAGCTCCTGTCAGATTAAGCTATATCGGATGTCTACTCCAGAACACGTATGTCCGTGGGGACTCAAAGCGGTAAAACTATTTGAAGATTGTGGCTTAAACTTTGAGGATATTAAGTTAGAATCGCGGGCGGAAGTCGATGAATTCAAACAAAAATATCAAGTTGCGACTACGCCCCAAATTTTCTTCGATCGCGAACGCATTGGTGGCTATGAAGATTTAGCCGACTGTCTCAAAATAAGCTGAGTTCATCGGGTTTTCATCTGAGACTGCCAAACCGGATGTCGGTATTCAGTTAATTGGCAACTATGGCTATAAGTACTAAATTTTACACAGTTTCATCACCAGATCTTTTCCAATATTTTACGCGATCGGCAGGTAAAGTAGGGCAAGTCCTCGCAAAAATGTCTAGTCCCTAACTGAGCGAACTGCGGGTGAATTCCCTCGAAAAATGCTCTGAAGCAGTCGCCAGCCTCCAACAAGCCCAAATCCGATCGCACCCTCGCCCAACAGAGCTACAGCAAGATTATCGAAGTCGCCACTGCCGAAATCGATCGAGCAGGGCGACTGGCACAATTGGGAACCTTTGCAAATGCTCAGGGGATCGTGACGATTACCGCCCCGATCGATGGCACAATCGTAGAGCGAGAAATCACGATCGGGCAAATAAGTGATAACTGGAACTATTATTGATGTTCTAGCTACTCTCGCAATTGCCTTTCTGGTTTACTGAAATACATGCCAAACCTCGATTGTTCGATCTTGATTGTAGCTTACAAGCCACTTGCCATCTGGACTGAGTGCAATTCGTTCGATCGTTGATGAGCATTCATTTAACGTATGAAAATCTCTATTATTCTCTAGATCTCGTAGAATAATTTCGTTCTTATTCCGACAGTACGCTAGAAACCGACCATCAATTGTTATTGTGATAGGCAGGTGTCCATCGATCGAGTAAATAACTTTATCGGTATGTAAATCCCAAACCTCTACATGTTCTCCTCTGCACCCACAAGCAAGTAGCTGCCCTGTTTGATTTACTGCAATGCACTGTGCTAGACCAGAACTTGAGGTAGCACTTGTCCGAATTAATGTGCCTGTTCGTAAATCCCATAAACGATGAATACCTTGATTTATAAGCAAGGATTGACATAGTAAAGTATTACTATCTGGACTAATGAAAACTGATGAGCCGTAATCAGGATATCTTTCTGGTTGCCATTTAAAACTTTGAGCTGGTAGCCTTATAGCACCTATTTCTCGATCGATCGGTTCTGATAATAAGTTGTAAGCTTTTATATGACCTGTTTGAGGTGGCTTGTAGATAAGATCTCCACCACAAACAATAATTGGTTCAAATGGACTGATAGCTAAAGGTGTAACGCTGTTCTTTTGGAGAGGTAAGCATCGTGGGGCAGCATCAAGAATAAAAATGGATTCTTCTGTTGCTAAATTGAGTGTCATGACGACATTCGCATTATAGACAATTCCGACAAGCCATCTTTCATAACAACCAACACCAATATGGTCATGACGAAAATTAAGGGTTTTAATTAACTCACCCGTTGATAGATTCCAAAAGTTTATATTCTCATATTGCTCTTCACCAGAAACTAAGCTGTGCGCGTTGCTAATGAGAGTCGTGCTATCTGTGCTGATAGAAAAATAGTTAGGTTTTAAAGCACTGTTACCGAAGATCGCATGAAGCCTTTGCATATTCTACTCTCAACACAAACAGATAACTTTTTAACTCCTAAAGTACAGCTTGGGAATTACTCACAGCCTTAAATTTTCGATCTAAATATATCTCGCTCGATTACCCCAACCAATTTTCTAAATTTCCTACCGCCTGAAAATCCAACAAATCCTCACCGAGAGCTTCCAATCGATCGAGACTCAATTCACTTACTTTTGTAATTAATTCTGGTGATAAACCACCCAACTTCCGAGTCAATAGCTTGAGAACTAATTGTCTTTCTCCGGCGGAACGCCCCTGTTCAAGCCCCTGTTTTATAGCCTGTTGAGTAATTCTCTCGATCTGTTCTAGATAAATTGCAGAAGTTCTCAGACTCATGATTAACTCCGTTTCTTGATTATTTTGATTTTGTCTTGCAGCTAGCACTACCATCAAATCTGCAAGTAGTTTGAGTGCATTTTGTCGGTAGGGACTATTGGGATCGAGTTGATTAATATCGTCAATGGCTCGTTGCTGTACCTTCTGTTTACCGAGGATTCGTAACCAAAGGGTATCGGGAGTCTCTGGTAATTGGTGAATCACCACAGCGCACCTCACCACTAATTTTTCGGTCGGTTTCAACTTTCCCAAACGGGGAGAGCAAACTTTCGAGTAAATCTTTCGCAAACTGGTCGTGGGGAAACTGCGACATATCATTAGCAAGTCAACCTTGTTATTGTAGCCCAATTAGTAACATCTAGAAGTCTTCGATCGGTTGAGTGCGGAAAATTAGATGTTTTAGATCTACTCTAGATTTCATCAGGTTTCGGTGCTGGAGCATTTTCATTAATTGCGATTTGTATTCACTATTTGGTAAGCTCATTGTCAAACAAAGGGTGAACTAATCATACACATTTACATCGATAAATTGATGTCCGCTACGCGATCGAATTTATCGGCTTAGGAACTGCGATCTTCCGTTGCTAGAGAGCGCAAAAAGACACTTTGAGCTAGTTCCAGCACCGCCTGTGAGTTCGCAGTTTGAATTGTCACCATTGCCTCGTCATAGGATAAGCCGTTCCAAATCAGGTAGGCAGCCAGCATCGTCCCCGTTCGATGTAAGCCACCAGTACAATGAACGGCAATACCCACACCTTGGCGATGATGTTCATTAACAAAGTTTGTTAATGCGGCGATTTGCGAACGACTAGGCAAACTAGCAATCTGGATTGGTAGCCAGAGGTAAGGAATATTTTCTCGCTCATATAATTCTAGGTTGGACTTATCGTGCATTACTGAGACGATCGCTCCAATTCCCACTGCTTGTAACTCTCTCAATTCGGCTGCTGTTGGCTTCCGCACACCTGCTAGTTTACCAGGAATTACCCACCATAAGTTTTCAACAATCGACTCACTTACTTGCTCCATTAGTTTAATCTCTATAATTCTGCTGCTAGTACTCTGGTTTCTTCGGTAATAAATCGGAAATCTTGGTATTCAACCTTGCTTTTCCAGCAAATACCGTTCCAATTTTGCCTTTGTTAAAGTTAATATAATTGATATCTCTAACTGCTTCTGGTAGTGGAACATAGCCGACCGAATCAGCAATCGTCGCGACTTTATTAATATAGAGAATGACAAATTTACTTAATAACTTTCTATTTGAACTATCCCGTAGATTAACATAGATAAATAACGGTCTAGAAAATGGCTGATACTGATTTTTCTCAACTGTTTGGGTCGATGGTAGGATTGCCCCATTACCATTATCGACTGCGAGGAGTTTCAACTTACTTTTATTCTCTTGATAGTAAGCATAACCAAAATAACCTAAAGCATTAGAATCTTGGTTAATCCCGTTTACCAAGACTTCATCATCTTCGCTAGCGGTGTAATCTTTGCGACTAGCTCTGGCTTTACCGACTGTTGCCTCAGTAAAATAGTCAAAAGTACCAGATTTACCACCCGCACCAAATAGCTTCAGAGGTCGATCGGGCCAAGTAGAACGCACTTGATTCCAGCGGAGGATTTTCCCCTGCGCGGCAGGTTCCCAGATCTTTTTTAATTCAGCGGTCGTGATGTCTTTTGCCCAGGTATTTTGGGGATTGACAGCTATACTAAGCGCATCAAAGGCGATCGGAAACTCCATATATCTCACCCCATTTTTCCTGCAAGTTTCCATCTCGGCTTGCAAAATCGGTCGCGAGGCATCATTGATATCTGTTTTACCAGCACAGAATTTTTCAAACCCGCCTGTCGTACCGGAGATTTTGACTTCAACCTGTCCGCGATTATTTGGATCTGCTTGAAACTGCTTGGCGATCGCCTGCGTAATCGGATACACCGTACTCGAACCATCAATTCTAATTACTGGTGTCGCAATTTTCCCAGCATTATCGCCTTCAGCCTGTGCTAAAAATTGGATTTGGGCGGATGTATTGGCTGTTGCGGTAGAACCGATCGCGGTCGCGAAGATTCCCAAAACTATCGCTAAATTCTTGGCAGTTGTATTCATCATTCTCAGTTCCTTGCCAATCTTAAAATATATGTGTCAATCATTTCAAACAATTTCCCAGATAAAGTTTCAGCGGTTGAAACCGCTGACTGACTCGACTCGATCCTAATCGCCGTCGCCAGCTTTCCAAGCGATCGCTTTACTGGGTTGCGGATCGGGAAGCTTCAGTGTGACTAATGCCGCCGCCAGGACAAAAAATGCTGATGTCCACAGACAGCCGACCAGCCCATAAAATTGATAAACCAAACCTGATAATACCGTCCCTACCAACCGACCGCCAGAGTTTGCCATATAGTAGAACCCGACATTCAAAGCTACCTTGTCATCGTCGGTAAATGCTAATACCAGGTAAGAATGAACCGCCGAATTGAAGGCAAATACCACGCCAAATACACAGAGTCCACCGACGATCGCAATATTAGGCGGAACATTTAATTGAAACGCAATCGCGATCGCCGCTGGCACTGCGACTAGTGTAAATGTCCAAAATCGGATCGTCTTCGCTCCTGGCGGCTGACCAGATCCAAAGCGTTTGAGTAGGGCTGGAGCTGAGAATTGAATCATCCCATAACCAATTACCCAACAAGCCAAAAAGCCCCCCACCTGAGCGAAAGACCAGCCCAACTGCCCTCGCAAAAAGACTGGCAAACCCACCACAAACCAGACATCTCTGGAGCCAAATAGAAAAAACCTGGCAGCAGACAGAATATTGATTTCGCGGCTTTTAGAAAAAAGTTGACTGAACTTGACCTTTTTCTTGATTTTGCCCATCCCTTTGGGCAGCAGCAGCCCAGAGAACATAATCAGGAACAGTCCCCCTGCCATCATCCACAGAGCATGAGTGAAGCCCACCGAAGCTAGCAGGGCACTACCGAGAAAGAAACCCACACCTTTGAGGGCATTCTTAGAACCCGTCAACACTGCTACCCATTTGAATAGGGATGACTGGGCATCTTGAGGTACCACCAGCCGAATCGCACTCTTAGAACTCATCTTGGTCAAGTCTTTGGCAATCCCTGAAAATGCCTGAGCGACCATCACATAAGGGACTGCAATCCACTGTGTCCAAGTTGGATCGAGAAAAGACAAAATGACTAGAGACAAAATCTGTAGTCCAATCCCCGTATAAAGTGTGACTTTCAGCCCAAACTGGGAACCAATCCAACCGCCTAAAAAGTTGGTAACTACTCCAAAAACTTCATAAAACAGGAACAGCGAGGCAATCTGGATCGGCGTATAGCCAATCTGGTAAAAGTAGAGCAACACTAACATTCGCAGGGCACCATCGGTGAGAGTGAATCCCCAGTAGGCTAATGTGACTAGGATATAGTTTTTGAAATTGGCACTAGAAGCTGTAGTAGAATCCATACGCTAATAGGGATAGTAGGTATACACCTGAATTAAGATGAGAATTAATTCCTAGTTCATGCTCAGAGCAACTTTACGGGCGAGTTCGACCATCCGGTTAGAATATCCCCATTCGTTGTCATACCAAGCCAATATTTTCACTTGAGTCTCATTGACGACCATTGTGGAGAGAGCGTCAATAATTGCCGAGCGGGGGTCGTCTTTGTAATCGATCGAGACTAAGGGACGTTCTTCGTAGCCGAGAATGTCTTTGAGCGGTGCTTGCTCGGAAGCTGTTTTGAGTAGACTATTGACTTCGGCGACTGTGGTCGAGCGCATCACTTCAAATACACAGTCAGTCAGCGAAGCATTGAGTAACGGTACCCGCACTGCTAAACCATTAAGTTTACCGTTGAGTTCGGGGTAAATTAAACCGATCGCGGTTGCCGATCCAGTGGATGTCGGAATCAGCGATAAACTGGTAGCTCTGGCGCGACGCAAGTCTTTATGCGGTGCATCGACGATCGTTTGTGTATTGGTGTTGTCATGGATGGTGGTAATCATGCCATGCTTGATGCCCAAGCCCTCATTAATTACCTTCACCACTGGAGCTAGACAGTTGGTAGTACAGGAGGCAGCCGTGAGGAGATGATGCTTGTCCGGCTCATACAGGTGGTCATTTACTCCCATTACGATGTTTAGGGCTTCTTGCTTGACGGGAGCCGCTACAATCACCTTACGGACACCGCCCTTGAAATAAGGGTTGAGGGTTTCAGGCGTTCTAAATTTACCGGAGCATTCCAGTACCAAATCGACACCTAAATCTTGCCAAGGTACATCCCCTGGTTGAGCATGTTCGCTAAAAGTGATTGGCTTACCGTCAATTAGGACTCGACCATTATTAGCTGCTACTTCCGGTGCCCAACGTCCGTGGACAGAATCGAATTTCAGGAGGTGAGCGGCTGTTTCAGCCCCACCTTTGACTTCATTGATATGTACAAATTCTAGTTCCGAGCAACCCCAAGCAGCCCGTAGATCCAACCGTCCAATTCGACCAAATCCATTAATTCCCACTCGAACCGTCATCAGTTTTGCTCCCGCTAGCTAAATTAAAAGCACCTCTTCAGGTAGAGTGGTATTTCTACATGAGTAATTGAATTACGATGGATGCGTTGGCGTAGCCTCTCAGAATGAGAATCGCTAGTGATATCGATATCCATTGATATCGACCGACATCGATATTTTATCAACTCATATCGATATATGTCAATATAGAAGTTATGAAATCTTTAAAAACGCCGCCGATTTTTTGTTGTCCGCCTTTATTAGGTGGTCGTGTGACTGAAACAGAGGCTGCTAGTGCAGCAGTTTTATTCCGAGTGTTGGGCGAACCAGCGCGGCTCCAGTTGCTGAGTTTAATTGCCGCCCAGCCGAGTGGGGAAGTTTGTGCTTGCGAATTGGTAGAATCGTTAGGACTTTCGCAGCCAACAGTTAGTCATCACCTCAAGGTGATGTATGAGGCGGGTCTATTGTCAAAAGAGCGGCGAGGTACTTGGATTTACTATCGCATTGTGCAGGAACGGTTAGTATCCTTGCGAGATTTACTTGCTTAAATGTCAATTATCGATCGAGTCGAGGGCGATCCTGGTGCGTTACGGCTTGCGCCTAACACACCCTACGTCAGCTATTCTCAATGGGGTTATTTATCAATAATTTGGCTGTGGATTGATGCCACCTGCACGATCGATCGGCCAAAACCGCACTACAGCCTTACCAATAATTTTATCTTGAGGGACAAAGCCCCAATAGTGACTGTCATAGCTATTGTTGCGGTTGTCGCCCAATACTAAATAATGACCTTTAGGGACGATTCCATCTGGAGTTAATGCTGTGCTGCTCCAGTTGTAATTAGGAGCTTCATCGAGATACTTTTCTGAGATAACTTTCCCATTGATATAAACTTTACCGTCTTTGACTTCAATTCGATCGCCAGGTAAACCGATGACACGTTTGATAAAACGATCCTTGAATTTTTGGTTCCCTTGGGCATCTACTTCTTTTGCCATTTGAGCTGTAGGGTTGAAGATGACAATATCGCCCCGCGCGGGATTAGCAAACCGATAACTGATTTTGTCGATGATTAATTTATCGTTAATGTGCAACGTGGGCAACATCGACGCAGACGGAATATAACAAGACTCCGCTACAGTCACCCGAATTCCAACCGCAAGTACAGCACTCAATCCCAGTGTTTTCAAAGTTTCGATCCAAGGATTTTCAACTTTGGGTACTGATGTAGATTCTGATTGGGATTGTTTGGAACTCATAAACCTAATAAAAAGATAATTTAGAGAAATTGACGCACCTAGATTAGTTTTGTTGCTAGATCCAAAGGCTGCTCGAACAAGTGTTTGGATCTGTCCCATTCGACTAAATGCCGTGACTTTTACCAATCACCCAATGACGGCGGAACGATCTCGCCAAACTACTTTCCTTGAATGACAGATAAATCGGTCTTCCATGCGGACAGGTGCGCGGATTGCGGGTGCGTTGCCAGCGATCGAGTAAGCTCTGCATCTCTGGTAAACTCAATGGTGTCCCATTCCGAATCGCACAGCGACAGGCAACTGCTACTTGAGCGGCTTGTAAGTCCCCGCCCAGGCTGAGTTCGGTAATTGCTGCCGCGATATCTTCGCGCATCAATAGGGGTGCGGGAGCTGTCCGAATCGCCCACAAGCCTTCCCCAAAGGGATCGACAGTTAGTTCGATCTGCTGTAACTGCTCTATTTGCCGCTCTGACAGGTGTGAGAGAATTACGGGCGGTTCTAACGGTAAAAGCTGCCAAGCAGTAGTTATTTGCTCGTATAGTACCCGCTCGTGAGCGATATGTTGTTCTACTAACCATAATCCGTCGGGATGTTCGGCAATAATATATGTATTCCGAACTTGTCCGACTGCACGAAGTTCGAGCAAGCCTAAACCTTCACCCTCATTGACAATCGCTCTGTGCGGAATCTGGTAGGCTCCTTGCTGCTCGGCGACTGTCAGTAATTTACCAATGCGGCTGGTTTGAGTCAGATCGTCATCGATTTGTTGAGTCTGAAAATTCAATGCTCGATCGAGTGCTTGTAGTACCTGGGCTTGCCAATATTCTACCTGTTGGAGATAGATCTCGACTTTCGCCGGATGCCGATTCCAGTCGATATAGTGGGGCGGGATCTGGAGATGGAGAAAGCAGACAGGATATCGATCGCGTGGTAATGTTCGGGCTAGTCCACTGAGAATTGTTTGCTCTAATTCTGGTGCTCTGACAATTCGACCATTGACTGCGACTTTCACCCAGTCTAGCCGATGACGATGGCAGCGATCGGGCAATCCCAATGTTAACTGAATTTGCGACTCATCTGGTGTTTGACTCTTGTCTAGTGCGGCGATGGGGAGATAGGTTTGATTTGGCTGCTTTTGCCGTTCTGCTGGAGTAGCTTCACTCTCAACTAGAGCGCGCACTTTCAGCTCCACGTAATGAAGATCGCCCGCTCTGACTTTCGGTAATAATTGCGGAATGATTTGTTGAGTGGTTTTGCTGGCGATAATCTGAAACCACGGGCGATGTTGCTGCTCGGTTGTCCAATTCACATGGGGATGACACAGAGCTAGATGGTGAATTACCGTCTGTACTTGGCGTAATTGATGATTGAGGTTGGGCAAACCTTCGCGTCTGGCTTCCCAGTCACCAAAGAGATCTTCGACATCGATGGCTGTACCAGGGGCGATCGCGACTTCCTGTTGATGCACGACTTCACCCTGATGGTTGTAAACTAGATGCCAACCGTCACAACTGTGGCGCGAACGACTGTAGATTTCGAGCTTGGCAAGTTGCGCCAGACTGTGGAGAGCTTCCCCCCGAAATCCTAGACTAGTAATCCGAAACAGATCGGATCGATCGTGTATTTTACTCGTACTGTGAGCCGTAGCCGCTTGTTGTAGATCCGCAAGTTCGATGCCGATGCCATTATCAGCTACCCGAATCCGCCACTTGTCAGGAAATAACGAAACCGTAATTCTCGAAGCCCCAGCATCGATCGCATTTTCACACAGTTCGCGGACTACAGCACCCAGAGAGTCAATGACTTCCCCAGCAGCAATCAGGTGAATTACATCGATAGGTAGAGTGTGAATCGGCATTTAATCCCAAACGGTCGTGCGTTACTGTCAAATAATGGTAGGGGCAATTCATGAATTGCCCCTACCATCAATTTCGAGGTGTCTATGTACGTCCAGTTGGACTAAACCAGATAATTTTTATTTGAGATGCAGCAAACTCACCCTATTAGTTTAATTAACCTGTAGGGGTGATGTGAATACCCTGCATCAAATTGCTACTACTGAACGTTAGACTACATAAGCGTGTCGCAGTGCCCAGATTACCAGAATAGTAATCCCACCTAATACCAGCGTTGAGGAGATGACGATCGCCGCTGGAGTATCGGCTCCTTTGAATTTCATGATACCGCGATCGAGATCTGACATAGCTACTTAAAAATAATAATAGTCTCTCTATACTAGTATAGCAAAAATTGCTAACGAACAACTGATGCTAAGATAACGTGAGTTCGACTATGCGTCGAACACCACCGAGGATAAATAGTGGGCATTGCATTAGAAAATATCTCCAAATGCTTTGGGAGCTTCCAAGCGATCGATTGCGTCAATCTAGAAATTCGCCAAGGTTCATTAGTCGCGCTGGTTGGGCCTTCTGGCTCTGGCAAATCTAGCCTGCTCAGACTAATTTCTGGACTGGAAACACCAGATCGCGGGCGGATTTGGCTGGCTGGATCTGATGCCACCAAGCACAGTGTCAAGGAACGCAATATCGGCTTTGTGTTCCAGAATTATGCCCTCTTCAAGCATCTCACCGTTTACCAGAATATTGCCTTTGGGTTGGAGATTCGATCGATCTCCGCTACAGAAGTCAAAAAAAAGGTCGCCGAACTCCTCGACTTAATTCAACTGAGCGGTTTAGGGCATCGTTATCCCGCCCAGCTTTCCGGCGGACAACGCCAACGGGTGGCTTTAGCTAGAGCTTTAGCCATCGCACCCAAAGTGCTACTCCTCGACGAACCCTTCGGTGCGTTGGATGCCAGAGTCCGCAAAGATTTACGCGCCTGGTTGCGTCAGCTTCACGAGCGATCCCATGTGACGACAGTATTTGTCACCCACGATCGATCCGAAGCAATGGAAATCGCCGATAATATCGTCATCCTCAATCGCGGACAAATCGAACAAGTCGGTACTCCCGCAGAGATTTACGATCGTCCAGCCAATGCTTTTGTGATGAGCTTTATGGCTAAAGTGAATAACCTTTCGGGTACCTCAAATATCTTTCGACGCAATCGCTTTGAAGCCACTACTTCTGCCCAAATATTTCTCCGTCCCCAAGATATCGCCATTGAAACCATCGCCAATCCGACAACAGTAGCTGCAAAAGTCAATCGACTAGTCCATCTCGGCTCAGAAATTCAAGCAGAACTAGCTCTAGATGATGGACAAATAATCATGGCACAGCTCACGCGAGAACACTTCGATCGGCTCCAACTTGAACCGCATCAGCAGGTATTTGTCAAGCCTAAAGCGGCGAAATCTTTCCCACTTGATTACTCAATCTAGACTATCTAATAACCAAAAATTCCTCCGTGTACCTCCGTGAAACCTCAGTGTACCTCTGTGCTAAATAAACACCCATAGAGCGTCAAATCACCTCCTTCAAATCTCATCTAGACATATTTATGAACGAATTCATAGGTAAAATCAACCCGTCCTTTGCGTAACATTGCGGGGTCCATCCGATCGGTAGTATTACAAGTCATCAACACTACCAATTTCTGTTGAAGATGAATTCCAGATTCATCAATCACACTCTGATAAAGTGTGCCATCTAGCAAACTCAAAATATGTTCGGTTTTACTATTATCTTGGGCAGATTCGAGCGCGCGATTTTTGGCTAAGTTATCAGCTTCATTAATGATGATACATATCCGCTCTAAATAACTAGGTGGAACGAAGTTTTCGACAGCATCATGATCCAAGATAAAAATTACATAACCCAAGGGCATCAGTACTTCTTTGGCGATCGCTTGTGTCCAGGCAGTTTTGCCCGTACCTGGCGCACCATTGACTAATACAGACACCCGATCGGTTTCCAGAATTTCTTGTTGAACGCGATCGCTAAAGCTTTGAATTTCGGCTGAGAACGATCGAATTGGATACTCACTATTGATTTTACCTACCCGACTTTTATAGCCGCTTAAAATCACGGCTAGGTCGAAGGTAGCTTTATTAATTAATGGTGCTAAATCCTTGGCAGAAATTGTATATTGGCGTTTGCCCTTTTCAAACGTTTCTACTTGTACCCAAATATCATGTTCTTGCCAATAAGCCGAAACATAGCCTAATACTTCCAGCCGCTCCCAGCTAGTGAATCGATCGGCAGGATAGTAAAAATATCGCTCCCAGTAGTACTGAGTAATCAGATCTGGTTTACCTAAAATCTCCAGAATATTCTTGAGGGTGATTTCTTCCAATCGATTTAAGACATACTCGATCGGAATACTATCGCGACTGACTAATTGAACGATCGGTGTTTGGGCAATTAATACATCTTTATAACGGCGATCGGGTGAAGCTGGATCTGGCGTAATATAATTCCAGAGTTCGTTAAATTCATACTGAACGTTATCTGAAAATACATTCATAATATTTGCCCACCAAGCATATTGTTTGCGGCTCAGTGCATCGGCTACATCGCTTAAAAAATCCGCACTGCGCTTGGCTAGACTCCATGTATCATTAACAACAATATTGGCAAGAAATTCTAGATCTAAGTCACGATTTAACGGTCGCCATCCTGCTGCTAACAGCCCTTTACTTTGGGCATTATTGTTCTGATTGAAATTATCATATCCCATATTAATTGTCTGTCCTAAAATTTGCTTTACGAGCTTGATGCTCTGGGCGAATTACGATCCTAATCTTGCTAAATACTGAGGTGGTACCGCATCAACCAACCACACATCGTTATCCGTGCAATAAAAGTTATAGCCATTAGTCACCATTGAGATCGCATCAACTGCAAATATCTCGCCTTTTCCTCTTCTTCCACCTACCTTGAGTGCCATCGTCAGATCTGTGGTGAGATGAACGTGGTGACGAGACATTTTTTGCAGTCCTGTCGCTAAGATTGCTGTTACTGCCTGAAGGTGAGTGCCATGATAGAGCAGATCTGGTGGAGTCCGCACCAGAAGCTGTAAGTCTACATCGATCGAGTGTCCTTGATTGGCACGAATCAGATCGCCTGAATCATTAAATGCAAAACGTTGTTTATCATTGGTGGCAACTACCTGTTGTAACTCAAATAGACTAATCTCAAATCCATTTTTTGATGTTGCTGCTAGCAGCGGATCTACTTCTACCCATCCACCTGGCAAGAGTTCCAAGCCCAATCGTTCTGGCTGATGGCGCAAATGCTTGGATAAGTATTTACTGATTCTAACGTATTGGGGAATTTGCAGATCGCTAGTCATAGAAATTGTAATATTACTCGAATTATCGATCGTCCTTACTTCTAGCATACCCAAACTCATCGCTTTAGGACGAGGCAAAAGTTCGCCCGCGCCCAACTTGCGGGAGCGAGGACGCTAGATCGCGCGAGCAGGTTAGCTGACTGTTTTGATCCGTGCGGTTTCGATAGAATATATAGGTGCCAAACAGCAGCAAAAGAATAATGTCTCTATCTTCCTATCAGATCCGCTGGTTCAATAACTTAGCAGACATTCCACAAGGTGCTTGGGATGCCCTCGCTGTGCCCTTAAAGACCCCATTTCTAGAGTGGGAATGGTTGAATATCCTGGAGACTTCTGGCAGCGTTACCGCCGAAACTGGTTGGTTGCCCACACATCTGACGGTGTGGAAGGGGCAAACATTGGTTGGAGCTGCGCCTTTATATGTCAAAGGGCATAGTTATGGTGAGTTTATCTTTGATAATCAGTGGGCAGAGTTGGCGCAGCGGATGGGGATTAGGTATTATCCCAAGTTGGTAGGGATGACTCCGGTTACGCCCTCGGAAGGATATCGATTTTTGATCGCTCCAGGCGAAAGTGAGCCAGCGATTACTGAATTAATGGTGCGATCGATCGACGAATTTTGTACGACTCATCGGTTGTCTGGATGTCACTTTTTATATGTCGATCCTGAGTGGCGATCGCAAATGAATGAATATGGATACAGTACTTGGATCAATCATAATTATGTTTGGCAAGATCGGGAGTATCAAAATTTTGATAGCTATTTGGGCGAATTCAATGCCAACCAACGGCGGAATATCAAACGAGAGCGAAAGTCTGTGCGCGAGGCTGGGTTGAATCTAACTACTGTAACTGGAGCGCAAATCGAACCCCAGTTATTTTCCCAGATGTATGCTTTCTATGCCGATACCTGCGATAAGTTTGGGTATTGGGGGAGTAAGTATCTGACACCAGAATTTTTTGAGCAGCTCCACGAGAATTATCGGCATCGGGTGGTATTTGTGACGGCGACTGGGCAAGCAGCGACACCTGTAGGCATGTCTTTTTGTATTACTAAAGGCGATCGCTTATACGGTCGTTATTGGGGTAGTAGTGAAGATGTTGATTGTCTCCATTTTGATGCTTGTTACTATACTCCGATCGAGTGGGCAATTCAAAATGGAATTAAAATCTTCGATCCTGGTGCAGGTGGTAGACACAAGAAACGGCGAGGTTTTCCAGCGACGCCTAATTATAGTCTGCATCGGTTTTATCATCCTCGGCGTTTATCTGGTCGCCAAATCATGAGTGTCCTGCCTTACCTTAATTTCGCCAGGCCGACAATCACCGAAAGCATGGCAGATGCAGTGAAAGAAACCCTGCTCACGCTGCATATCGCCAGCGGGCCCCGCGTGCAGGAATTCGAACAGGCGCTTTCGGATTATCACGGCGGGCGTCCTGCGCGCGTATTCACATCCGCCACCGCCGCCATGGAAGTGGTTTTCGAGGTTTGCAGCATCGGTGCTGCCTGCGGCGGCAGTGCAGACGATGAGGTAATTACCTCGGCAATGACATTTTTCTCGGTCGGCAATATGATCGAAAAGGTCCGTGCCAAGACGGTCATGGTCGATTGCGATCTGCTCACACGCAATATCGACCTTGATCAAGTCGAGCGCGCCATCACGTCAAAAACAAAAGCGATCGTACCTACGCACTTTTCCGGCTTACCCTGCGAGATGGATCGGCTTTACGCGATTGCGAAAAAACATAATCTAAGGATCATTGAGGATGCCGCATTGGCGATCGGCAGCGGCTGGAAAGGCAAAACCATTGGGGCATTTGGCGATATTGCCTTGTTCAGCTTTCACCCGAACAAGAATATGACCTCCATTGAAGGTGGTGCCGCCATATTCAAGGATCCTGCGGAAGCAAAACGTGCTGAAGTGTTGCGCTTTCACGGCATTACACGATTGCCGGATGGCACGCGCGACGTTGCATATCCAGGCGGCAAGTTCAACATGAGCGATGTTTCCGCGCGACTGGGTCTGGAGCAACTGAAACATCTGGATGCGTGGTGCGCAAAGCGGCGCGAACTGGTTCAACACTATTTTGCACAGCTTGAATCGCTCGCCAAACAGCTTGCAATGGTACTGCCCGCCAAAGCCCATCAAGGCGATGACGCGGGACATAGCTGGAACATGTTTTGCGTATTGCTGCCGCTGCACGAACTATCGATCACGCGCAAACAGTTCATGGACGCCATGCATGCCCAGCAAATCGGCATCGGCGTCTCCTACGAAGCGATGCATTTGTCGAGCTTATTTCGGAGGAAGGGTCACCATGCAGGCGAGTTTCCGAATGCCGAGCGTATTGGTGCGGAAACCGTGACATTGCCGCTGCATCCTGGCATGACCAACGCTGATGTGGAGAGAGTGTGTACCGCCATGTCAGATATTCTGTCCAGGCATCGCCGCACATCATGAGCGCGTCACCCAAATTATCCGTTGTTATCCCCGTCTACAATGAAGAAGACGGCCTCGCAGATTTGTTTGCCCGCCTCTATCCAGCGCTCGACAAACTCGGCTGCGCCTTTGAGATCATCTTCGTCAACGATGGCTCGACAGATCGTTCTGCCGCACTGTTACGCGAACAGTTTCAAGCGCGCCCCGATGTCACCCGCGTGGTGTTGTTCAACGGCAACTATGGACAGCACATGGCGATCATGGCGGGCTTCGAGCGCTGTCGCGGTGAACGCATTGTCACGCTGGATGCTGATCTGCAAAATCCTCCCGAGGAAATCGGCAACCTGATGGCAGCGATGGACCAGGGCTTTGATTACGTTGGCAGCATCCGCAGGAAACGCCAAGACACCGCGTGGCGCCGCTGGGCATCGAGGGCTATGAACCGTACACGCGAGCGCCTCACCCACATCAAGATGACCGATCAGGGCTGCATGCTGCGCGCTTACAGCCGCGACATCATCAACGCAATCAACCAGTCGCGCGAGGTCAGCACCTATATTCCGGCGCTGGCCTATTCGTTTTCTCACAATCCGACCGAAATCGAAGTTGCGCACGAGGAGCGCTCGGCCGGTGAATCCAAGTATTCTCTCTACAAACTGATCCGCCTGAACTTTGATCTGGTCACGGGTTTTTCCACCGTGCCGCTGCAGGTATTCTCCTTGATCGGCTTCGCCATCTCGCTGTTTTCAATCATGTTTGTGATTTATCTCGGTATTCGCCGCGTGATTGTTGGCCCCGAAGCGGAGGGATTGTTCACTCTGTTCGGCATCGCGTTTTTCCTCATCGGCGTCACCTTGTTCGGCATTGGCCTGCTGGGCGAGTATGTGGGACGCATCTACCAGCAAGTTCGTGAACGGCCACGCTATCTGATTCAAGCCGTGCTTGAAAAAACCGAATGACATCGGCGGTTGTATTCGCGTATCACAACGTCGGTGTGGCCTGTCTATCGGTGCTGCTGCGGCACGGCGTCGATATCAAGCTGGTTGTCACGCACCACGATAGCCCGGGCGAGAACATCTGGTTCGGCAGCGTCGCCGAACTCGCTGCCGCCAACAATATTCCCGTCGTGATGCCTGACGATCCCAATACGCCAGAATTCATTGCACAAGTCGCCGCGCTCAAGGCTGACTTCCTGTTTTCTTTCTACTACCGAATGATGCTCAAACCCGCCCTGCTCGCCACGGTGTCGCGCGGCGCGTACAACATGCACGGCTCGCTGTTGCCCAAGTATCGCGGTCGCGTACCGATCAACTGGGCGATTATCAAAGGTGAGATTGAAACTGGTGCGACGTTGCATGAAATGGTGGAAAAGCCGGATGCCGGTCGAATCGTCGATCAACAAAGTGTGCCCATACTTCCGGACGACAACGCTCTCGATGTATTCAAAAAAGTCACCGTCGCGGCAGAAGCGACGCTTGATCGCACACTTCCCGCATTGATTGATGGATCAATCCAGATGAGACGCCAGGATCTGTCGAACGGCAGTTACTTCGGCGGACGCCGGCCCGAAGACGGCGTAATCGACTGGCGTGATAGCGCGCCCAACATTCATAATTTGATCAGGGCTGTGGCACCGCCCTACCCCGGCGCAACGACCACAGTGGTGGGGCAGGCATTAACTGTTACCCGGAGCAAGCTCGCGCCGCCTCATTTTCAACATCAGAATCCCGGTATGCTCAACGTCAGCACCGAACGCGTGATAGCCCTTTGTGGCGATGGGCGCATGCTACGTATTATGGAAGCTGAGGTTGATGGCCAACTCTATAACGAGGTCATGCTCGCTGCGCGCCTTGGTGTGGGTATTTACCCGTTGGGCACAGAAATCAAGGGGCAATCATGAGCCAAGCCAGTCCTCATTAACACCGCTACTCTTCAAAGTCATTGCCGCGAACGGGTAATATCGCGTTCATACCAGACCGGCTCGGCGCAGCTAGACCCAGCAAGCGCCAAACAAAGAATCCACCATCTAACAATGTGAACCAAATGAAAAAAATTCTCATCCTCGGCGTCAATGGCTTTATCGGCCATCACCTTTCCAAGCGCATCCTCGAAACCACCGATTGGCACGTCTATGGCATGGACATGAGTTCGGATCGCGTCAAGCCATTCATGGATGACGAGCGCTTTCACTTTTTTGAAGGCGATATCACCATCAATAAAGAGTGGATCGAGTACCACATTAAGAAATGCGACGTCGTGTTGCCGCTGGTCGCGATTGCCACGCCATCAACTTACGTCAAAGATCCGCTGCGCGTGTTCGAGCTGGACTTCGAAGCCAATCTGCCGTTTGTGCGTTCCTGTGTAAAGTACAAAAAGCGCATCATTTTTCCCTCAACGTCCGAGGTTTACGGCATGTGTGACGACGATGAATTCGACCCACATGCCTCGAATCTCGTGCTGGGCCCGATTGAGAAGCAGCGCTGGATCTATTCCTGCTCCAAGCAGTTGATGGACCGTGTCATATTTGCCTACGGCTCGCGCGACGAACTCGATTTCACCCTGTTTCGGCCGTTCAATTGGATCGGTGCGGGGCTCGACAGCATTCACACTGCCAAGGAAGGTTCCAGCCGCGTCATAACGCAATTCTTCGGCCATATTGTGCGCGGTGAGCCGATCAAGCTGGTCGATGGCGGACAGCAGAAACGCGCCTTTACTTATATTGATGACGGCATCTCGGCGTTGATGAAAATCATCGCAAACGAGGGCAACGTCGCTTCGGGCCAAATCTACAACATCGGAAATCCTAAGAACAATTTTTCGGTGCGCGAGCTGGCTATGATGATGCTGGAACTTGCCAGCCAGTACCCTGAGTACAAGGCGACGGCGGCAAAGGTAAAAATAATCGAGACGACTTCCGGCGAGTACTACGGCAAGGGCTATCAGGATGTGCAGAAACGCGTGCCTAAAATCGACAACACGATGAAGGATTTGGGATGGTCGCCAACCGTGAACATGGCGGACGCACTAAAGGGCATCTTCGACTCCTATCGTCAGGAGATCGAAGCAGCGAAGCATCTGGTTGACTGACTCCCAAAGTTATTTCGATGAATTTGTTCGGCATTCACGACCTGCCTCTTTTTATCCTGGCCGGGTTACTACTTAACATCACTCCCGGCCCCGACATGCTCTATATCGCCGGTCGCACGGCGTCGCAGGGCTTTCGCAGCGGGCTGGCCGCCGTAATGGGTATTAATGCCGGCTGTCTGGTGCACACCTTTGCTGCAGCAATCGGACTTTCAGCTATTTTGACGGAATCTGCAGAGGCTTTCTTCATCATCAAGCTGGTAGGTGCGGCCTACCTTGTTTACGTCGGCATTGCACTTTTGCTGGAGAAGCAAACGAACCCGGACGCGCTGGAGATCTCGAACGTTCTGCCATCGAAAACGGTACGACAGGCATTCTGGCAGGGGTTTTTGACGAACGTGCTCAATCCCAAAGTCGCACTTTTCTTTCTCGCATTCCTGCCGCAGTTTATTTCGGCTGACAGTACCGCCAAGCCAGCCGCGTTCGTACTCCTCGGCCTGATCTTTATTTTTAACAGTCTGTTCATCACCGTCGGTTTTGCCGCGCTGGTGATGCAGGTACATAAACAGGCGCGGAGGAAATTCGGCAATGCTTCCCGCGCGGTTCTTTGGCTCAACCGCTCCTGCGGCGCGCTTTTCATTGCCATCGGCGTCAAGCTTGTTATTTCAGAGAAACCAATATGAGCGATCCAATCGTCGGCGTCGTAATGGGCTCCCAGTCTGACTGGGATGTCATGCAGCATGCGGCAAACGTACTACGCGATTTTGGCGTGGCTTTCGAGCACAAAGTGGTTTCGGCACACCGCACCCCCGACGCCATGTTTGAATACGCTGAAAGTGCGCGCGACCGTGGTCTCAAATGCATCATTGCCGGCGCCGGGGGAGCGGCACATTTGCCGGGCATGATCGCGAGCAAGACCACCATCCCGGTGCTGGGTGTTCCGGTGCCGTCCAAACATCTGGCCGGGCAAGATTCGCTTTATTCCATCGTGCAAATGCCCAAAGGTATTCCGGTGGCGACCTTCGCGATTGGCGAAGCCGGCGCCGCCAACGCAGCGCTGTTCGCTGTCAGCCTGCTTGCAGGCGGCGATGAGAGCCTTGTCACCAAACTAAGTGACTACCGCGAAAGCCTGAAAGAGCAGGTCGCGGCGATGCAGCTTCCGGAAGTGATTTAGCAAACGATGATTCTCCCCGGCGCAACTCTGGGCCTGGTCGGCGGCGGGCAGCTTGGCCGCATGTTCACCATCGCTGCGCGGAATATGGATTACCGCGTCACGGTGCTCGACCCGGACCCGCTTTCTCCAGCGGCCGAATTTGCCAGCGGTCATCTCAATACCGCCTACACGCACCCGGTGTCGCTTGAGGAAATGGCCATGACTTGCGCTGCCATCACGACAGAATTTGAAAATGCGCCCGCCGAAGCGCTGATTGAACTTGCCCGACGCACCAGCGTGCGCCCGAGTGGTCACGCAGTCGCGGTGGCACAGGATCGCACGATCGAGAAAGCGTTCTTTGCTTCAAATGGTTTTCCGGTGGGGCCCTACGCGGTGATCCAAAGTCGCGCAGATATTGATATGGCGCTTCGCACTGTAACGTTCCCGGCGGTACTAAAAACGGCACGCTTTGGTTATGACGGCAAGGGTCAGGCCCGTATCGCGACGCGCGAGGAACTGAACGCCACACTACTCGACTGGAACGGTGCGCTGTGTGTGCTCGAAGAATTCGTGCCACTGGTAAAGGAAATTTCCGTGGTGCTCGCACGTGCGGAAGATGGCGCAACCGCCATTTTTCCAATTGCCGAAAACCAGCATGTCAATGGCATTCTCGACATCACCATTGCCCCAGCGCGTATCAGCGCGGCGATGGCGCGTGAAGCGCAGGAAATCGCGTCGCAGATCGCCGCCAGGCTGGAATACGTCGGTGTTATGGCAGTGGAGTTTTTTGTGCTTGCCAATGACAAATTGCTGGTCAATGAAATTGCCCCGCGTCCACACAACAGCGGCCACTACACCATCGATGCTTGCCGCACGTCGCAATTCGAGCAGCAGGTGCGCGTGTTGTGCGGGCTGCCGATGGGAGATCCTTCGTTGCACACCCCGGCGGTGATGTTGAATCTCATGGGTGACTTGTGGCGTGGCGAAAACAAGGAAACCGCGCCGAATTGGCATGCGGCGCTGAAGCACGCTGGCGCGCATTTGCACCTTTACGGCAAACGGCAGGCCCGCGCCGGCCGCAAGATGGGGCATGTGACCATTTGTGATGTTGACCAGGCTACTGCGCTCGCCATTGCTCTGGAAATCAAGCGGGATCTCGAAAAAAAATAATCCGCCTGCCAAATCCGGATTGTTTTCCTGGCGCGTCTCACGCTGTATCCCACTTTTTCGGAAAGCCGCCGTGGAGTTTATTTGAAAATTGGCGCATCCGTGCCCTACCGTACAGACGAGGCAACTTTTCGTTGGCTACACTTGTTAACTGCAAACTATTTTTTTCAAACATTTTTGCTAACCTCGATTTGGCACCGTCGCAATCGTGCGCGGGTAAAGCGGTGCAACCTTGCATA
>ENA-OFCE01000670-OFCE01000670.1-metagenomes-genome-assembly--contig:-NODE-670-length-21257-cov-27.876049_pt1 | contig 21257 bp, 16 predicted proteins | sample MGYA00153388_OFCE01 | MGnify analysis MGYA00153388
TTTTAGTATATCATATTAGTTGTTTTGTGTAATTAATTTTGTTTGACTACTTATTAGTCATTACTTAGAAGGATGAAGGAAGAGGGAAGAAGTCATTAGTCAGAAGCAAGAACGATGAATTCATCTTCTCCCAACTCTCCTACTCTCCCTCTCTCCCCTCTCCATCTCTCCTACTCTCCGACTTTGAGGTCGAAAAAAGTAGGGTCTGCTAAAAGTCTAGTTGCAGAACTATTCAATGATATGGAAATAAAAGGCTGCAACTACAAAGTTGATAGCTAACAGCACTAGAAACCAGACTGTCCGATAGGTGTAAGGGAATTTGCCCGTTTTCATCACGGAGTCGGATTTTAATTGGTTCTTCGCTATCTCTGCTGCCATAAGTAAAGCTCCTAATTCATAAGTCACTCTATTCACAAATAGCAGAGAGCGTCGCACATTGGCATCTAAGAGTGTTATTTTTTGTAACTAAGAGTTTATGCCGAGTTGAATTCAGATTGATTTTAATCGCTTTCTCCGGCGTGGTAGGAACTGCGGACGAGAGGCCCCGATCGCACGCGCTCAAACCCCATGTCGCGGGCGATCGACCCGAAACGGTCAAATTCCGCTGGAGTCCAGTATTTGCGGACTGGGAGGTGTTCTAGAGATGGTCTCATGTATTGACCGAGGGTGAGCCGATCGCACTTGGCATCCCGCAAATCGACCATCGCTTCGACTATCTCGGCTTCAGTTTCGCCGTGCCCCAACATCAAACCGGATTTGGTAGGAATACTTGGGTCATATTCTTTGACAGCGCGCAGAACGTCGATCGACCGATCGTACTTAGCCCCCCGGCGCACCGGCCCTTGCAACCGGCGCACCGTCTCAATATTGTGGTTGTAACAAGCCGGTTTAGCCTCTACCACCGTGCGAATCCGCTCTTGCTGCAACTCATCAAGGCGGGAATTCTCCACCTCGGCGGTGGGCACGGGGAGGGCGGACACGGGGAGGGCGGGCACGGGGAGGGCGGGCACGGGAAGGGCGGGCACGGGGGCACCGCCCCTACTGATTCCTCCCCAAAAATCTGGGGTTAGTACCTCAACTTCAGTATCGGGGTTCAAGAGGCGGATTTGGGCGATCGTCCTGGCAAACCAACCCGCGCCCCCATCCGGCAAATCATCCCTCGCCACCGAAGTCAGCACCGCATAGCGCAAACCCAACAACTGCACAGCCTCCGCCACCTTTTGCGGTTCCTCCGGGTCGAGGGGCATCGGAGAATGACCTTTATCTACTTGACAAAAAGCACAAGCACGGGTGCAAGTCGGCCCCATCAACAAAAAAGTCGCCGTTTTTTGGGCGTAGCACTCGCCCCGGTTGGGACATCTGCCCTCCTCACAAATCGTATGAATTTGCCGCTGTTTGATAATTTTTTGGACTTGCGAAAGTTCGCTAGCTTTGCCAATGGGTCTGCGCAACCACTCTGGCATCGCCTCGATTTCACTCCGCATTTGAGCAGAAATTGCTTTGACAGTAGGAGTTTGAGGAGTTTGGGTTGACATGACATTAAGTGGCGATCGAGTATATTAACTCGATCGTATCCGAAATCAAAGTCGCTGAACTTGTAGCACTCCTACTCAAAATCAGAATCGCGCCGAGGTGCAACAAAACTCAACTCGCGCCAAATTCTGAGTAGAATTCTGTTAGAGATATACTAAAGGTTACAAATCATCAGACCACATGGGAAGCGGTAAACTCAGAGACTTCAGTCCTGAGAGTACAGCGACTCCGGGGACTAAAGTCTCCGTGGTCTTTGATCTATAATCTGAAGGCGAGGGGAGTCAATTTGTCTACGTGACGAACCATCCTACTTTTACGGAGAAATTCCGGCTACTTAGTACACGCATTGAGGCGTTAAACAAAAAGAGCAAATAACAGCAGGATGGGGAGCGTACCAAACTGGCGAAAGTGATAGACCCAAAAAGCATTTGAAAAGGATAACGTAAGCGCGATTGCAGTATCGAAAGATAGTTGTTTTGAGCGTCTAGAGGCACCTTGACAATGCCTTTGAAGATTGGTTTCTGATCTATATCAAGAATCGAGCGCGGCCTAGTGCCCCGCTTGAGTGTCAACACTCATTACTGAAGGAGTCAGTCGTGGCTGGTCAAAAAATCTTGGTAATCGATGACAGTAAAGTCATCCGCGTTCGAGTCCGAGAGATGTTACCCCAAGGTAACTTTGAAGTTCTAGAAGCAAAAGACGGCGAAGAGGGACTCAAACTGATCCGTGAAGCCCGACCGAATCTAATTATGTTAGATTTCCTACTGCCCAAAGTCAGCGGTTGGGAAGTGTATCAAAAAGTGCAAGCCCATCCGGTGCTTTGCAAGATACCTTTAGTGATCATGTCGGGGCGCGAAGAAGAGGTGATGGAAAAAATTCCGAAACCCTTCGAGAAGCATTTTTTTGCATTCATCGCCAAACCCTTTGAGAAAAAGCAGCTAACCGAAGCCATCAAATCGGCGATGGTACTGGCCAAAAAGAAACCAGTACCCGAAGCCCCGGCCGCCGTCGCTGCTGTACCCGGCTCGGGTGCGGACGCTGCCGAAATTCAGGCGATGACTCTGAAAATGGCGAAAATGCAAGCGGAAATTGATACACTCAAAAAACAAATGGGTCAGGTGATTACGATCATCAAGCAGAAATTGAAATAATTCTGCTGTTTTTTGAAGGCACTTATGTAGAAGGAAACTTCCACACAGTGCAACTTTCTCTCTTCGTATCAATGAGTTCGCTGGTATCCGCTTTTTTTGCCAAATTTGTTGAGCGCGTGCGATCGCCAACAGCTTGCAATGAGTTTCTCAAAATCCCAGTGAGCAAATTAATTAAAAGTTAAAAATTAAACCAGCAGGGAGGAAATTAATTATTAATATTGATTAGGATTTTTAATTGCCGCTCGTGCCAACCTCAACTATCAACTCCTCAGTCTCATATTTTTGGTTAATGACTAACGACTATTCCGATTTTTTGCCTCAACTGCGTGCCTCAACTGAGCAATTATTGAAAAGATTAGACTGCTTCGATCGAGCACAGGTATTAGCGATCGGAGATTTGACCTTGGACGAGTTTCTTACCGGACAAGTAGAGCGAATTTCCCGCGAAGCACCTGTGTTGATTTTGCGCTACGAAAATACTCGGCAACTACCCGGAGGTGGCGCAAATGCTGTCTACAATTTGGCCAAACTGGGAGGCAAAGTAAAAGTTGCTGGTTTGGTGGGAAAAGACGACCAGGGAAAGGCTTTGTGCGGTATTTTTGAGGCGGCGGGAATTGATACGGCTGGCATTTTAATTGATTCGCAGCGTCCAACTGTCACCAAAACTCGAATTTCCGGGCACGCGCGGCAGTCGGTGACTCAGCAAATTGTCCGAGTCGATCGCAAATCGGACGAGTTGCCGGATTTAGACTTGCAATTACAATTAGCAGACTACATCCGGCAGCAAACCCCGACAGTCGATGCCGTGGTTTGTTCTGACTACGGCGACGGAGTTTTGACTCGTTTGGCGATCGAATCGGCAGTAGTTCCCAATAAAACAATTGTAGACGCTCAAACAAATTTGCAGCGATATTCTGGCGCGATGCTGTTTACCCCAAACTTGCCAGAAGCCGAGCAAGCAGTCGGATATGCCATCAAAAACTCTCAAACTTTAATGCAAGCAGGACGCGATTTGTTGAACTTAACTCAAGCTCAAAAAATCCTGATCACTCGCGGCGAAGAAGGGATGAGTTTGTTTGAAAGGGTGAACAACCAAGAAATCAAAAATTCACCACCTCCAACATTCACTTGCAAAAAAGGGGAATTTGCCATTCAACGTTGGGATATTCCCCCTTTTAACAAGACTGATGTCTTCGATGTAACCGGTGCTGGAGATACAGTTGTAGCAGCAATGACTTTAGCTTTGTGTGTCGGTGCATCCGGTTGGGAAGCGGCAGTTTTAGGCAATTTGGCAGCTAGCATTGTTGTCCGTCAATTCGGTACGGCGACAACAACGGTAGATGAGATGAAATCAGCTTTGAAAGTAATGATTGATGACTAATTATTGGGAATTGGGAATTGGGAATTGGGAATTACTTGTTACCAGGCAGAGCCTGGGAACGCAGATCCGGAGGCTCTGCCTCCAATTTTCCCGATCGCTTTTCGAGGCAGAGCAAGAGTGACATCGGTTCCCAGGCAGAGCCTGGAAACGAGTTAAAATTCCCAATGCCCAATGACTACTTACTCTTTTTCAAAATTTGTCCATTATCATCAATAGTCAAATCTGTTTTGGGAAAATCGCTCTTTGTCAAACGGCGAATCAACCCTACACTGCGAAAATTGTCATCAACAGATGGAATACCTTGCCTGTCAAGTGCGATCGGGATAACCTTACCAGAAACAAAATCCCCTTGCGGAGTCATTTTTACATATAAAATCAGAGATTTACCAAGTTCTCCGGCTGTCGAGAGGGTGCGGTATCCCATAAAATTACCCAGCGAATAGGCAATTAATTTCCCCTTGTAAAGTTCCAAAGCTCTCATAACGTGCGGGCCATGTCCCAAAATCAAATCCGCTCCCGCATCAATCATCGTTCGCGAAAACAAAACCATATTTCCCCGGTTTTCTCCGTAAAAGAATTCGGTTTTATTTCTGACATTGATCGCTCCGGTTCCTTCAGCTCCAGCATGAACTGATATCACTACAATATCAGCTTTTTGCTTCGCTTTTTTGACAACTTCTGCCCCGGCTTTCAGTTCCAGCAAGGAATTGTGAACTTCGCCGTAGTTGCTGAAACCGATAAAGGCAAAATTCACGCCTTTGACATTTTTGTAGACAATTTGATCTCTTTTGCCAACAGCCTTCATGCCGTTGCTATCGATGTTTTTAATTGTGTCCTTAAATCCCTGCTCGTGGAAATCGTAAGAATGGTTGTTGGCCACACTCAAAATATCAAAACCAGCATCTTTCAAAAGTTTGGCATAACTCGGAGGCGTCCGAAAGGCAAACAGCATTCCGCCGCCGCCTCCTTTGGAACTGTAGGGATAATCGGTCATCGTGCTTTCAAAATTGCCAAACAGAATATCAGCTCCTTTGAGTTGCGGTTTTACTGACTCAAATAAACGCTCCTTATTTTCCGGTAGTTTGTTGTAGGGAAAATTGGTGCCGGGGATGATGTCGCCAACTGCTTTGATGCTGACAGTTGCGGGGACATTAGCAGGTTTTTGGGCAGCCTGGGAGGGAGATTTTGAAGCTGGTAGGGGTTTGGTTGCGGGTGCTGGTACGCGCACTTCTTGTACCGCAGGCTTTGAATTTTGAGAGTTACGAGCAGCCGTGGTTGAGGATTTGTAAAATTGAGAACCCAGAATAAAGCCGGATATTGGCACGAAAATCAGACTCAGAGCACCGATTGACAGCCAAGATTTTTTAGTTTTAGTGCCGACCAACTCTGGCTGCGGTGATGGCTTTTTCTGCCGTTGGTTTGTGGGTTTTGAAGTTGAGATTTTCCGGGGTTTGGGCGGGAATTCTTCTGGTGTTTGAGTAGGTGCTGTTGTGGAATTTTGAGTTTTTTCTACTTTTGGCAAAGCCGTAGGAATTGGGGAAGTGGGTGCACTGGTGGCAACTCCTACACTTACGGCAACTGGTGCACTCACGGGTACAGAAGTCAAGCGTTTTTTTAATTCTACTGTCTGAGTCCAAGCGGGCAATTGCTGGCCGTCGCGCCGCCCATAAATTGTTACCGAGTAAATGTTGTTTGGTTGTAGTCGCTGTAACCCTTTGATTGCGACTCGGAGACAGGCTTCTTCTGCGGGCAATTGTTCTGCTTCGAGTAGCAGGTGCAGGCTGTCATTTTCGCGGCTGGCTTTGGCCGTGACGCCGAAGCTTTGGAGTGCTTGGCCGATCAGAAATGCGATCGCCCTGGGATCGCCTTCTTTTGCTAAATTTAAGATATCTTGTTGGCTCACAAATGCCTCTACTCTCACACTAAAAATTTAGCTCGATCTTATCTCAAATTTGGCGACATAGGATTAAATAGCGATCGACTTAACTTAACTAAGTGGGTAAAAATAAACATACGGAAAATATTTGGTTTAGCAGCCAGAAATAAACTCAAAAACCGGGTTTCAGGTTTCGATGCCAAATCTCCCTTGTCCGACTGTCGCCTAGATTTAGACAAAAGCGATCGATCGACTCGGCGAGGAAACAGCTAGACTTTTGGTCATGGTGCGCGATCGGTCAAAAATCCACGGCAACCAAAAATCAAGAGCGAAACGGCTGGCGATACACCAATCCTTTTCGCTGGCTGCGCACCCAGCGCCTGAAACGGCTAGTAGCAATTAACTTTTTGGATGTCGCAGCCCAACCGGAGGCCGCCCATATTGAAACAATTGTGTGATTTAGATCCGCAGCGCTGCTACCTCAAACCAGAATTTTTTGCTCGTCTGGTGCTATTTGTGAGTTAGTTGGGCATATAGCAGCTAGGATCGAGCTAACTCAAGGTTACATTAAAGCTCGTCACGCGGCGTTGCCTCTCAAAACCCCCGATTGAGTCCTATGGCGCACTACCGCTCCACTTTATGTTTATTGACCTGCATTGCCTGTCTTGTTGGCGCTGCCTTTAGTCCAAATGCGGACGGAAGGCAACAGACTTTCAATGCTTCCTACGGGGCTGTTTCTCAAAAAATTGCTCAGGTGGACTCTTCCCCGGACGATCGCCAGGACTCCAATCCTCCAAAACCGTCCCCAGCGCCGGATGAAAACAAATCTAACCCATCTAGAACGCCAAAATCCAATTCCAGAGCCCCGAAATCGCCCTCTAATCTAATCGTCATTTTGTCTCACCAGCGGGGGTTGTTAATGTTGGGTTTGGCAGCAGTTGTCGTCACGGCAGCCGCAGTATTTATCATGCTCAAATTAGTTAGCAGCGACGAGTCAAATCATTCTAGGCGAAGACGGGGAAGAGCCGATCGCCAAAACCACACAAACTCTCGATTCACCCATCCCAATGCTCAGACAAATTTGCCGGAAATGGGAGAGCAAGAGGTTCCTTTTGAGGGACAAAAACCTGAGCCAGCATTATCCTACCCTCTTGATTTCCAAAAGGGCTACAATCTCGACACCAGCGATGAATCTTTACCGTTGATCCGGGAATTGGGGGGAGCAGAATCCGGGGATGGAGTAGTTGAGGGCGATCGAATTAATTCTGACACAGTGCCATTGGAAATTCAGAACAACGGCTACAGCGACACCGATTTTAACATTCCCGAAACAACTAATCGGGCTGATTCGCTTTCTTCGAGTCGGAAGCAAAAGATTTCCCTTCCTAAAACCGCTGATCGCCCTAAACTTGATATTATTGAAGCACTGATTGAAGATTTGCAGCACCTGAACCCGGCGAAGCGTCGCAAAGCAATTTGGGAACTCGGCCAGCAGGGAGATTCTAGAGCAGTTGAACCGTTGCTTTATTTGCTAGCAAATTCTGACTCGAAGCAGTACAGTTTGATTTTGGCAAGTCTCTCGGAAATTGGTATTCGCACGCTCAAACCGATGAATAATGCCTGGTCAATTTCGCTGCAAAATGAAAACCCTGAAGTGCGCAAAAATGCGATTCGCGACTTGACGCGAGTTTACGAATTGGTGAATCAAATCAGTCACTTGTTGCACCGTGCTGCGGACGATCCCGATGCCGAAGTTAAGGAGACTGCTCGCTGGGCAATCAATCAGTTGAATCGTATCAATCCGCGTTCTGGGAGGGATGATTAAAAATTGGGAATTGGGCATGGGGAATTGGGAATTGGGAATTGAAAATTGGGAATTGGGAATTGGGAATTGGGCATGGGGAATTGGGCATGGGAAAATCAAGTAACGAATAACGAGTAACAAATAACGAATAACAAGTAACAATTAACAAATGACTGAGCGCAAATTAAAACTATTATTTCTCTCAACTTCTGTCGGTCAACTCGGTTCGGGGTTGGGCGGCGGAGTCGAACTGACGATGCTCAATATTGCTCAAGAATTGCACCGCCGAGGTCATAAAATAGCTGTTGTAGCACCAGTCGGTTCAGTTTTAGAATCAATTCGGGTAATCGAAATAATGGGGGATTTGCAAGTAACTGCGCAAACACAAGATTACCATGCTTCTATTGTGATGCCCGCCGATGCTGTGCTGGCAAATATGTGGGAATATGCTCGTAAAGTTCAGGATGAATGGGATGTCATAGTTAACTTTGCCTACGATTGGCTGCCGTTTTATTTGACGCCGTTTTTTAGGACTCCGATCGCCCATTTTATCAGTATGGGATCGCTTTCGGAATCGATCGATCGCATTGCCGGACAAATAGCAGTACAGTTTCCCGGTACGATCGGACTTTACACCGTTTCCCAAGCCGAAACCTTTGCTTTTGCCCGCGAGTGTCAGTTGTTGGGAAGTGGCATCGATTTATCGCTGTACGAATTTTGCAGCCAACCGGAACCGAAATTAGCTTGGCTAGGCCGCATCGCCCCGGAGAAAGGCTTAGAAGATGCTGTGGCGGCTGCGAAAATTACAGGCATTCCACTCAAAATTATGGGCAAAATGCAGGATGAAAATTACTGGCAAAAAATTTGTGCCGATTACCCGGATGCTCCGATAGAATATTTAGGGTTTTTGACCACAATCCAAATGCAGAAGCAAGTCCGAGAGTGCCGAGCTTTGTTGATGACGCCGCGTTGGGTGGAAGCTTTCGGAAATGTGGCTATCGAGGCTTTAGCGTGCGGTGTACCCGTGATTGCTTACGAGCGCGGGGGGCCGGCCGAAATTGTGCGAGACGGACTGACGGGCTTTTTAGTAGAGCCTGACAGCGTAAATAGTTTGGTAAGTGCGATCGAGCGAATCGACAAAATTGACCGCAGTGCTTGTCGCAGCCAAGCAGAGGTAGAATATTCTTTAGGAGCTTTGGGCGATCGATTTGAACACTGGTTCAACTCTATTCTAAAATTCAGCTAAAATAACTTTCTAATTGACAACAAAAACAACAATGCCAACTGAACGTTTAGTGCTTTTATCAAGTAGAGAAATTGCAAAAATGCGCGAAGCAGGTCGTTTAGCCGCCGCACTACTGCTACATCTAGAACCAATGATAAAACCGGGTGTCAGCACTCTCCAAATTAACGACGAAGCCGAACGCTGGACTTTGGCGCACGGGGCAAAAAGTGCTCCGTTAGGTTATAAAGGATTTCCTAAATCTCTGTGCGCTAGTGTTAATCAAGTAGTTTGTCACGGCATCCCAAATGCTAAACAAATTCTGAGAGAAGGTGACATTATTAATATTGATGTAACTCCTTTAGTTGATGGTTATCATGGGGATACTTCAAAAACTTTTTTTGTTGGGAAACCTTCGCCTGTAGCTAAAAGGTTAGTGGAAGTAACAGAGGAATGTTTGAGGAGAGGAATTGCGGAAGTTAAACCAGGTTCGCGTACCGGCGATATCGGTGCGGCGATTCAAGAGTATGCGGAAGCACAGGGTTTTTCGGTTGTGCGAAATTTTGCAGGACACGGTGTGCACCGAGTGTTTCATACCGAACCTGAAATTTTGCACTATGGGAAGCGGGGGACGGGAAAGAAGCTCAGACAAGGGATGGTTTTTACGATCGAGCCGATGATTAATGAGGGGACTTACGAAGTGGAAATTCTCGCAGATGGTTGGACGGCTGTGACTCAAGATGGAAAGCTTTCGGCTCAATTTGAACACACGTTGGCGGTGACTGATTTTGGGGTGGAAATTTTGACTTTACCGTAGTAATAATTAATAAACTATCGGAAAAATTCTGGTCTTGAGGCCAGTAATAGCTAATATCAAATCCTCTGTTTATCAGAATAGTAAATTCAAGTTCACGGTTAACAGTGAACTGTTAACCGTGAACCGTCAACATCATGAGGAGTGCAACCGAAATTGATATTACTTGTCTAAAAAGTTATCTAAAAACGAGTTTTAGGTTCGATCCAGTCTGTGCTGGATTGAGTGCCGAAAACTAGGGGTTTGTCTTCGCTGACAGTTACCGTTTGGCCAGTCATATCGACTGCACAAAGAGGCCAATGTCGATCGCCCAAATGGCCAGCGCGGAACAGCACTTGTCCCGGGTGAACTTGACTCCAACCCAACAATACAGCATGAGTGTAAAGACTGCGAGCCGGAGCAACGGTATGAGTAGAATTATCGTTTTTGTCCCAAATGACAGCATAGTCGGACATATCGGAAGAGTTGAAAATTGCTTCAAATTCGCGGGCGAGAACGCGGGAACCCTGTTGATTCCAAGAAACAGGTACTAAAATGGCGATCGTCCCAGACATATCTGTATCATCGCTAGCATACATTCCACTCTCGGCCAGTGGCGAAGCAGCCGCCACTGTTTGCAGATCCCCGGTTTTGAGATTTTCCACAAACATGACGCTGCTAACCCGACAATGGGCAAATTCCGGCTGTATTTGTAGCTCAATTCGACTGTAAGCTGCGTATTGGCCGTTAGCTGAAACTAGGGAAGGGCTACGATAGTAACGGAGGCCTGTGCCGACAGTGGAACTCACTTTAGCATGAGTGTCATTAATCCATTCCCAAGGAACAGGATAAGGGCTATTTAAAGGGTCGCTCATCGGTTTTTCTCCCAAAAGTTATGTTCATCAGTTGATAGTTGACAGTTGACAGTTGACAGCTACCTCTTCCATCGATAGAAGAGGATTGGATCAATGAATCATTTTGTTTGATTTCTCCCGTTTAGGGGGAGGCTTCAGACCCAATTTTCAGGCGTGAATTATCTAACAGATTCAGGCTTACACGCAGGGGACGAGAAACCCGATTTGTACCGGAAATGCTTCGCCTCCAAACTCCAGATATGTAGCAACCCGGTTTCTTTTTAAGATTTTCGATTGGAGGAGAAATCTCAAATCTCAAATTTTAAATCGATCGGCAAAGGTGGCAAAGTCTGCTAGCTTAATTTAGTTGGTAACAGAACTTAACTCAAGTCCTAGGAAAATCCAATAGGTAAGATATTATCGAAATAAATCTGCTATGTGCACCGACAGGGAGGAAAAATGACGCCATCTTTTAACCAAAAACCTTCAATCCCACCGGTTCGCGTCTCCAAGTCGCGGGGAAAAGGTTTGCTTTTACTGTCGCTGATATTTCGGCTGCTGCTGCTGGGCGTAGGCGGCGGTTTTGCCTGGGTTTTGGGGATGGCGATCGCTCAAATTTATCCCTCTAGTACCGCCCAGATGCCGTTTGCTGAAAGATTGCTGCGTCTAACTCAAAATTTGAACCCCAGTCCAAAACGCATACCAGAAACACCAATTCCGGCGCTTCCATTACCAACGGTTACACCGACTCCCCAGTCAAAAGTGAATCCGGCGCAGAAAAAAAAATTAGCAGTGGATTTGAGACAGTTGCAGGGGGATTTGAACGCGCTAATTGGGCGTACGGCGACTTTGGAGAGTCAGTTGGGTAGCAGTCGCCCGACGGAAACTTTGGAAAAGCGGTTGCAGTTGATGTCGGGGGAATTGGCTGTGACGGAAACGGCGGCAAGTCCTACTCCTGCTTTACCCGCGATCGGCAGTAGCCCGACTTTGAACCCTGGAAGTACGAACACTGCACCACAGAATACCAATAATCCGGTGTTTGGGGGGGATGCGCTGATGGTAACTTTGCCCAGCGATGTTTTGTTTGATGGTGGTAGCATTTCCTTGCGCGCGGGAACCAGTGCGATTTTGGACAATTTGGTGGCGGATTTACGCAATTACGAGGGGGCGACGGTGCGGGTGGGGGGCCACACTGACGACGCGGGGGAAGCGGTGGACAATCGCAAGGTGTCGTTTGCGCGGGCTCAGGCTGTGGTGCAGTATTTGTCTGGTGTGCTCGGTCAGAAGTATCATTGGGTGGCGATCGGCTATGGGGAAACTCGTCCTTTGGTGGATAATAGTTCTGATGCCAATCAACAGCGCAATCGCCGCATTGAAGTGGCAATTAGTCCTTAGTTTTTAGTCATTAGTCAGTAGGGTTTGAGTGATGATGTTGGGGCGCAAGAAACGGCACTGCCGCGTTCTCTGTTGCTATCTGAGTAAAACCAGAATTGAGATCACGCCGAAGGCGTAACACGTGGCAAGTCAGAATTATTTTTAGCCTGATTTATTGTCTCTCGATGTTCGCTCCTCAGTTTAGGTTTTAAATACAAGTTTTCAATCAAAGCTGCCACTCCCGCAAACCAAGGTGGCACAATTACAGCCCCAATAATTCCCAATACTTGAACGCCTCCCAAGACAGAAAGCAATTGATACAAAGGATGCACCCCAACTGATGAACCAACCAGCAAAGGATCGAGGACGTAAGTTTCCAAATTCTGGATAAATACAAATAACAGCAATACCCACAAAAGTACCCAGCCACCTTTAGCCAATGCTACGATTAGTGCTGGTATTGCTCCCAATACGGGGCCGATAAATGGGATCAAGTTAGTTACACCTGCGATCGCACCTAAGCCTAAAGAAAATTCCGGCATTCCCAAAATGCTCAAACCTGTAGTAATGAATATGCCTAAAATCCCAGAAACTAGGAATCTCCCGCGAATGTAACTTCCCATTCTTTGACCAATCGGTGTAGCTTGGGCTGCTAATCTGGTGTCCCAAGGTTTCGGGAAAAACTGCACTAAACTTTTAATTAGTGTGTCGCTGTCGGCAACCATGTAACCTGAAATAAATAAGGATAAAACTAAACTGAAGAAACCACCGAGAATGCCTCTAGTTAAACTGTACGATCGCAAAACCAGTTGTTGACTCGATCGAATCAGCCAATTCGTCAACGATTGAGTATCTAATAGCTGACTGATGAATGTCGGTGCATCGTCGGTGAGGCGACTTGCTAAGCTGGTAGCCACGGTTTCCAGATTTTCGGCATAAACTGGTAGTTGTCGTAGCAGTAATTCTATTTGTTCGATTAGCGTTGGCCCGATTAATACTACTGTTCCACTAAACCCGCCGATCAGAGCTAAATAAACCATAATCACCGCCAGCCAACGGGGAACGCGCATCGTTTCGGCCCAATTGACGATCGGGACGATCGAAGCGGCGAGCACGACTGATATCATCAGAATTACTAGCAGGCTGCGCAATTGCCATAGCAACACCAGCAGCAAGGAAGATGCTATAATTAGCAGCAAGTTAGGTAAAGAAATGGTTATCCGTTGTTCTGACATGATTAAATAATAAATGTAGTCTAAGTTTAAGAGGGCGGGTTTATCTGTCTCTCGATTTACCCGAAATATTTAGGGTAGAACCTGCCCCTACTTATTTTATAATAAAAAGTAACATTGGCACAAAATAATAATATGGAACCCCAATATTCAACCCAAGATTCCTCCGCGATTCCATCTATAAAATCACCAACGCTCTTTTACCAATGGAAAAATTATCGCTGTGCTTACGATGTTTATCACCCAACTACTGCCACAGACGATAGCATTCCTTTGTTATTAATTCATCCGATCGGAGTAGGTTTGTCAAGAGTCTTTTGGCAGAGATTTTGCGAAAATTGGTGTATAATAGGGAACAGTAATCCGATTTACAATCCCGATCTTTTGGGTTGTGGCGATTGCGAAATGCCCGCTGTGGCTTGCTATCCTGACGATTGGGCTGCACAGTTGCAGTTTTTCTTGGAAACTGTAGTAAAAAAACCTGCGATCGTCCTGGTGCAAGGTGCTCTATTATCAGTAGCCTTGGCTTTAGCAAAAATTGACCAAGAAAGCGGCTCGAATTTAATTCAGGGGCTAGTGTTGGCCGGGCCTCCTGCTTGGGCGGTGATGAACAAACATTCTACTGAAAGACAGCAAAGAATTGTCTGGAATCTGTTAGATTCTCCCTTGGGAAACGCATTTTATCGCTACGCCAGACGCGCTGCATTTCTGCGTTCTTTTTCCATTAAACAACTGTTTGGCGATGCTGCAAAAGTTGACGGCGAATGGTTGGATGCTTTGCAGGCTGGGGCGGCTAATCCTGACAGCCGTCATGCGGTTTTCTCGTTTTTAGCGGGGTTTTGGCGACAGGATTATAGTAACACGATCCAAAAGTGCGATCGACCTACACTCATTGTCATGGGAGAACAAGCGTCAAGCATTAGTCAAGCTGGTAAGGAAGAAAAACCGGAGGAAAGATTAGCGCAATATTTAGCTAACTTTCCAAATGCGGAAGGTTTATTAATGCCTGGGCGCAATGTTTTGCCCTATGAATCTACCGCAGAATTTGTGAGTGCTGTTGCGGAGTTTGTGAATGGAAGTTTGCAACCGCAGATATCAGCAGATGAACGCAGATGAACGCGGATGGAATTTTATTAGACTAAGAATGTAAATACCGCAAGAAACGGGTGGTTTTAAGTTTGTGCCATCAGTAGACTAAAAAGATGCAAATCTTTTTTTGAATAGCCGATATGATTTTGATGGAAAGTCAGAGTATTTATGATAGCGAAGATTATCATCGGATTGCTAGGGCGATCGCATTTATGCGTCAAAATCACTTGAATCAGCCCGATTTAGCAGCCGTAGCACAACATATCGGTTTAAGCGAGTATCATTTCCAACGAATGTTTACTCAGTGGGCTGGGATTAGCCCGAAGCGGTTTTTGCAGTATCTGACAGTGGAATATGCCAAGTCAAAGATTGCTCAAACTAAAAGTCTTCTGGATTTAACATCAGATATTGGGCTATCTAGTCCCGGAAGATTGCATGACTTGTTTGTGAATCTTGAAGCCATGTCTCCTGGTGAGTTTAAAACAGGCGGTTCAGGATTGCAAATTGTCTGCGGAATTCACGATACTCCTTTTGGCAAAGCTCTAATTGCGACAACAAGTCGGGGCATTTGCAATCTGCGTTTCTTGGATGGAACCGATGAGCAAACGGCTGAACAAATGCTACGGAATATATGGTTGAATGCTGACGTTGTTTGCGATCGCCAAATTACTCAACCTTTGTGCGATACAATTTTTTATAGAGATACTTTGTCTCGTAAGCCGATCGCACTTTTGGTAAAAGGAACTAATTTTCAGGTTCAAGTCTGGCGAGCACTTTTGAGAATCCCATTTGCGGGAATCGCCACCTACCAAACCATTGCGGAAACCATCGGGAATCCTACAGCAGCTAGGGCGGTGGGAAATGCGGTAGGAAATAATCCCATCGCCTATCTAATCCCGTGTCATCGCGTCATCCGAGCATCTGGAGAGTTGGGCGGTTATCGTTGGGGTTTGGAGCGAAAAACGGTTATTTTAAGTTGGGAAGCCAGCCGCGAAATTAGATTATTTAGCTTTTTGAATGGGAGTTTTCAACCGCAGATATCAGCAGATGAACACAGATAAACGCGGATGGAATTTTATCTGCGTTAATCTGCGTGCATCTGCGGTTAAAAAATCAAGTTTTAACCGCGATGCCAAATTGTTGTACCATCCTTTTGATCGATTAGAGTAATCCCATTATCCTTAAGTTCATCACGAATGCGATCGCCCTCAGCGAAATTCTTAGCCTTTCGGGCATCTTTCCGCTGCTGAATCATCGCCTCAATCTCCCCATCCGTCAAACCACCAACCGAGATTTCCGTCTCAGCTTCCGGCCTAACTTCCAAACCCAAAACCCCCGCCAAATTCACCAAAGTCACCCACTTTTGCTGCAACAATTGGGGCGAAGTTTCAGTTTTCCCTTGATGCACCAAAACATTACCTTCCTTGCCCAATTCCTTAGCCAATTCAAACAGCACAGTCAAAGCACCCGGAGTATTAAAATCCCGATCCATAGCTGCTTGAAATTGCTGCACTAATGTGCTATCTTGTGCAGTTAAATAATCGATTTTCTCGATATCCCAACCGAGTTTAGAACCGTGTTGACTGCCAAAAAGTAAGCCTTCTTTAAGAGTCTGCCAGCCATTTTTTGCGGAGGCGATCGCCTCTTCGGTAAAATCAATTTGACTGCGGTACTGCGCCATAAATGCAAACAGCCTCACCGCCATCGGTTCCACCGCTTTTGCATTATTCTTACTCCCCCCCTGCGTAGGGGCGGTGCCCCCGTGCCCGCCCTCTGAGGGGGAATCAGATTCCAAATCACCCGACCAATTCCCCTCCAACAAATCGCGAATAGTAATAAAATTGTGCAACGACTTAGACATCTTTTTGCCGTTGACAGTCACGAAAGCATTGTGCATCCAATAATTAGCAAGCAACTTCCCCGTCACCGCTTCAGATTGAGCAATTTCGTTTTCGTGGTGCGGAAAAGTTAAATCGGAACCACCGCAGTGAATATCAATAGTTTCGCCCAAGCAATCGCGCACCATCGCCGAGCATTCGATGTGCCATCCGGGGCGACCTTTTCCCCAAGATGAATCCCAAGCAGGTTCGCCCGGTTTAGCGCTTTTCCACAGGGCAAAATCAGACGAATCTTGCTTTTTCTGAGCTTCTATTTCTTCATTTTCCAATCTACCGCTAGCCCCGGCTTGCATTTCTTCCAACTTGCGACCGGAAAGCTTTCCGTAATCGGCAAACTTCCTGACGTTGTAGTAAACGTCGCCGCCAGACGCATAAGCATAACCTTTATTTTCTAATTCGTGAATCAGCCGTTTAATGCCGTCCATTGTATGCGTTGCGCGGGGATATTCATCGGCCCTGAGAATATTCAGCTTGTCCATATCGGCAAAATATTCATCAATGAAGCGTTGGGCTACGGCTTCCATTGTTGAATTTGTTTCGCGGGCGCGAGCAAGAATTTTGTCGTCAATATCTGTAAAATTCTGCACGTAGCGAACATCGTATCCGCGCCACATCAGATAGCGACGCACCATGTCCCAGACAATGTAAGCGCGGGCGTGGCCGACGTGGCAGTAATTGTACACCGTAACGCCGCAGCAGTACATCCGCACCTTTCCTGGTTCGATCGGGTCAAAAGGTGATTCGCGACGGGTCAAGCTGTTGTAAAGCGTTAGGGGCATGGGATTTGAGATTCGGGATTGATGTACTGCTGTAATTTATTATATTGCGGTTGGTGAATCTTTTGATGTTGTTGCGAAATCCTCGGCGGTTGAAACCGCAGCTATACAAACGAAGTCTGCCTCCGCAGACAAGCGAGATAATTATCAAAAGATATAGTTTAACATTTAATTAAATGCTAATTTAATGTCATTTTATGATGAACTTTTCAAGAGACATACATTCTCTCACCGATTTTAAACGTAATACGACTGAATTTGTGCAGCGGCTGAAGCAAACAAAACATCCTTTAGTTCTAACTGTCAACGGAAAAGCAGAGTTGGTTGTTCAGGATGTTGAATCTTATCAGAAGCGTAAGGATTCAGGTCTAAAAACTTGCAGCTCCAACGCTTGTCTAGCAAGGGTTTTAGGGCAAAATAAGGGTTTTTGTCTTTCGTGGTTGATTGTCAATAAACAACGAAAAATGACAGTTTTTGGTGGTTTATTGAGAATAGAGATTGATTTAGTATCAAGCTCCATATCTAAAGTCTTTGCCCAGCAAGGAGTTCAGTGACCTGAATCCTTACTCAGAAGCTTTTAGATGCGGTTGAGTTATTAGAGACTTTAAAGGGAATTAAACTGGGTTTGGCACAAATGGAGCGAGGGGAAGGGAAAAAAGCGGAGGATTTTTTCAATCAACTGTTTGATAAGCTAGACAGTTAGCCATGAATCAGAAATAACTAAAGCTTACTTTCTAAGCAACAGCAAAATCTGTCAAATGGCGATCGTCTGGATGGTGAAAAGCCAGCACTATATCGCTTTGAGAAACTCCTTCTTTTGACAGTTCGTTGGCGATTCCTTCTTCTGTCCAATCTTCTTCTATCCAAATTTTATGATTTTTAATCTGGATGTGAACTGTAATTTCTCTGACTCTTTTATTTTGTTGCCATCCTACCTGAAACCAAAGATATTGATCGTGATTTTCGTCAAAGGCTAAAAGAATCTCTGTGTTGGCTGTGGTTTGATTGGCGATTAGGCGATCGATCGTACTCGCTCAAAATCTTTTTGATTAGAGTGCGATAGTTCTCTATCTTATCCATTGGCTAATTACCTCCGATTGAATCTCGACAACTACAATTAAAATTTGATTTTGATTGACAATAAATTGACTAGCCTTCTTCTGGAAAAAGTTATTATAAATGCGATCGCTAACAGCTAGATATAATTCTCGTTCAGGATCTGTTACAGAAAGTAGATTGCGATAGAGAATGTATTGACCCAAAGCATTTTCTAATTCTCGAACGAATGAGGGACGGAGAAAAGTTTTAATCTCGACGGCTATTTTCTGACTTCCTCGTTCGGCGGCTAGAGAGCGATCGAGCTTCACTACCGATTCTACAGGATTTACGTCAAATATCTGCTGTATTCACAAATTTACTTTATCGTTTAGTAAAATTAATTTATTATCCGCCATTTCCAGTTGAAAACTCTTAGAGAAAATTTCCTTTAAACCTTTAGAACTTACTCACGGGTGGCAATAAACCGGGTTTTCATCAGTTTTCGGGTGGGGTGTTCAGAAACCGGGTTTTTATCAGAATAGTTCGCTATGAGTCACAGATTTGGGCAAAAACCCGGTTTCTCAATCTTCGGGATACTTTGCTGTGGTGGGCAGATTTGGGCGAAAACTCGGTTTCTAAGTCTTTGCAAGGGTATTGGGAAACTTGATTTTTAGACAATATATTAATTGTGGTCGGTTAGTGGCGATCGCCAATTTTTGAGTATCGTGTGAGATATGAGTTAGAATTGGGGTTGAAAAGCTCCACATCCCGATCGCCCGCGATCGCAACCAACTGTGGGTTCCATCTACAATCTACAATCTAAAATCTGATGACTTCACTCCCACCCAACCGTGCCAAAACACTCAAAGAAGCTTACCGCGCTTGCGATGTCAAGCCTCTGACGGGTGATGATATTGCGCGATATTATGTGGATTTGTCCGCAGTACGCAACACAGTGGCGATCGATGATGTTAGCACGGATTTGAATCTTCAAGAACCGGGAGAATTTAACACAATTTTGTTTACCGGACATCGGGGATGTGGCAAAAGTACAGAGTTAAAACGCATTCAGTCGCGGTGGGAAAATGACTATCGGGTGATTTACATAGAATTCGATCAGGAACTAGATGCTTATGATGCTGAATATACCGATTTATATTTGCTGTTTATCAACAAAGTAGCTGATGATTTAACTAAATTACGATTGAAATTTGACCCCAAACTTTTAGAGAGTTTTGAATCATGGTTTAAAGATATTACTCAGGAAAACGAAGAAACTGTTCAATCTTCTGTCAGCATTGAAACTGAAGCAAGTGCAGGAGCAGAAATTCCGTTTATTTATAAGTTGACAGCCAAATTGCTCGGTCAAATCAAAGGTTCTAGTCAACAAAAAAAAGTGATTCGGGAAACTCTTCAGCGTAATTTGTCCCGCTTGCAAACAAATATTAATCTGTTGTTGAAAGATGCTTTTGAGAAGCTGAGACGCAAATATCCAGACCGCTATCAAAAAGGATTTTTGGTGATTGTTGATAACTTAGACCGGATTCCTCCCAATGTTGCCAATCATTTGTTTTTTGATTACGCTCCTCAACTCCAAAAATTAGACTGTACAATTATCTATACAGTGCCGATTTCGGTAATTTATTCATACAAAAATGTCAGCAATTTATTTGATAGCAATCCCAACATCGTGCCAATGGTGAATATTTATGAATTTAATCGCAGTGAGTGCGATTTAAATTACAATCAGCAAAGATTAGAGGGAGTTGCCAGTTTGATCGAGCAGCGGGTTGATGTTAGTGCCGTATTTGAGGATCGACAACAGTTGTTAGATTTGGCAAAAGCTAGTGGCGGTCATGTGCGACAATTGATGCAGACGACTCGATCGGCTTGTCGCACAGCCATTACTCGCAAACACAGTAAAGTTTTGGCGGAAGATGTAACTTACGCTTTAAATCAACAGCAATTTGACTTTGAAAGGTCTACTCCTACGCCCGAATATTACACGATATTAGCGCGAGTTTGCCTCGACAAAGATATCGCTAAAGAAGAAATCGGACAAAATTTATTATTCAATCTTTCCGTCTTGGAATACAACGGGAGTAGTCGGTGGAATTATGTCAACCCACTCGTAAAACAAAGCTATGCTTTCCAACAAGCCCTGGCATCAATTCAAGGAAATCCCTGAAATATACCGACAAAGGATAATTGAACTCAATCAAGAATCTTTTGACCAATTGCTGACATTTGTCGATATTGTTCCCGACAATGCCTTTGATTTGGGATTTATCCAAAGTAATTTTGCGAAGGATAGAGATGCAATTATTCAGGCTTTAATTAACCATCCCGATTGTCAAGAGATGCAGTTTGAGATTTGGGATTTCCCCGATCCTGATATGCGCTTTTTGATGGATGAAATTCTGAAGGTTTTGCCAACAGTCAAGGTTCAAGCCGATAAAAAGTTGATTTTGATTGTGCTGGGAGTGGAAAATGCGATCGGGATGACGGGAGAATATCCGCCGATGCTGGTAGATTTTAATTGGGTGCGAGATGCTTATCCGGTTATGGTGCCGCATCTAATGCTGTTTTGTTTGCCGGATTATGCGATTACGCGAGTTGCTAATTTTGCGCCGGATTTCTGGGCCTGGAATTCGGGAACTTTTGTGTTCAAAACTGCTGTAAATACTAGAGATGATGCGATTTCTCAAACTCTGGATGCTAGCAAACGGATTAGCAATTGTGAGTTGCCAGAAAAGCAGGAACGGATCGATTTATTAAAACGGTTATTGATGGAATACACTCCCTCGAATGGGCGCGAGGAAACTGAAGGGGATTTGAAAACTCGCATCAGAGTTTTGAATGATTTGGGAATTGCTTATCGCAGTCGGAGTGAATACTCGACAGCAACATACTATCTGAAACAAGCGTTAGATTTGGCGAAGGATGATGAAGATTTCATATCTTTAAAGGCAAATACTTTACATGAATTAGGATGGATTCAGGACGATTGGGGAAACAAAAAAGAAGCGATCGCATTTTATGAACAATCACTCCAACTTGAGGAAAAAATTGGCAATGTTCAAGGGAAAGCTGCTACTTTGCACTGTCTAGCAGGAATCTATGCGAATCAAGGAGAAGTAGAAAAGGCGATCGCATTTTATCAACAATCACTCGAACTTTGGGAAAAAATTGGCGATGTTCAAGGGAAAGCTGCTACTTTGCACTGTCTAGCAATA
>ENA-OFCE01000672-OFCE01000672.1-metagenomes-genome-assembly--contig:-NODE-672-length-21082-cov-4.404290_pt1 | contig 21082 bp, 16 predicted proteins | sample MGYA00153388_OFCE01 | MGnify analysis MGYA00153388
TTCATCGCCATAGTGACACCCCAGCCTGCATGCGGCTTGCCGCGTTACTGAACATACATACAGTATATGCAATGCGCCTGTCTGAGGCAAGTAACTAATCAGGAAGATATAAAAGAACTCGAAGTCCGAAAAATTTTGCGGACCGCGCGGATGCAGCGGAGATCAAGCTCGCGGGATTGCCGGGTTCGTTTGAGGAGGGCAAGCTGCAATTGCAACGCGCAGTAGACCTTGCCAAGGCCCGACGTGCCCCGGCAGAACAGCTACTCGCCGCACAGAAAGCGGTTGACATGTCTCCCAAAGACGCGGACGCCGCAAAAGCCGCATGGACTAAGGATTTAGCGCTTCGCGCTCGCACCGCTCCGCCGCAAAGGCACGGCGAGGCATATCCGGCTAAAAATGAATCATCAAAAAATATTGCGCGCAAAAACTTTTTGGCGCTGGTGTTTTGTTTGATGGTCGGCACCGCAGCGTTGCCGCATATTTTGACGCGCTACTACACCACGTCCAGCGTGAAAGAAGCGCGTCAATCGGTGGTGTGGTCGCTGTTCTTCATCACGCTTTTGTACATCACTGCGCCTGCGCTGGCGGTGCTAGTGAAGTTCGATACTTACACGATTCTCGTCGGCAGTGAATTCGCAAAATTACCGGCATGGGTGAACTCGTGGGCGCGTGTCGATCCTACGCTTCTATCGATAGCCGACATCAATCGCGATGGCATTGTGCAGCTCGCGGAAATCTCCATCGGCAGCGACATTGTGGTGCTTGCGACGCCCGAAATCGCAGGCTTGCCGTACGTTATTTCTGGGCTCGTCGCGGCGTGCGGTTTGGCCGCTGCGCTGTCCACCGCTGACGGCCTGCTGCTCACCATTGCCAACGCGCTGTCGCACGATGTGTATTACAAGATGTTTAACCCTTCGGCGTCCACCACGGTGCGCATATCGGTGTCGAAAGCGCTGCTGCTCTGCGTGGCGGTGTTAGCGGCGTATGTCGCGGAGCGCAAGTCAGCCGACATTTTGTTCTTGGTATCGGCCGCGTTTTCGCTCGCAGCGGCAGGCCTTTTTCCGGCGCTCATGCTCGGCATTTTCTGGAAGCGCGCAACGACTACCGCCGCTATTGTGGGCATGTTTTCGGGCGTGGCAATCACGTTCTATTACATGGCGACGAACTACCCGTGGCTGCGCGGTGTGTTCGGCATCACTGGCAGCATCAGCAGCTACGCTTGGTGGGATATTTCGCCAATCTCGGCGGGCGTTTTTGGCGTGCCACTCGGCTTCGCGGTGATCATCGTCGTGAGCTTTTTCACGCGGCCACCCAGCGATGCAGAGCGTGCGTTGGTGGACTTTGTGCGGGTGCCGAAGTTGCCTGAGCAGAGGTGATGGAGGTAATGGAAGTGACTTAGGTGATGAACAGCCGTCACATGCGCCACATGCGTCACTTAAGTCACACACGTCACATCAAGCGGCGCGCTGCGCGCAAAGCAGCTACGCCGCCGTTGGATCCGTCGCTTTGAACGACGCACGCGCCATTAGTTTTTTGTAGAGCCGCGCAAGATTCGGATACGCCGTGTCCCAAGCGATCTCGGCATAGCGAAGCTTCAAATAGCCGAGCGCGCAACCGGTCGCAATATCAGCAAGACTCAGCGCATTGCCGACGCAATGTTCGCGGTCGCCCAACTCGCGCGCCATTTCTTCAACGGTGGCTCCCATCTTGGCGAGCTGACGCTCGATTTGTAGGGCGCCGGATTCGGTTTTGTCGTGGCGATTGTTTTCCGCGCGCGCGGTCAACGCAGCATCACATAGACCGTCGGCCAACGCCTCCCAGCGCTTGACTGCGATGCGATCACGCGACGCCTCAGGAATCAGCCGATGCACGGGTGACACGCCGTCGAGGTATTCGACGATCACGCGCGAGTCGAACAAACTGGTGCCATCGTCCAAGATCAGCGCAGGCACTTTGCCGAGTGGATTGACTTTCACCAGTTCTGGCGCAACGCCATACGGGTCGGCACGTTCGAGATCGAGATCCAGCTTTTTCTCGGCGGCGACAACGCGTACTTTGCGGGCGTAGGGACTGGTCGGAGAGTGAAGGAGTTTCATACGGCTCTTGTTCTTTTGTTCGATCAACATTGCACGCTGAATCTAGCACGTTCCGGCTGTCGCGCAAACGAAAAGCGGCGAGTGAAGATAATACGGTCTGACACCCTTACCGTTGCGTCATCAACGCGCGCTTTTCATGCCCACATTAGACACACTCAAAGCCATTTCGCCACTTGACGGTCGCTATCACAAAAAAGTGGACGCCCTCGCCGACGCCTTCAGTGAATTCGCACTGACCCGCGAGCGCATTCGTGTGGAATTCGCGTGGCTCAAATCGCTCGCATTGGCCAAAGACATTGCCGAGCTGCCAGCGTTGTCAGTCGCTGCGACGGAGTTTGTAGACGGTTTGGTTGCGCGGTTTTCCGTGGACGACGCCGCCGCCGTTAAAGCGATCGAGGCGACCATCAATCACGACGTGAAGGCCGTGGAATACTGGATCAAGGATCAATTAAAGGCGCTGCCTGAGCTCGCGCCGCACGGCGAATTTGTGCATTTCGCCTGCACGTCGGAAGACATCAACAACGTGTCACACGCTTTGATGTTGCAGCGGGGTGTGCACGGCGTGTTGCTTCCGCAACTGGACGCGTTGATCGCGGAGCTGGCGAAGGTCGCCATCAATACCGCCGAGATGCCGATGCTGTCGCGCACTCACGGTCAGGCCGCGACGCCGACCACCATGGGCAAAGAAATGGCACTGTTTATTGATCGGCTACGTCGTGCGCGTTCGCAGATTGCATTGATCCCGTTGCGCGCCAAGATGAACGGGGCTGTCGGCAATTACAACGCGCATTTGTCGGCATATCCTGACGTGGATTGGCCAGCGATTTCGAAGGCGACAGTTGAGTCGCTGGGCCTCACGTGGCAACCGATGAGCGCACAGATTGAGCCACATGACTACATGGCGGAATTGTTCGATGCGATGGCGCGTGCGAACACCATCCTGATTGATTTCTGCCGCGACACTTGGGGCTACATTTCGCTCGGTTTTTTCAAGCAGCGACTGAAGGACGGTGAGGTGGGATCCAGCACTATGCCGCACAAAGTCAACCCGATTGACTTTGAAAATGCCGAAGGCAATTTTGGTCTCGCCAACGCGCTGCTTCGTCATCTCGCCGAAAAGCTGCCGATATCGCGCTGGCAGCGCGACCTGACGGATTCGACGGTGCTGCGCAACATGGGCGTCGCGGTGGGCTACAGCCTGCTGGGACTGGTCTCCGCGCAGCAGGGCGTGGGTAGGCTCGAAGTCAACGCTGACAATATGCTGGCCGATCTGAACAACAACTGGGAAGTGCTCGCCGAGCCGATTCAGACTGTGATGCGGCGGTACGGAGTTTCTGGCGCTTACGAGCAGTTAAAAGCACTTACTCGTGGCCAGCGCATCACGCCAGAGGCGTTGGCGTCGTTCATCGAGACGCTTGCAGTTCCGGCTGATGCGAAAGCACGGCTGCGCGATTTGACGCCTGCAAGCTATGTGGGTTTGGCTGCGGCGCTAGCGACGAAATATGGTCGATAGGTAGAAACAGCTAAAGCGCGAAACGCTTATTTAAATTCACTAGTGTCCGGTCAATAGTCGAACAAATTCAATTGGTTAGCTGGTTCGGGGGTGGGTATTTTGTAGTGATCGAGCTGCAAGGCGCAGCTGAGCGTGGTTTTCTCGAAGATCGACACGGACAATATCGGTAGACAATTGAACAGCGAAGCGTCGAGTCGCAGCTCTTTCTTGATGATCGCGATGAGCACATAGCTTGCCACCGCGCACCAGATTTGCGTCTTCACCGCGTTCTCGCTTTCGCCCATAAAGCGCTTGATTCGCAGGTGCTGCTTGATCCATTTGAAGAACAGTTCCACCTGCCAACGCGCTTTGTAGAGCGCGGCGATGGTTGTGGCGGGAAGGCTCATGTTGTTGCTCAGGAATATCAACGTCTTGCCGGTCTCCGGGTCTTTGAAGCGGATGCGGCGTATGAGCTCCGGGTAGTCGTCTCGGATGCGCACACCGTTCATCAAAATCCGCTGATCGCAGATCACGCCGTCCTCGCGGTGGTTCGGTGCGGAATACACCCGTCGAGCACTCATATCGCGCTTGGCGCGGGTAATGAAGAACGCCCCCGCCCGATGCAGCCCATAGAGGCGCGAATAGTCCAAGTAACCGCGATCCATCACGTAGAAGGCACCCGTCTCGATGGTGAGCAGGTCAAGCGCGCTCACATCCCCCATCTTGCCGTCGCTGATGTGGATGAAACTCGGTATTGCCCCACGCAGATCAAGTAGCGTGTGCAGCTTCACCGCCGCCTTGGTGGATCGAAAGGGTGCCCAACTGAACACGCTCAAACACAGATCGATGGTGGTGGCGTCCAGCGCATACACCGTGGCATCGAGATTAATCTCGTTGGGCAGGGGCTCATCGATATAGAGTGCGCGGGCGCGCACAATGAGCTTCATGGCTAGCGCGTGATAGATGCGCCAGTCGCGCAGATTGAGCGCGTCGGAGAGCGTGGAGCGAGCCGGGGGAGCCTTCATACCCATGTGAAAGAGCTTGCCGCTCATGGCACGTAGGCAGACGTGTACTCCCCGGATTGAATCAAGACCGGTGAGCTGCGCGAAGGCCATCGCGCGAAACACGTCAGCGCAAGACAACTCGCTCACGCCTGCGTCGCCGTGGTGGCGATCAATGATGCGCGAGAAGCTCTTCCAAGGCACAAATTCCATGACTTGTGCGAACAGGGTCTTGCCAGCATTGATGCGTCACGCTCGGTATTTGAAAACCGAGAGCATCGCAAAGCCGCCAACTTAAATTCAAATCGTGGACACCCCCTGATCGCCTGAATGACTCATCCTCATTGCCTTCCAGCCGGGTACCCCTCAAAACTACCGGACACTAGTGATTTAAATTGGGCTAAGAGGTTGTTTATACCAATAGTCGATAAATAAGATTTTCACCGTTTAGCCCACGTTAAATAAGCGATTTGGGCAGAAAGCTGTGAGAACAATTGTCGGGCCTTCAATCCCGCGATCTCCCTGTTGGTCGGGATCGCGGCCAAGGCCGCTCCTACATTCCCGGGTGTCGATGCGCGAGATGGCTGCGACGGTATTCCCGATTTCGCGGCAACGACCGCAGCGCTGCACAAAGCGGCTAAGCATAGGGCAAACATTTCGTTGTGGGCGGTGTGTCGAGCCATAAAATCAAGATAGAGCTTGATCGTCAACACTCGGAGGAGCAGTTTCCATGAATCGTTTTAGTTATCAGATCGTGACCAGCATAGTCGTCACGGCGCTTTTCGGCACCGCATCTGCACAAGCCCCGGCCAGCCCAACACTGGGTCGTAATCTTGCTGCGCAATGCGCAAACTGTCACGGCACCAACGGCAAGAGTGTGGCGGAAGTGCCGTCGCTTGCCGGTCAACCCGCAGCGCTCACGGTACAGAAAATGAAGGACTACCGCGACGGCAAATTGCCCGCATCGATCATGCATCAGCTAGCGAAGGGCTACACCGATGAGCAGGTAGCGCTGATGGCCGACTTTTTTTCCAAGCAAGCGAAGTAAGGCAGGATCATGAACAACACACTCAATCGGCGCGACTTCGTTAAATCAGCCAGTGCTTTGTCGTTGCTGGGCACGTCCGCAATCACGGGATGCGCCAGCATCAGCGGCTCGGCTAAACCGAAAGTGGTCGTGGTCGGCGGCGGCTTTGGCGGCGCGACTGCGGCCAAGTACATCGCGATGTGGAGCGAGGGAAAAATCGACGTGACGCTGGTCGAACGCGAGTCGCAGTTTGTGTCCTGCCCCATGTCCAATCTGGTGCTCGGCGGATCGAAGTCGATTGCCGACATTTCGGTCGCGTATGACGGCTTGAACAAATACGGTATTAAGCGCATTAAGGGTGAGGCCACCGGCTTTGATCCCGACAAAAAGACGCTGACGCTCGCCGACGGCACCGCCCTGCCGTATGACCGATTGGTGCTTTCTCCGGGCATTGATTTCATACTCGATACGCTGCCTGGCCTCGCCACGGTCGACGCGCGCACCAACGTGCTCGCGGCCTGGAAGGCTGGCCCCGAGACGACCGCGCTGCGCAATCAATTGGTGGCGATGAACGATGGTGGCGTCTACGCCATTCACATCCCGAAAGCGCCCTACCGCTGCCCGCCGGGCCCGTACGAGCGAGCGTGTCAGGTTGCTTGGTATTTCCAGCAGGCAAAGCCGAAGTCGAAAGTGCTGATCCTCGACGCCAACGAGGATGTGGTGTCGAAGAAGGGCTTGTTCATGAAGGCATGGAACGGTCAATTTAAGGGCATGATTGAATACCGCAACAATCAGGAAATCGAGGATGTCGATGGCTGGACCAACACGCTCAAAATGACCTTTGGTGGCGACGTTCAGGCCGATGTGCTGAATGTATTGCCGCCGATGCGCGCGGGCGATATTGCGTCATCGAACGGTCTGAATAATGCCAACAAACGTTGGTGTCAAATCGATTGGCTCACGTACGAATCCACGGCAGTCAAGAACGTCCACATTCTTGGCGACGCGCTGCAAATTGCGCCCGCGATGCCGAAGTCCGGTCACATGGCTAACCAGCACGGGAAAGTCTGCGCTGCCGCCATCGTTGCGCTGCTCACGGGCGACACCGTGAATCAGACACCGATGGTGGCCAACACGTGTTACAGCTTTATTGACGACAAAAACGTCGTTCACGTGGCCTCAGTGCATCGCTATGACGCTGCGCAGAAAACCATGGTGACCGTGGCTGGCTCGGGCGGCCTGTCGACGGAGCAAAACGCGCTGGAAGGTGTGTATGCCAACAGCTGGGCGCGCAATATTTGGGCGGATATGCTCACGTAATCGCAATTCTGTCCCGCCAAAAGCCCGCGCACGAGAGTGTCGGGCTTTTTTGTTGCTTGCTTGCGACAGGGCCGCACTGCTGTTTGTGACGTGTTTTGGCGCGTTATTCCGGCGCGGCGCTGACCATCAACGCGCCACGCTGCCAACAAGGCTCCATGACGCCGCTTCCACTGCGTTTTCAAAGCGTTTGAATTTGTTGAAGTTTTTCCAGTTTTATCCAAACATGGAAGTTGATTTCAATTGTTGCGGTGCAATCGACAAAACATATTTTCGTATCGTGGAAACTTAAGTGGAATGAAAACGCATTGCAAAGCATTGTTTTAATGAGCTTTTTTTAATTTGATCGTGCATCTTCCATAAAAATGACCTATGCTGCGAAGCAACAAGAAGATGCTTTGAGCGATTCCACTCAGTGGAATGACGGAATCGCAATTTAGTGAGGAATGATTTTTAGATCCCGTTGAAAGGCAACACCGCATGACCACCTCGACCAAAGTTCAATCGCACATGGCCGCAGCCACCACCGCCCTCGAAAAAGATTGGGCGACTAATCCGCGCTGGAAAGGCGTCAAGCGCAACTACAGCGCCGCTGACGTCGTGCGACTGCGTGGCACCGCTGGTGTCGAACACACGCTGGCCAAAAAAGGCGCAGAAAAACTGTGGGATTCGCTGCACACGATGCCGTTTGTCAACTCGCTGGGTGCGCTGACCGGCAATCAGGCGATGCAACAAGTCAAGGCCGGTTTGAAGGCCATTTATTTGTCGGGCTGGCAGGTCGCAGGCGACGCAAACCTCGCCGGTGAAATGTATCCCGATCAATCGCTGTACCCAGTAAACTCGGTGCCTGCGGTGGTCAAGCGCATCAACAACACGTTGCTTCGTGCCGACCAGATTCAGTGGATGGAAGGCAAGGACGACATCGACTACATGCAGCCGATCGTGGCCGATGCCGAAGCCGGTTTCGGTGGCGTTTTGAACGCATTCGAATTGATGAAGTCGATGATCGATGCGGGCGCGGCAGGTGTTCACTTTGAAGACCAACTGGCGAGCGTTAAAAAATGCGGCCACATGGGCGGCAAAGTGTTGGTTCCGACACGTGAAGCGATTGAGAAGCTCTACGCCGCACGTTTCGCTGCTGACGTGATGGGCACGCCGACTGTGTTGCTGGCTCGTACCGATGCCGAAGCCGCTGATTTGCTGACCAGCGATGTGGATGAAAATGATCGTCCGCATTGCACTGGCGAGCGCACCGTTGAAGGCTTCTACAAAACCAAACCGGGCTTCGATCAAGCGCTGTCACGCGGCCTCGCATACTCGGCCGTTGCCGATTTGATTTGGTGTGAAACCGGTAAACCTGATCTCGATTTTGCGCGCAAGTTTGCTGAAGGTATTCAGAAGCAATACCCTGAAAAAATGCTCGCGTACAACTGCTCGCCGTCATTCAACTGGAAGAAAAATCTCGACGAATCGACGATTGCCAAGTTTCAGCGTGAGCTCGGCGCGATGGGCTACAAGTTTCAGTTCATCACGCTCGCCGGTTTCCACAGCTTGAACTACTCAATGTTCAACCTCGCGCACGGCTACGCACGCAACAACATGACCGCATTCGTTGAGTTGCAAGAGGCTGAATTCGCGGCGGCTGCACACGGCTTCACTGCGGTGAAACATCAGCGCGAAGTGGGCACCGGCTACTTTGACGCAGTCACGCAAGTGATTCAAAGCGGCAAGAGCTCAACGACGGCACTGCATGGCTCGACCGAAGACGAACAGTTCTTCGACGAGAAGAAGCCGACGCTTAAATTGGCGGTCGGTCAAAACGATTAGACCCGAGGAGCTGACACGGGTGACGGAAGTGACGAAGGTAGCAGCGACGTCACGTCGTCACGTCCATCAGTTGGGTCACTTAGCTCGTAGGTGACTGCATGCATCGCCGTCAAATATAGGGTTTTCCGCACTTAAAAGGCGCATCACGTCCCAAAAAAGGCTTGCGAGTCTTATATAAGACCTTATAATTAATATTGATTTCTTCGAGGAGGAGGGAACCCTTCAGCCCGCGCCGCGTTTTAGACGCCCCGCGGGCTTTTTTCTTTTTAGGGTTTGGACTTTTGCGCGTTTTCGTTACCAGCGCAGTGCCCGCCGTGAACCACGTTGGCGAGTCGCGACACGCCCTCGGCCCCACGCCCGCCGAGAGGCGTGCCTACAACAACCGCCTCGCGCCCGCTAAACTTCCCTATCTAACTATTGCGCGTTTCCTAACGAGGATTTGACATGCTGCTTGGCTTTGTTTTTTTGTATTTGCTGGTCACCATTGGCATCGGTCTGTGGGCCGCGCGCCGCGTGAAGAACACGGCTGATTTCGCCATTGCGGGTCGCCACTTGCCACTGATCATGATTGTCACCACCACCTTTGCCACATGGTTCGGTAGCGAGACGGTGCTTGGGATCGGGGCTAAGTTTGTGCAGGGCAACTTGGGCTCGGTGGTTGAGGATCCGTTTGGCTCTGCCTTCTGCCTGATTTTTGTGGGAATGTTTTTTGCCGCCAAGCTCTACAAATTCACGCTGCTCACCATCAGTGATTACTACCGGCAACGCTTTGGCAAACAGGTAGAAATTCTCTGCTCGATCATCATCATGCTCTCTTATCTGGGCTGGGTGGCGGCGCAAGTCACGGCGCTCGGGCTGGTATTCAATATCTTGTCTGCAGGATCAATCACGTTTGAATGGGGCATGGTGGTCGGTGTCGCGTCGATCTTGATCTACACCCTGTTTGGCGGCATGTGGAGCGTGGCAATTACGGACTTTGTGCAGATGATTGTGTTGGTCGTTGGCCTCTCCGTCATCGCCGTGATGGCCGCCGATATGGCGGGCGGCGCGGACAAAGTGTTTGCCTACGCGCAGAGCAAAGACATGCTGAAATTTTGGCCCGCACCCAATGTGAAAGACATGCTGTTTTTCTTGGCTGCGGCCATCACCATCATGCTCGGCTCGATCCCGCAGCAAGATATTTTTCAGCGCGTGATGTCGGCTAAAGACTTAAAGGCAGCTACCCGTGGCCCGATCATTGGTGGTGTTTGTTATTTGCTGTTTGCCTTTGTGCCGATGTTTTTGGTGGTCGCTGCGCTGGTGATTTTGCCGGAGGCAACGACGGAATTACTCAAGGGTGATCCGCAGAAAATTTTGCCCACATTGGTGCTTGAAAAAATGCCACTGGTCGCGCAAATTCTTTTCTTTGGCGCGTTGCTCTCCGCCATCAAATCGACCGCATCGGCAACGCTCTTGGCGCCCAGCGTGACGTTCGTCGAGAACATCTATAAACACTTCAAACCGCACCTGAGCGACGCGCAAACGTTGAAGGCAATGCGCGTCACCGTGCTGATCTTCTCGTTGTTCGTACTCGGCTACGCCATGTTTGCACGCGGCAAGCCGATTTACGACATGGTTTCAGGCGCGTATCAGGTCACGCTGGTTGGCGCGTTCGTGCCGTTGGTGTTCGGGTTGTACTGGAAACGCGCGACCACACAGGGCGCACTTGCCTCGATTGTGCTCGGCATCGGCGTGTGGTTGTTGTTCATGGTCGCGCCCGGTTGGGCCGAGGTTTTTCCGCAGCAGTTGGCCGGTATTCTCGCCGCGTTTGCCGGGATGATTGCGGGCTCGTTGATGACGCAAAAAATTGCCAATCACACAGGGCACGTGCATCACTTTGCCGGTTCAACGGAGTCGGTTTGAGCGACACAGCTTTTTTCTGAAAGTGCCGCTTTAACCGGGGTAAAAGGCTATTTTGCTAAAAGTCAACTATCAATGTATCGAGCCAATAACCCAATTGCAATGGCGGTTGTAACGAAAAGCTGTTTCGTACGGATGCCGTCCCGCAGCGCTACGCAGATCGCACGCTATATTTTCAGTCGTTTAAAAATACCTTCGGGGATGTGCAGGATGATAAGCATTATCAGCCGCCAAAATCCTGGCAAATAGATCACGTCACGCTTTTTGTCGACTGCGTTAATAATGCCCGCAGCGACGACCTCGGGCGTCGCCCATAACGCCCCTTTTGCAGCGATGTGTGCGGTCATGGGCGAATCTATGAAGCCCGGTTTCACCGTCACTACATGCACTCGCCGCGCGGACATCCGCGCGCGCAAGCCCGAGCAAAATGCGGTTAGCCCGGCCTTCGCCGCGCCGTACACGTGATTGCTGCCACGACCGCGATCCCCCGCCACCGAAGAGATCACGGCGATGGTTCCGCCTGCTGCATTTTCGGATGCCATGCGCTCGGCGAGCCCTTGCGCCCAGAGCGCGGCGCTCACGAAATTGGCGTGCAATTCTTGCGCGAGATAGGCCGCGTCGCTGTCAGCGCGCGCTGAATCGCTGAGGCTGCCGTAAGCGACCAGCGCCACGCGCGGCACTGGCATCGTGCGTAGCGATTCGGTAATAAAAGCGGCATCCGTCGCCTCGCCGAGCAGGGTGGTCACGCGCGGCGCACCGCGCACGCGCGCGTCGGCTGCAATGCGTTCAAGCTCGCCCGCGTTGCGAGCGACGAGCGTTAACGCGCACCCACGTTGCGCCCAGATGCGGATCGCCGCTTGCGCCACCGCAGAGGTCGCACCGACCACGCAAATGTTTGTTGCGCCACTCAAAGTTTCAAATCCGATGACGCAGTAACGCGTCGCCAGAACGACGAAGAAATCGCGGGATCGCGCATCGCCTCCAGTTCGCGCCACTGCGGAAAAAATCGTTGATACATCGCCGCCGACATGCGCGCATCTTTTGCCGGATACACGCGGCCACCGACGTCAGCCACCATCGCATCGGCCCGATCCAGCGCGCGTAAATCGTTGCCGTTCGGCGCTGGAATATCAAGCGCCACCGTAGTGCCTGCAGTCGGAAAACTCATGACGCCGGGCGAGGGTAGGGCGCCGAACGTCTTGATGACAGCAAGGTAGCTGGCCACCTTGGCTTCGCGTAAGTGCGCAAGGATGCGCGGCACCGTTTCTCGCACAGCGTCACCAGGCACCACGAATTGATACTGAATAAATCCACGCTTGCCGTACGCGCGATTCCAAGCGTTTACGGCGTCCAGCGGAAAGAAAAATTGCCACAGCGGAATCGTGTCGCGCTGTGCGCTGCGCATCGCCTGCGCACGGTAGTACGCGGCGTTGAATGCCTTCGCGCTCCAACGGCCGAGCACCCACTGCGGCGCGTTCATCGGCATGGTGAGCCGCGCCCGATTGGGTGCCAACCATTCGTCCGGTCCCTCGCAATGCTTGCCGCGAAAAAACACGCCACGAAGCCCACGATCCAATGTGTCTATCCAGCCCACCGTGTATTCCCACGGCGCGCTCGCAGTATCGAGCGCCAAGTAGTCATCAATGCCGCCATCGCCACCGAAAAGCTGGGTCTCCTGCGCGATGCCAGGGCCGGGGACGCGCTTCATTTGCACGCTCGCCTCCCGAATCACGCCGCTCAAACCCAAGCCACCGATCAGCCAAGGAAACATCGCGTCTGCGGTGTTGACCCGCTGCGTCGATTGCCAGTCTGAGCGGTGCAACTTGCACGTCTTTACGAAGCGGCCGAAGGTGCCTGCCACGTGATGATTCTTGCCATGAACATCATTGGCGATCGCGCCGCCAACGGTCACGTAGCGCGTGCCCGGCACAACCGGCAAGAACCAACCGTGAGGCAGAAGTGCTTGCGCGATGTCAGCCAGTGACGCACCCGCTTCACAGGTCAACACACCCTCAGCAGCATCAAACGCGAGCAGTCGATCACGACGAAACGTGTGAAGCAGCGCGCCGCCGTCGTTCACGCAGACGTCACCATAACTGCGGCCCAAACCGCGCGGCAAAAAACTGCGAGCGGGCAGCGGTTTATCGTCGGCGAACACGTGGGTATGTGTGGCGTTAGAGCCGCGGCCCCAGGGTTGATCGAGTGAAACGGGGTTCACGTTGAGCGGTCACCGGCTTTACGAGTGGGCTTGGCTGCGATTGACGCTGGTTGCTCGTGCGTGGTTGGAACCGCGGCCGAGGCCGCTCCTACAAGTTCAGCGTCGAGCCGCAGAGCGACCATTGACGCTAATTCAGTAGTAAAGGAATCCATAGCGTGCCCAATATCGCCAGCATGCAAAACGCAATGATCGCGAGCCACAGATTAGTCCATCCAGTGGTGCTTTGTGCGACCACGGGCACGGTCGGCGCGGCATGACGTTCAAGCGCTTGATGAATTAGTCGCGGCACTTGCGGCAGAGCGGAGGACAGATACGGTGCCTGTTCAAGCAAGCGCTGCCACACCGCCTCCGGCCCGACTTGATCGCGCATCCATTTTTCGAGAAACGGCTGCGCTGTCGCCCACAAATCCAGATACGGATCGAGTTGGCGACCTAGCCCTTCAACGTTAAGCAACGTCTTCTGCAACAGCGCCAACTGCGGCTGAATTTCTACGTTGAAGCGACGCGACACTTGAAATAGTCGCAGCAACACTTTGCCGAATGAAATGTCCGCCAGAGGCCGATCAAATATGGGCTCACAGACGCTGCGAACGGCGTTCTCTAGTTCGTCTACGCGCGTGCCGACTGGCACCCAGCCTGATTCAATGTGCGCGGTTGCCACGCGCCGATAGTCTCGTCGAAAAAACGCCAGAAAATTCTCTGCCAGATAGCGTCGATCAGTGTCGGTCAGTGTGCCCACAATGCCGAAGTCCATGCCGACATATTGGCCGACATGATCCGCGTCGGTGCGCACCGCGATGTTGCCCGGATGCATGTCCGCATGAAAAAACCCGTCTCGAAACACTTGTGTAAAAAATATCTCAACGCCATCACGCGCGAGCTTTTTGATGTCCACACCGGCGTCACGCAGCTTATCGATCTGGTTAACGGGCGTGGCGTGTAGCCGCTCCATCACCATCACGTTTTGCTCGCACCAGTCCCAATGCACCTCGGGCATGTAGAGCAGCGCAGAGCCCGAAAAGTTGCGCCGTAATTGCGAGCAATTGGCCGCCTCTTTGATCAAATCCAGTTCGTCATGCAGATATTTGTCGAATTCGGCGACCACTTCGCGCGGCTTCAACCGTCGACCGTCGCTGCTAAATTTTTCGACCCATCCTGCAAGCACCGAGAGCAACGCGAGATCGCTCTCGATCACCGGCTTGATGTCGGGTCGCAGCACTTTGACTGCGACCTCCCGCTCCTCAAAAGTGTCGCCGATTTTCAGTTGAATCGTGGCGAAATGCACCTGCGCCACGCTAGCGCTGGCGATGGGTTGCCAGTCGAAACTTGCAAATACCTGTTCAGTCGGCCGACCATAGGCCTTTTCGAGCACAATGCGCACGTCCTTGGCCGGAAACGGCGGCACTTGATCCTGCAACAAGGACAGCTCACTGGCGATATCGGGCGGGATCAGGTCAGGGCGGGTGGACAACACTTGTCCAAACTTGACAAAAATTGGGCCCAATGACTCCAGCGCTAAGCGCAGGCGAACGCCGCGCGATTCGGCGTGTTGACGGGCACCGAGCAGCTTGCCGATACCGCGCAACAGCGGGTTCGGGGCATCGAGTAGGACGAATTCGTCGAGCCCTTGTTTATGAAAGACGCTGACAATTTTCGCGAGACGGAATAAACGCATGTCGTCATTCTAAAGAGGGGCAACCTGTCTATCATGCAGCGATCGTCATCCAGCTCGTCATGAGTATTCATCGTGTCATCCGACGTTGCCGCATCTGACCCGTTGTTCGACCTCGCCCCGGTTGCGCTGGCGGTTGAGGATTTCAGCGAAGTGAAGGCCTTGCTTGACGAGGTGCGCGGGCAGGGCATCACCGACTTTCACACCTTCGTTGATGTACATGCAGAGTTCGTTTACTCGTGCATGGCGCGCATCCGGGTGATTGATGTCAACCAGCAAACGCTGACACTGTTTGGCGCGACGAGCAAGGACGAGTTACTGGCGCGACTTGCGGAGATTTTTCGTGACGAAATGAATCGATCATTCGCTGAACAACTGCTCGACTGCTGGAATAACGTGCTGTTCCAGTCGCGTGAAACGTTGAACCACTCACTGCGCGGCGACCCGATCAATCTGCACATGCAATGGGCCGTGCTGCCAGGTCATGAGGCCGACTGGGATCTCGTGCAGGAGGCGCTTACCGATAGCAGCGCGCGCAAAAAGGCTGAGTCTTATCTTGAATTTTTGGGCAAGCACGACGGCCTGACCAAGCCGCGCAATCGCGCGGTCTATGATGACGAAATTTCTCGACTGAATCGTCGCGGCCCGTTTCCGGTGGGCGTGTTGAGCGTGGATCTCAACGGTCTGAAGCAAGTCAACGATGAGTTGGGTCACAGCACAGGCGACGCGCTGTTGCGGCGCGCGGGCGAAGCGCTGAAAAAAGCGCTCGGAGACACCGCTGCAAGCGGCAAGGGTTGGCGGTGATGAATTCGCCTGCCTGTTGCCACGCTCTGGCGAGCCTGAGATAGCGACGCTAAAAGAAGGATTACGAATGGTGGTCGAGTTGAACAACCAGTTCTATCATGGCCCGCGCCTGTCGTTGGCGGTGAGCTCGGCGGTGTGTGAGAAAGCGGGCGAGCGTGAGCGATCACTGCGCGCGGCCGATGACGCGATGTATGTCGCGAAGCGTGCCTACTACGCCTCTTTGTCATTGGATCGCCGCAACCCCTAAAATACTGGAGTTGTTGTTAGTTACTCCGCGCCTAGGTTCGCGACGTTTCATGCCCGCCACACCTGATATTGCAGCCCCCATTTTCTGGCAGTTTTCGCTCTCGACCGTTAACGCGATTGCATGGGTGGCGATTTTGCTGCTCGCGCTGTGGATGGGGCGACGATTGTCATGGCGTCGACTGGCGGCCATTACCGCGTTCATAACGCTCGATTTGATCGCTTTTGGCGCGTTTGTGCGTTTGACCGACAGCGGTTTAGGGTGTCCGGACTGGCCCGGCTGCTACGGGCAGTTACTGCCTGTGCAAGCCATCAGCGAAATCAACAACGCCATCAGCGAGCAAGGCGGTACACACGGGGCGGTGAGTCACGGTAAGGCGTGGATCGAGATGCTGCACCGCTACGTTGCTTCGTTTATCGGCGCGCTGATTTTGGTGATGGTCGGGCGCGCGTTGGTCGGTCGGTTGAGCCAGCGCCGCGCCGCTAATCGCGGCGGTTTTATTGACGCAGGTGTGGGCCTCGGCTGGCCATTGCTGTTGTTGATTGTGGTGAGTTTGCAGGGCCTGTTCGGCAAGTGGACCGTGACGTTGAAATTGATGCCCATTGTGGTGACGACGCATCTGATGGGCGGCATGCTGCTGTTTGCCCTATTGATCTGGTTCTGGATGCGTGAGCGCGAACGGGCGGGGGACTCACGCGCCATGACGATTGCTGTTTCGGGCAAAGCGCGCTCGATGATGTGGATTGCATTAGCGGTATTGGCGATACAAATTTTTCTCGGTGGCTGGGTCAGCACCAACTACGCCGTGCTCGCATGCGCAGATTTTCCAGGGTGCGGCGGGACGATGTTCCCGAGTGTTGACTGGCGCGAGGGATTCACCTTCGCGCGCGAGTTGGGGCGAACGCCCGAGGGCGGTTTTTTGTCGATTGATGCACTGCGCGCGATCCACTGGGCGCATCGCATCGGTGCGATTATCACCACTGTGGTGATAATCGCTGCCGCGTTGACGCTCAGGCGCGGGCATGCCGCGTTGAAACGGCAGGCGATGTGGATCAATGTCGCGTTGCTCGCGCAAATTCTGGTGGGCATCAGCACCGTGTGGTTTAGTCGAGCGATTGTGCTTGCAACCGCGCACAACTTTTTTGCAGCAGTTCTTTTGGCAACTCTCGTGGTTGCTACGTATCGGGTCAGTGGCGCACGGTCCTATCAGGCGTTTGCAGTATCGACCTCGCTGAACTGGCGTAAATAGGCGTATGTAATCCTTTGTAACGTTTTGGTAGTGGCGTCAACCTTGAACCAGTCGCGATTACCACTGGAATCGCGCCCGCTGGACGCTTCCAGCGCGTGGCTATACCCACTGGAAGGCCGGTTTTTGGCACTGCGACCACCTTGGTCACTACTAAGTGCTCGGGCATTGGCGATGAATTCATTCGGAGGTGACGCAGGTGATGCCAGTTCCACGAGTGACTTGTCGCTTGTCACCTACGTCACGTAAGTCACCTCTATTACCGCGATTGCGCCGTTCGCGCTACATTCGAAGCTATGCAATTTTTGACGGCTTTTAAATCATGCGCATCGCAATCGGCGGCTTTCAACACGAGACCAATACCTTCGCGCCGTCACGTGCGACCTATGAGCGATTTGTGCAGGGCGGTGGCTGGCCTCCGGTGTCCATGGGGGACGAAATTTTTGAGCGGTTTCAGAGCCAAAATATTCCTATTTCCGGGTTTATAAAAGAGATGGGTTCGGCTCACCAGTTGATCCCGACCGCATGGGCAGCTGCGAGCCCCAGCGCGCAGGTGACAGACGACGCGTTTGAACGCATCGCTGGCGCAATCTGCGAGGGCATACGCATTGCCAATGCAGACATGATTTATCTCGATCTGCACGGCGCGATGGCTACCGATTCGCATTCCGACGGCGAAGGTGAATTGTTGCGGCGCGTGCGCGCCATCGTCGGGTTGAAGGTGCCGATTGCGGTAAGCCTTGACCTGCATTCGAACACCACGCCAGCGATGTTTCAACACGCCGAAATGCTGGTCGCCTATCGCACCTATCCGCACATCGATATGGCCGAGACCGGAGCGCGTGCGGCGTTTTATTTGAAGCAACGTATCGGCGGCATGGACGCCCCTAAGCTCGCCTCGCGCGACCTGCCGTATTTGATTCCGATCACCTCGCAGTGCACCGATTTGTTTCCTGGAAACGACATCTACAAACTGGTGGGCCAATTAGAGTCAAAGGACGTAGTTAGCGCCTCATTCACGCCCGGATTTCCGGCGGCTGATTTTGAAGGCTGCGCGCCGGTGGTGTGGGCGTATGGCGTCAACGATGCGGCGGCGAGTGATGCCGCAGAAAGACTGGAACGTCGCGTGCTCGCGGCCGAGGGCGAATGGGACGCGCGCGTGTTGACCGCGATTGAGGCCGTCCGCGAGGCGCAACTGATCGCCAAAACCGCCCGCAAACCCGTGGTCATCGCCGACACGCAAGACAACCCCGGTGCGGGTGGCGACAGCGATACCATGGGCATGGTGCGTGCGTTGCTCGAATGTCGTGCCGAGCGCGCTGCGACGGGCCTTATCGTCGATAACGCAGCGGCCAAAGCGGCGCACGAAATAGGTGTCGGCAAAACGCTCAACTTTGCGCTCGGCGGCAAGAGCCGGATCGAGGGCGATTCGCCGTTGCAACTGCCGTGGATTGTTGAGTCATTGCATGACGGAAACTTCGCCGCCACGGGCCCGTTCTACCGAGGCATGAAAATGCGCCTTGGGCCATCGGCCAGCTTGCGCTATCAAGGCGTGCGCATCGTCGTGGCGAGCTACAAAACCCAGCTGGCGGATCAAGCCATGTACCGCTACGTGGGCATTGAGCCTACCGAGCAGGCCATTCTGGTGAATAAGAGCTCAGTGCATTTCCGAGCCGATTTCACGCCGATTGCCGAGAAAATTCTGGTGGCAAAGGCACCGGGTCCGATGGCAGCGGACCCGGCTGACTTGCCATGGGAGCACTTAAGGCGCGGAATACGCCTGCACCCGTTTGGAGCCGTGTTTTAATGTTTGCCTGAATTGCGCGTTCGAGCGCGTCCGCCCTGACCGGAGTGATCGCGGCTACCGCAGCGTGAGATACGTTTCAGCCGTGAATACGAATTTTCGGCTGATACGCCGTTTCCATGCGCAGCAGCACATCGTAGTACGCGCGTACAGCCTCTACATACTCAACCGGCATACCGCAGCGGCAGGGGCCTTGTTTGAATTGAGCGGCAATTTCGGGTTTGGTGAGTAGCGGCAAATGGCGGCGCACGTCGGGCCACATGTCCGGGTTTTTCTTGGCGCGTTGCGTGAGCACGCGGGCGTTTTCGACGTGGCCCAACCCGATGTTGTAGGCCGCCAGCGCGAGCCAGGTTTTGTCGGGCTCCTGGATTCGCGCGGCGAGTCCGTCACGTTTTAACGTCGACAAATAGCGTGCACCGCCCAGAATCGACGAGCGTGGATCGAGGCGGTCTACGTTGTATCGCCTTGCTGTGTCTTCGGTGAACTGCATGATGCCGCGCACCCCCGTTTCTGACGTCGCGTCATCGATCCAGTGCGACTCCTGATACGCCACCGCCGCGAGTAGCCGCCATTCGATGCCGTAGATTTCCTGCGCCTGCTGGAACCACGCGCGGTATCTTGGCAGCAGCGTGTTGATGCGGTCAGTAAATACCTCCACATCAATCGCAGTCAGTCGTTGCGGGAAACCAAAATAGCGATCCAGCACACGGACTATCTGCCCGTCGCGGGTGATGCGCGTCAAGAAGGTGTTGGCCTCGTCGCGCAGCCGCATACTGTCATGCGAAAACAGCCACACCCGAGGCAGGGCGGGCTGCACCACGAACGCCCGCTGCGCGTCGTAATGAAAATGGCGGCTGGCGTTGTAGGTGTCTTCCTCGACAATCGCGTAGTCGATTTCTTGATCGCCCACGGCAGCGATCAAAGATTCGTCATCGAGCTTCGCGTCTTCCACGAACAGGATGCTTGCGTTGCGTCGTCGCAGCTCTGCCATACGCGGATGCAAGAAGATTCGCGCGCTGACCACGACACGTTTCGGGAGCAATTCCGAAAGTGATTTAGGGGTCAATTTTTGTGGCGAATTGAGCAGTATCCAGCCGCTCTCGTGGTAGCGTGCCTTGGTCGGCAACTCGGTGGCGCTTAGGGCGTCAGATGTAGTGCCCATCGCCACGACGTCTACCTCGCCACGCAGCATGGCGAGCCGCGCGGCGTCGGGTGTCAGAAACGTGACTAATCGCAACGTCAGTTGTTGAGTCTTCGCAAACGCGCTCACCAAATCGTATTCGAGCCCGGCAGATTCACCGTTCGGATCGGTGTAGAAAATCGTCGGATGCACCATCACGGCCACTCGCAGCGGTGGCGCGCCTGAAACGCCGATGCTTTTGCCGTCCTGCGCGGCAATCGCGCGTGGTTCTAGCCTCGCTAACCAAGAAGAGAGCTTCAGCGGCAGCGTTAAAGCGGCTGCCGCGACAAGAACGACCAATATCACGCGGATGATCAAAGTAGGAGGCGCGGTGACCGCTCTTTCAGAAAATGTGGCAGTTGAGTATACGAGCCCACTATAATCCAGAGTGGTGGGTCGCCCCGCATGTCTAACTTGTGAATCTGGTCAGGTCCGGAAGGAAGCAGCCACAGCGAGCCAAGCAGTGCCGGGGGAACGGCTCACCACCCTTCTCTTTTTTGTTGCAACGCTCCGCTATCGCGTAAGTTGAGCGGGGCGTCATGTCGACAAGAACTCGTCAGCTATCGTCAATGCACGGTGATGGCGGATCCGGCATTCATAGCTTAACGGGTAGTGGCGCTCGAGCCACCCCGCCGAAACTTGAAATCGGCAAAATCGCGCCAAAATTTCTCGTTAACTCAATGGTCAATCAGGTTTTGGCGCTTCGCATGGTTTTTGCGTAGGCCACTCAGTACAAGCATGGCAAAAAAAGAACTTTACGGTGTCCTCGGGGTGCAAAAAGCGGCTTCCGACGATGAAATTAAGAAGGCCTATCGCAAACTCGCGATGAAGTTCCATCCGGATCGCAATCCGGGTGACAAAGCCTCGGAAGAAAACTTCAAAGAGGCCAACGCCGCCTACGAAATTCTGTCAGATCCGAAAAAGCGCGCGGCGTACGACCAGCATGGTCACGCCGGTATTGACCCGCAGGCGGCGGGTGCCGGTGGGTTTGCCGGTGGCAACTTTGGTGACGCGTTCGGCGACATCTTTGGTGAAATTTTTGGCGGTGCGGGTGGTCGAAGTCGGCAACAGCGCGCCGATTCGCCGTTTCGCGGGTCCGACCTTCGATACAACCTAGAAATCACGCTGGAAGAAGCCGCGCGCGGCACCACCACCAAGCTGCGAATTCCTACCACCGAGACGTGCGAAGTGTGTCACGGCACAGGTGCTGAAAAAGGTCACGATCCGGAGGCCTGCCCGACCTGCAAAGGCGCAG
>ENA-OFCE01000673-OFCE01000673.1-metagenomes-genome-assembly--contig:-NODE-673-length-21069-cov-4.120206_pt1 | contig 21069 bp, 21 predicted proteins | sample MGYA00153388_OFCE01 | MGnify analysis MGYA00153388
GTGCAGATTGCCACCGGCCGGATCGACCGACGCGCCCAACGCCAGCCGCCGCTCGGCGGGCAGCAGCGCTTCGAATTCGGCGCTGAAGCCGCGGCTGGACGCTGCCCACAGTTCGATGTCGCGCGACCGGGCGAGCGCCACCGCCCACTTCAGCAGGTGCGGGCTCTCGGCGTCGCCGATCAGCACCAACCGCAGGGGCACTGGCATCGGCACTGGCATCGGCACAGACGGGGGCACAGGCGTGGGCACACGAGGCGTCACCGAGACGGGCACACGCACGAGCCTCAGCGCGCCTCGCCGGTGCGCCCGGCCAGCGCGTCGTCGCCGGCCCACGACTCGTAGGCGGCGCGCCACTGCGGATGGTGTTCCAGCAAGGCGGCATCGCCGTCGCGCGTGTCGCCGACGCGCTGCGCCGGGCTGCCCTCGATCACCGAGAAATCTGGAAAGTCGCCGCGCACGCGGCTGTGCGACGCCACCAGGCAGCCCTTGCCGAGCCGCGTGTTGGCTTCGATCACGCTGTGCGGCCCGATGAAGCAAAACGCGCCGATGTGCACCGGGCCCGACACGAAGCCGGGCCGCTGCGCCAGCGCCTGGGTCGCATATTGGTGGCCCATCAGGCGCAGGCTGCGGTGCGAGCTGTGCGTGACGATGCTGACGAAATTGGTGATCTGCACGCCGGTCTCGATGTGCACGCCCAGGCGCGCCTCGATCAGGTTGAAATGGCCGATGAACACGTCGTCGGCGAGCCACAGCCCCTCGGCGTGCTCAATGCAGGTCGAGGCCGAGATGCGCGTCAAGGGCAGGTCGCGGCCGTCGGCGCTGCGTTCGCCGAACACGATGCGAAACAGCAGCCACTGCGCGACGCGGCGGCGCAGCCGGTTCGACAGCGCCCTAAGGGGCACAGACCACGCCATCGGGCACCTCCTTCCAGGTGGCGAGCGACCAGAAATAGACGCCGAAGTAGAGCACCATCGTCGCCGAGACCGCCCAGGCCGCGCCGATCAGACCGCCCCAGTGCAGCCCCAGCCCGAGTGCGGCCAGGAACATCAGCTGCCCGCCCAGCGCGACCCGCAAGGCCCAGCCCTGTGCGCGCCATGCCAGCGTGACGACCGCCAGCGGCGACGCGATGAAGTGCATGCCGATGTAGGGCGCCAGCGCACGTGCCAATTCGCCCGCGCCGCGCCAGCTTTCGCCGAACGCCCAGGCGAACAGCGCCGGGCCGTACACCAGCAGCACCAGCACCAACGGCAGCGCCAGCAGCGCCAGGATCAGCATCACCTGCCGCACCGCGGCGCGTGCCGCCACGCCTTGCGCCTGCACCAGCCGCGGGTAGAGCGCCTGCGAGACGGCGCCGCCGACCAGCGTGGCCGGCGCCTTCAGGTAGCGCAGCGCCAGACCCCAGAAGCCGGCTGCGACCTCGCCGGTGACCGCCACCAGCAGGCCGACCGTCAAGGTGTCCTGCAAGGCGCCGGCGAACGCATGCGGCGTGTTCAGCAGCGGAAAGTCGCGGTGCCGGCGCGCCACCGCCAGCCATGATCGACGCGGCACGTGCCACAGCGCCGACCAGCCACCGAGCGGCGCCGGTCGCGCCAGCAACGACAAGGCGGCGGCGTTGGCAATGACCGGGCCCAGCACCAGGCCCAGCGTGCCGGCGTGGACCAATCCGGCACCGGCCTGCGCGAGCGCCGCGCCGCCGTATTGCGTGACCCTTGCCGCGGCGAGCGCGACGCTGCGCTGCCCTCGTGTGGCCCACAACGTCAGCAACTGCGCCGCGCCCGCGGCGGCGACGGCCAGCGGCAACCAGGCCCACAGGCCCGCTTCGGCCAACGCGCCCGAGGCCATCAGCCCGGCCGCCAGCAGCGCACTCAGCAGCGTGACCGCCAGCAGCACGCGCACGCACAACGCCAGCAGGTCGCGCGCCTCGGTCTCGTCAATCGCCAGCGGCAACGCATATTCGTAACGCGCGCATGCCACCACCGCCAGGTTGGCAGCCACGGCTGCATACAGCGTGAAATGACCGAATTGCGCGGGCGTGTACAGGCGGGTCAGCAGCGGGCCGAGCAACAGCGGCAGCGCCTGTGCCAACGCGCCGCCGGCCAGCAGCGTGAGCGTGGCCTGCAACAGACCGTGGTGGCGCATGGCCGGCGGCCGCGGCGTCGTGTCGTTTGCTCCGGCCGGCTCGATCACACCGCGACGGCGGGCGGGGTCGAATGCACCGCCGACCCGGCCACGGCCTGCACCAGCGCCGCGACGATGCGGTCTTGCTGCGCGTCGCTCAGGTCGGCGCTCATCGGCAGGCTCATCACCTGAGACGCCGCCTGCACGCTGTGCGGGCAGCATTCGGGGCAGCAAAACGCCTCGTAGGCCGGCTGGTGGTGCAGCGGCCGCGGGTAATGCACCGCCGTGGGAATACCCTGCGCCTGCAGCGCGGCCTGCACCTGCGCGCGACGTTGTACGAACACCGTGTACTGCGCCCACACGCAGTCGCGGTCGGCGCGCACGGCCAGCAGGCGCACGCCCGGCACACCGGCCAGCAGCTGCGCATAACGCGCCCCGAGTTCGCGTCGCCGGGCGAGCTCCCAATCGAAGCGTTGCAGCTTGGCCAGCACCACGGCGCATTGCAGCGTGTCCATGCGCCCGCCGACGCCGACGCGGGTGTGCGTGTAGCGCTCGCTCTGGCCGTGCACGCGAATCTCGCGGCAGGCCTGCGCCAGCGCGTCGTCGCTGGTGAAGATGGCGCCGCCGTCGCCGTAGCAACCGAGCGGCTTGCTCGGGAAGAAGCTGGTGCAGCCGAGCGTGCTCAGGTGGCCGCTCTGGCGCGCCGGCCCGCCGCCGGGCCGTCCCAGAGCAGGCCAGACTTCTTGATTGGCAACTCCCGCACCCGTCGGCGTGAAGGCACCCCAATAGCTGGCGCCGAAGCTTTGCGCCGCGTCTTCGATCACCGCCAGGCCGTGGCGCGCCGCCACCTGGTTGATCGCGTCCATGTCGGCCACCTGCCCGTACAGGCCGACCGGCATGATGGCGCGGGTGCGTGGCGTGATCTTGGCTTCGATCAGCGCCGCGTCGAGGTTGCAGGTGTCGGGCTCGATGTCGGCGAACACTGGCACGCCGCCGAGCAGCACGATCGTCTCGGCCGTTGCGGCGAACGTGAACGGCGTGGTGATGACCTCGTCGCCCGGCTTGAGCTGCAACGCCATCAGCGAAATCAGCAGCGCCTCGGTGCCGCTCGAGACGGTGATGCAGTGTTTGGCGCCAGTGCGGGCCGCGAGTCGCACTTCGAGTTCGGCGACCTCCGGGCCCATGATGTACTGGCCGTGATCGAGCACGCGCTGCATGCGGGCGCCGATCTCGTCTTTCAGCGCGCGGTACTGGCTTTGCAGGTCGATGAAGGGAATCGGCAAGGTCATGACTCAATTTTCCAAGGTGCACAGCCCGTCGCGCAACAGGTAGCGCTCGCCGGTGGCCGGGCACAGCGCGCTGGCGCTGCCGCCGGCGAATTTCAGCCGTTCGCCGTGGCGGCTCATCCAGCCGATGCGGCGCGCCGGCACGCCCACCATGAGCGAAAAGTCGGGCACGTCGCGGCTCACCACCGCGCCGGCGCCGACGAATGCGTAGCGGCCGATCGTCACGCCGCAGACGATCGTGCAGTTGGCGCCCAGCGTGGCGCCCTGCTTCACCCGCGTCGGCCGGTATTCGCTTTTGCGCGCCACGGCGGAGCGCGGGTTGTGCACGTTCGTGAACACCATGCTGGGGCCGCAGAACACGTCGTCCTCGAGCGTCACAGCGTCATACACCGACACGTGATTCTGGATTTTCACGTTGCGGCCGATCAGCACGTCGTTGCCGACGTAAACGCCCTGCCCGAGCGAGCAGCCGGCGCCGACGCGCGCACCCGCGCAGACATGCGCGAAATGCCAGACGCGCGTGTCCTCGCCGAGCTGCGCGCCGTCGTCGACGATGGCGCTGGGGTGGATGGTCACCATGACGGAACGACCTCCGCCCCAAGGCAGTCATGCGCCCCCTCGGGGGGCAGCGCAGCGGCACAGCCGCAAGCGTGGAGGTCCTGCCTCTTCATCAAAACACCAGCGGCAGGCCAACCCGCACACCGTCGCGCGCGGAGCGGTAAGCCGCGATCAGCACTTCGAGCGAGCGCAGGCCTTCGTAGCCGTCGACCTCGGCATGCGCTTCGCCGCGCAGGGTGTGGATGACGTTGTCGTAGTAGAGCGGATGGCCCGGGCCGTAGACGCTGTCGACGCCGTAGCTCGTGCTTTGCACCAGCGCGTCGTCGTCGTGCGGCGTGTCGAATTCCCAGTGCTCGATCCGGTTCACCGCGACGCCGCCGACGCGCACCGTGCCGCGCTCGCCCAGCAGCGTGATGCTGCCTTCGAAGTTCTTGTGGTGCGTGAGCATCGTCACGTTGACCGACGCCAGCGCGCCGCTGCGCAGGCGCAGGCTCATCACGCCGGTGTCTTCGGCCTCGATGTCGCGCGCCAGCGTGGCGGTGTAGGCGTGCACGTTGTCGACCGGGCCGACCAGCCAGTCGACCATGTCGACATAGTGACTGGCCTGGTTCATGAAGGCACCGCCGTCGAGGTCCCAGCGACCACGCCAGGGGGCAGCGTCGTAGTAGCTTTGCGGGCGGGTCCAGAACACGTTCACGGCGACCATCGCGATGCGTCCGAAGCGGCCTTGATCGACCGCCCGCTTGAGCAGCTGCAGCGTGCCGTTCAGGCGGTTCTGCTTGACCACGAACAGCTTGACGCCGGCTTCGCGGCAGGCCTGCACCATCGCCACGCCGTCGTCCCACTTGGTGGCCATCGGCTTTTCGCTGAGCACGTGGCGGCCGGCCTGCGCCACCTTGATCGCCTGCCGCGCATGCAGCCCGCTCGGCGTGGCCAGCACCACCAGATCGGCATCGCTGCCGGCCAGCAACTCGTCGAGCGACGTGAAGCCCGGTGCCCCGGTGAGTGCCACGGCCGCCGCCAGCGCCTGCGGCTGGTTGTCGCCCACCGCCACCAGTTCGGCCCGGCCGGCGTGCTGGCGCAGTGCGGCGAAGTGGCTCTGCGCAATGCGGCCGCAGCCGACCAGCGCAATGCGCAGCGGGCGGTCGCGAATGACGGAAGGCGTGGGCATGGGGCGGGGCGGGGCGGGGCGGTTCGGGGCGGTTCGGACAGGGTCTGATCGAGACCGAGTCTATTCGCCACGACCGCGGCGCGTCGTGCGGCAGCGAGGGGGGTCGCCTAAAATCAGACACCCCACTTCGCGCCGCTCGATGTCCTCTGAAACCACCCCCGCAAGCCCGCACTCGCCCGCCGCTGCCGACGACAACCAGCTGGTCACCGAGCGCCGTGACAAGCTGGCCGCGCTGCGCATGTCGGCTCGTGCCAGCGGCGCGGCGGTGTTCCCGAACGACTTCAAGCCCACGCACCACGCCGCGGAACTGGTGCGCCAGCATGGCGACCAGCCGAACGAGGTGCTCGAGCCGCTCGGCCTGAATGTCGCGCTGGCCGGCCGCATGATGCTCAAGCGCGTGATGGGCAAGGCCAGCTTTTGCACCGTGCAGGACGGTTCGATGGGCCCGACCGGCGGGCGCATCCAGCTGTTCGTCACGAAAGACGCGCTCGGCGAGGCGGCCTACGAGGCCTTCAAGCATGGCGACCTGGGCGACATCGTCGGCGCCACCGGCACCTTGTTCAAGACCAAGACCGGCGAGCTGTCGGTGCGCGTGAGCCACTGGCGGCTGCTGACCAAGAGCCTGCGGCCGCTGCCGGACAAGTTTCATGGCATGGCCAACCAGGAGCAAAAGTACCGCCAACGCTATGTCGACCTGATCACCGACGAGACGGCGCGGACGCGCTTCGCGGCGCGCAGCAAGGCGGTCAGCTCGATGCGCAATTTCATGGTCGAGCACGGTTTCCTGGAGGTCGAAACGCCGATGCTGCACCCGATCCCCGGGGGCGCCAACGCCAAGCCGTTCGTGACGCACCACAACGCGCTCGACCAGCAGATGTTCCTGCGCATCGCGCCCGAGCTGTACCTCAAGCGGCTGGTGGTGGGCGGTTTTGAGCGCGTGTTCGAGATCAACCGCAACTTCCGCAACGAAGGCATCTCGGTCCGGCACAACCCGGAATTCACGATGATGGAGTTCTATGCGGCGTACTGGAACCACCACGACCTGATGGACTTCACCGAGCAGGTGCTGCGCCATGCCGCCCGCACCGCCACAGGCAGCGCCGCGCTGAGTTACGCCGGCCGCCCGGTGGCGCTCGACCAGCCGTTTGCGCGCCTGACGGTGAGTGAATCGCTGGTGCGACACGCCAGCCTGAGCGCCGCGGAATCAGCGGACGCGGCGGCCCTGCACGCCAAGCTGAAATCGCTGGGCGAGGAACCGCCGGCGCACTGGACGCTGCCCGAATTGCAGTTCGGCCTGTTCGAGGCGGTGGTCGAGGAAAAGCTCTGGGACCCGACGTTCATCACCGACTATCCCGTCGAGGTGTCGCCGCTGGCGCGCGCCTCCGACACCAACCCGGCGATCACGGAACGCTTCGAGCTCTTCATCACCGGGCGCGAATACGCCAACGGCTTTTCGGAGCTCAACGACGCCGAGGTGCAGGCCGAGCGCTTTCGCGCGCAGGTGGCGAACAAGGACGCGGGCGACGAGGAGGCGATGTACTTCGATGCCGACTTCATCCGCGCGCTCGAGTACGGCATGCCGCCCGCCGGCGGCTGCGGCATCGGCATCGACCGGCTGATCATGCTGATCACGGATTCGCCGAGCATCCGCGACGTGATCCTGTTTCCGTCGCTGCGCACCGAAGCTTGAACAGCGGCAGCGTGATGTTCGGCCACTCGCGCTGCACTGCAATCAGAAGCGACGAACTGATGCGCCGGACGGGTTTGCGGCCAGGGTGGCCAGCCGGCTCGCAAACACCGAAGTGGGCTGTCCCGACGCAGACGCCCCAGGCTGGCCTGAAGCGGGCGGTGCAGGCTGGCCTGTCGGCGGGGTCGAAGGTCGATCAGACGCAGACGTCCAAGGCAGGCTTGCCGACCGGCTCGACGACAAGTCGGAGGCACACGCCCGAGGCTGGCCTGCGGGCCGGGTTGCGAGACCGGGGCGGCGGGGCACTCTGCTTCGCTCATGTCCCCCCGCCTCGGCCTGCGGCCTCCTCCTTCACTTCGCTGCGCAAAGCGCCCCTCCGCTTCGATCCGGACGCATCGGTGGGGTTCGGCGACCGCGCACCACCGAGGCCGACGTCGTCGGTGTTCGGCGATTGCGCACCGTTGGGGCCTCCTGCCGCGGGAGCTGGGTCGCCGGCGGAGCGACATCCAGGACGGGCGGCGCGTGCGGCCCGCCGCGGGCGAGACAGAACATTGCGCGCACCCAGCGCACACATCGCGCACGACCCGCATCAAACGCACATCGCGCACAACCCGCACGAGACGCACATCGCGCACATCGCGCACAACACGCACAACGCGCACAACGCGCATCACGCGCATACCGCGCACAACGCGCATCAGGTGCAGGAGTCACGGAAATGAACGAGCGCCTTGCCATGCTGTCGGAAATCCACACCGAGGTCTGGCGCCAGCTGGCGCGAGCGCCTCGTGACAAGCACCACGCCTGGCGCACACCGGTGCTGGCCACCCGGCACGGTGAACTGGCCGACGCACGCACCGTGGTGCTGCGCGAGATCGATGGACCCAGTCGAACGCTGCTGATCTACACGGACGAACGCGCCGGCAAAGTCGCGCAACTGCAGCAGCACCCGCTCGGCACGCTGGTGATGTGGTCGTCATCGCTGGGCTGGCAGTTGCGCTGCCGGGTGCGGCTGGCGCTGATGCCGTCCGGGCTGGCCACCTCGTCTCGCTGGGCCCGCATCAAGCTGTCGCCGGCCGGGCAGGATTACCTGTCACCGCTGCCGCCGGGCGCTCCGCTCGACGCGCCGCAAGCGCTGCCGCACGAGGCCGTCGCACGCGAACATTTCGGCGTGATCGAGGCGCAGGTGGAGTCGATCGACTGGCTCGAACTGCACCGCGACGGTCATCGACGGGCGCTGTTCAAGGGCGAGACCTCGCACTGGTTGCAGCCCTGATCAGATCGGCCAAGGCCGGCACACGCACACCCTGCAGCGAGCGGCGCAAGAAGGCCACCTTGCCGTGACATGACCCATGGTGGGCAGGTACCGCTTCCGGCTCCGATCGGGGAACGCGCAGGACCCCATTTCCTTGGTAAGCGAACCGGCCCCATCGCGCTCAGCGCTTGCGCTGCAAGTGCCGCTGCAGCAGCACCACGATCAGCAAAAACGCCCCGCGGATGACCGACTGCCAATAGGCCGACAGCGAGATCACGCCGCGGCCGTTCTCGAAGTTGAGCAGGTTGAAGATCAGCCCGAGCAGCAGCGCACCGGCCAGCGTGCCGCCCACCGTGCCCAGGCCGCCGGTGAGCAAGGTGCCGCCCACCACGACCGAGGCGATGGCCGACAGTTCCCAGCCGAGCCCCTCGGTCGGCTGACCGGCGCCGAACTGCGCGGCCAGGATGATGCCCGCCACACCCGCACACAGGCCCGACAGCGTGTAGACCGCCACCTGCGTGCGCTCGACGTTGACGCCGAGCAGCCGCGAGGCTTCTTCGTTGCCGCCGACAGCCAGCACGTGGCGGCCGAACACGCTGCGCTCCAGCACGATCCAGCCGGCCACGAAGGCAATCACCATCAGCACACCGGGCACCGGCAGGCCGAACACGTCGCCCTGCCCGATCTCGGTGTAGCCGTTCTCCGAATTGACCGAGATCGACTCGTTGCCGGCGGCCACCAGCGCCAGGCCGCGGGCGGCCAGCAGCATCGCCAGCGTGGCGACGAACGGGGCGATGCGCAGGCGAGTCACGACCAGGCCGTTGATCAGGCCGAGCACGCCGGCGCACAGCAGTGGTGCCACGATCGCCACGATCACGCCGTGCTGCGAGGCATGCGCCGCGATCACGCTGGACAGCGCGGCCACGCTGCCCACCGACAGGTCGATGCCGCCGCTGATGATGACGAACGCCATGCCCAGCGCGATGAACGCGAACATCGAGTTGTAGCGCACCACGCTTTGCAGGTTGTAGGCGCCGATGAAGCCGTCGTAGCGCAGCGCGCCGAACACCATCAGCAGGGCCAGCGCGATCAGCACGCCGTTGCGGCCGATCGACGCCAGGTCGCGCGAGGAGGCAGTCATGGCTCGCATGGCGGCTTCAGGTGGCGCGGCGCGAGGCACGGAACTGCAGCCAGACGGCCGCCACGATGATCACTGCCTTGACCACCAGCGCGACCTCGTCGGCCACGCCCCAGGCCAGCAACGTGGTGCGGATCAGCTGCATGATCAGCGCGCCGATCACGGTGCCACCCACGCTGACCTTGCCGCCGGCCAGCGAGGTGCCGCCCACGGCCACCGCGGCGATCGCATCGAGCTCCATGTTCTGGCCGACCTGGTTGGCGTCGCTCGACGAATTGATGCCGACCACGATCAGCCCGGCCAGCCCCGACAGCACGCCGCAGATGATGTAGGCCAGCGTCTTGACGCGCGCCACCGGGATGCCGCACAAGCGCGCTGCCGCCTCGTTGCCACCGACTGCGATCAGCTGGCGGCCGAACACGGTGGCGCGCATCAGCCAGGCAAAGATCAGCACCACCGCCACCATCATCAGCACCTGGTACGGCACGCCGAGCCAGCGGCCGAGGCCGAACGAGCGCAGCACCGGATCGGAGATGACCTGCAGGTTGCCGTTGGTCGTTACCTGCGCGATGCCGCGACCGGCGATGAACAGGATCAGCGTGGCGACGATCGGCTGAATCTGCGCCCGCGTGACCAGCAGCCCGTTGAGCAGGCCGGCGGCCGCCGCGGCCACCAGCGGCAGCACGATCGCCAGCGTGATCCACATGCCGTAGCCCGGCCCGAGCTGCGCGCCCAGGGTCAGCGGCGCCAGCGCGCCGGCGATCGCCATCACCGAGCCCACCGACAGGTCGATGCCGCCGGTGGCCACCACGATCGCCATACCGACCGCGACGATCACGATCGGCGCGACCTGCGTCAGGTTGAGCAGCAAAGACTGCGTGCTCATGAAGTTCGGCGTGGCGATGATATTGATCAGCAGCAGCACCGCCAGCGCCAGCGCGGCGCCGCCGCCCGGCACGCTGCCCAGCCGCGCGAACTTCGACCGGACGGGCGTGCCCGCGCCGACCGCAGCGAGCACCGGTTCAGCCACGGGTGGTCTCCGCGCCGCGGGCCGCCTTGTCGCGGGCCGGCTCGCCTTGCGCTGGCTCACCATGCGCCATCGCGCCCAACAGCTGCGCCTGCGTGAGCGTGGCGCCGGACAGCTCGGCCACGCTGACCCCGTCGCACAGCACGCCGACGCGGTTGCAGCCCTCGATCAGTTCCTCGACCTCGCTGGAGATCATCAGCACGCCGAGCCCGTCGCGCGCCAGCGTGTCGATCAGGCGCTGGATCTCGGCCTTGGCGCCGACGTCGATGCCGCGCGTCGGCTCGTCCAGGATCAGCAGCTGCGGCTGCGTGCACAGCCAGCGTGCCAGCAGCACCTTCTGCTGGTTGCCGCCCGACAGCTCGCGGATCGGCTGGTTCGGCCCGGCCGTCTTGATGCCGAGCTTGGCGATGAATTCGTCGGTGACGCGCGCCTGCGCGGCGCTGTCGACGATGCCCAGGCGCGCCAGCCGCGGCAGCAGCGCCAAGGTCAGGTTCTCGCGCACCGACAGCTCGGGCACGATGCCCTCGGCCTTGCGGTCTTCGGGGCAAAAACCGATGCCGGCTCTGATCGCATCGCGCGGCGTGCGGCCGGCCGGAACGCCGCCCATCTGCACCTGCCCGGCACTCAGCCGGTCGGCGCCGAACAGCGCGCGGGCGGTTTCGGTGCGGCCCGAGCCGAGCAGGCCGCCGAGCCCGACGATTTCGCCGCGGCCCACTTCGAGCGACACGTCGCGCAGGCGCGGCCCGGTTGCGAGGTTGCGGGCCTGCAGCAACGGCGCGCCCGTCCGGGCCGCGTCGCGCTGCGTGAAGGCGGTCTGCCCGGCCTGTGCCACTTCGTCGGCATCACGGCCGAGCATGGTGGCCACCAGCTGCAGCTTGCTGACCGCCGCCATGTCGTCTTCGAGCACGGTCTGCCCGTCGCGCATCACGGTGACCCGGTCGCACACCACGTACAACTCGTCGAGCCGGTGCGAGATCAGCACGACGCTGACGCCGTCGGCCTTCAACCGGCGAATCGCGCCGAACAGGTTCTCGACCTCGCGGTCGTCCAGGCTCGAGGTCGGCTCGTCCATGATGACCAGCCGCGCGCGGCTGCCCACCGCACGCGCCACGGCGACGAGTTGCTGCGTGGCGATGTTGAAGGAACCGAGCGCACGCGAGACGTCGATCTGCAGCCCGAAGCGCGCCAGCAGCTCGGCCGATTCACGCTGCATCGCGGCGCGGTCGAGCCAGAAGCCGCAGCGGCGCGGCTCGCGCCCGAGGTAGATGTTTTCGGCCACGCTGCGCAGCGGCACGAGGCTGATTTCCTGGTGGATCGTGGCGATGCCCGCGGCTTGCGCGGCAATCGGGTTGGCGAATCGCACCGGCGCGCCGCCGAGCCGGATCTCGCCCGAGTCGGCCTGCACGGCGCCGCTCAGGATCTTGATCAGCGTGCTCTTGCCGGCGCCGTTCTGGCCGATCAGCCCATGCACCTCACCCCGGCGCAGATGCAACCGCGCGTCGCGCAACGCGGCCACGCCGTCGTACGACTTGCAGATGCCGGTGGCGGTGAGTAGTTCGTCGGTCGCGGGTGGCATCGTGCAGGAAGGTGTCTGGCGGTTTGAGGTCTTGCAGGACGACATGCGGTGCGTCAGAGTTTGTCAGCGATGACTCTGCCAAGCTGCCAAGCTGGCAGGCACGCAGGGCCGGCAATGTGCGCGGAATGCCCGGATCGAAGCGATATCGGCCGAGCGACCGGCAACGACCACCGCAACCTGCCGCTGCCGTGTCGCAGCCCGTCCGGCAGCCGCCGTCCCGATGGCAACGCGCGCCCCGGGCGGGACGACGCGTCGCGTCCCGTTCAATACGCCGTGGGCAGCAGTTCCTTGGCGTTCTCGGGCGTGAATTCGCGGTCGGGGTTGATCAGCTTGGCCGGAATCATCTTGCCGTCTGCGTAGTCGAGCATCGTCTGGAATGCCTTCGGGCCGAACTTCGGATTGCACTCGACCACGTAGTTGATCTTGCCTTCCACCACCAGGCCGACGGCTTCACGGCCACCGTCGATCGACAGCACCTTGACGTCCTTGCCGGGCTTCTTGCCGGCGGCCTCGAGTGCGGCGATGGCACCGATCGCCATCTCGTCGTTGTGCGCGTAGACGACGTCGGCGGTCGGGTGCGTCTGCAGCAGCGTCTGTGCCACCTGGCGGCCCTTGTCGCGCGCGAAGTCGCCGGTCTGCGAAGCCAGGATCTTCATGCCGGAGTTCTTCGCGATCACGTCGTTGAAGCCCTTCTTGCGATCGTTCGCCGGGCTCGAACCGGTGGTGCCTTCGAGCTGGATGATGTTGGCCTTGCCGCCAGTCGCCTTGACCAGCCATTCGCCGACGCGACGACCTTCTTCGATGAAGTCCGAACCGATGAAGGCGACGTAATCGACGCCCGCCTTGGCCATGCTCTGGTCGATGTTGCGGTCGAGCAGGATCACCGGAATGCCGGCCTTGGCGGCTTCCTTGACCACCGGCGCCAGCGGCTTTTCTTCGCGTGGCGCCAGGAAGATCACGTCGACCTTCTGCGCGATCATGCTGCGCACGTCGGACACCTGCTTGGCCGCGCTGCCGGCGGCGTCGGTGTAGACGAGCTGGTAGCCGAGCTTCTTGGCTTCGTCCTGCATCGACTGCGTCTGGGCCAGGCGCCACGGGTTGTTCGATTCGGTCTGCGCGAAGCCCACTTTGTAGGTCGCCTTCTTGGCCAGCTTGGGCACGGCAGCGCGCGCCAGCCCGGTGCCCAGCAACATGGCCGCACCGATGGCGGCGTTGACGGTTCTGCGTTTCATGTCTTGTGTCTCCTGATGGTGGTTTTGCTCGACCGCCAAAGCTGTGCGCCGGGGGGCGGCTTCGGCTGTTCGGCGAGCTGTCGATAATCTACAGGTTTGATCGTTATAAACGATAGAACTTGTACTTAATGGTTTCCACGAGGTGAATTCCCGGGCCAGAGTGCCCGAAAATGCCATCTCAGCAGGTTCAGCAACCCTTCTCGGCACCTTTTCACCAATGATAGTTGCGGGAAACAAAATCCTCTCCGTTGACGGAGAGCAAAGCGTCCCGATATTGCAGGCGCTGGGAAACGAGACGCGTCTGCTGATCCTGAGCCTGCTGTCGCATCGCGCGATGAATGTCTCGGCGCTGGCCGAGGCCACCGGGCTGGCGCCCTCCACCGTGGCTTTCAACATCAAGCAGCTCGAGAGTTGCGGCCTGGTCAACGTGCAGTTTTTGCCGGGTACGCGGGGGCAGCAAAAACTCGTGTCCAAGCGCTACGACGAAGTGCATTTCAAGCTGCCCGGCGTGGCGATCGAATCCGACAGCAACGTCACCGAGGTGTCGATGCCGATCGGCAATTTCAAGCGCATCAGCGTCAAGCCCACCTGCGGGCTGGCGTCGGACAGCAAGTACATCGGCATGATCGACGACGCCCGCAGCTTCTACGAGCCCGAGCACGTGTTTGCGCAGATCCTGTGGTTCCGCCAGGGCTTCGTCGAGTACGACTTCCCGAACAACGTGCCGCTGGGCGCGCAGCCGCTCGACGTCGAGCTGTCGATGGAGATCTGCTCCGAGGCGCCCGAATACGACCTCGACTGGCCGTCCGACATCACGCTGTCGATCAACGAGGTCGAGATCGGCACCTGGACCTGCCCCGGCGATTTCGGTGGCACGCGCGGCAAGCTCACGCCGCCGTGGTGGCCGGTCGAACAAACGCAGTACGGCGTGCTCAAGCGCTGGCGCATCAGCGCCGAGGGCAGCTTCATCGACGGCGAGCCGCTGTCCGGCGTGCGCCTGTCCGACCTGGAGCTGGAAGGCCGCACCCACGTCGGCGTGCGACTCGAGGTGAAACAAACCGCGCGCCACGTCGGCGGCCTGAACCTGTTCGGCCGGCGCTTCGGCAACTATGCGCAAGATCTGGCGATGCGCACGCGTTATGAATTCCGCGAAGGCGAGCGCCCGTACCGCCTGAAGTGAAATCTGAAACGTGAACCGCAAATGAACGGCGACCAAGACGTGGAACCACTGCACACGACGCCCGACCGGGCCGCCCACGATCTCGTCGAGCTGGCGCTGGGCGAGTTGCGTTTGGTGCTGGCGCCTCGCGTCGGCGGGTCGATCGCCGAATTTTCGAGCCGCCGCGGCGGGGTGGTGCAGCACTGGCTGCGACCGGCCTCCGAGGCCGCGCTGCGGGCTGTCAACCCGCTCGGCATGGCGAGCTTTCCGCTGCTGCCGTGGTGCAACCGCATCCGCGACGGGCGCAGCGATTTCGGCGCCCGGCCGCTGCGGCTGGCACCGAACTACGGCGACTCGCCGCACACGATCCACGGCGTCGGCTGGCAGCGGCCGTGGTGCGTGCGCGAGCACGGACCGGCACACGCCGTGCTGCAGTTGGTGCACGTGCCCGGCGAACTGCATGGCGTGGCGCCCGACTGGCCGTACCGTTTCGAGGCCGAGCAGCGCTACACGCTCGACGCCCGCGGCGGCTTGACGGTCGGCATGACGCTGACGAACCGCGACGAGTTGCCGATGCCGGCCGGGATCGGCCACCACCCTTACCTGCCGCGCCGCGACGGCACGCGGCTGCAGGCGACCGTGGCGGCAATGTGGGGCGGCGACGCCGAGCTGCTGCCCACCGTGCTGAGCCGCCCGCCGTGGCTCGACGAACTGCAGCGCGGCATGGCCGTGGCCGACACCGATCTCGACAACAACTTCACCGGCTGGTCACGCAGCGCGCGCATCGATTGGCCCGACACCGGCACCGCGCTGCAACTCGATGCCGATGCGCCACTCGACAACTTCGTGATCTACAGCCCGCCGGGCTTCGACCATTTCTGCATCGAACCGGTCAGCAACTGCACCGACTGGATGAACCTCGCGCAGCACGGCGAGCAGCGTGCCGGTGGCTGCCTGCTGGCGCCCGGCGAGACCTTGCGCGCTTGCTTCCATTTGCTGCCGGACTGGCCGGCGTGACACTTTCCAGGAGACCCACCCATGCCATTCGACACCCAAACGCACGACGCACTGGCCGCCGACTTTCAGCGCGAAGGCCACGTGGTGCTGCGTCAACTGTTCGATCCGGACACGCTGCGCGCGTGGAACGAGCGCTTCGGGCCGCTGCTGGCGGCGCACATCGAACGCGAGCGCGACAACCCGAACCGCGGCAGCCACCGCCATTACGTGACGCTGCCGTTCGACGGCTGTTATGCCGATCCGGCGATCTGTGAGCACCCTGACCTGCTGGCCGTGCTCGACCGCATCCTCGGCGAGCAGGTGGTGATGTGCCAGCTCGCGACCGACACGCCGCTGCTCGGCTCCGATTACCAAGACGTGCACCGCGACACGCCACCGCTGTTCCCCGAGACCGGTTCCGAAACACCGTCGTTCCAGATTGCCGTGAACTTTCCGCTGTGCGACGTGACGGCGGACAACGGGCCGATCGAGTTGATCCGCGGCACGCATCTCATGTCGCGCGAAGAAGGCCTGGCGCGGCTGGCGCGCGGCGAGGCCCGGCTTGAGCCGCTGCCGATGAAGCTCGGCGACGTGGTGATCCGCGACGTGCGCCACCTGCACCGCGGCACGCCGAACCGCACCGACGTGCCGCGTCCGATGGTCGTGATCGGCTACAGCCGGCGCTGGCTGTTTCGCCCCGAGGTGTCGATCCGCGTGCCGCGCTCGGTGCACGCCGGGCTGTCGGAACGCGGCCGCTCGCTGCTGCGGTTCAATGCCGTGGTGGACGACGAACAGGCCCTGCCGCAGGGCGAGGGCTACCGCGTGTTCGCGTATTGATCGCCAGCCCGACGCCCGAGGCCGCTGCGGGCCGGCGCTGCGATCAGGTCCTGCTGCAAGCCGAGGGCCGCCGCGTGATCGCTTTTTGATGGAGCGCCGGGTCGATGCGCGCGCAGCCCGGCGTTGCTTCCGAGCGGAGCCACGGCAACCGGGCCGTTATGAAACGAGCGTGGTGAAGTTGGTGGCGGTGGCGCCGGCGTTGGCGGCAACCGATGTCGCCGTCGCCAAGCCCAGCAGGCCGTCGACGCCGTACAGCCGCGCCAGTTCGGTCAGCTTCGGCGGGTCGCCACGCAGCGCAAAGCCCTTGCCCCAGGCCTGCGCCAGACGCCGGCATTCGAGCAGCACCGCCAGCAACGAGGTGTCGAACTGCTGCAGGCCCGAGGCGTCGATCAGCACCTGCGGCTCGGCCTCGCGCGGCAGCGCCTGCGTCATCAGCCGCAGCGTATCGCGCGCTTCGCGCAGCGTGACGGTGGCGGGCAGCACGAGCATCGCGTTCAGCCCTTGGCGGCGGCGGTCTTGTTGCGCTCGGCCAGCTTGCCGATCAGGCCGTCGATGCCGCTGGCGCCGATTTCCTGGGCAAAGCTGTTGCGATAGTTCTCGACCAGCCACACGCCGAGCACGTTGACGTCGTAGATCTTCCAGCCGCCGGGCGCTTTCTCGAGCCGGTAGTCGAGCTGGATCGGGTCGCCCTTGCCGCGCACCTCGGTGCGCACCACGACCTCGGTGGCATTGGGCTCGGCGCGCAGCGGCTTGATCTGCACGGTCTGGTCTTTCACTTCGGCCAGCGCGCCCGAGTAGGTGCGCACCAGCAAGGTCTTGAATTCTTCCTGCAGGCGCCGCTTCTGCTCGGGCGTTGCCTGCCGCCAGTAGCGGCCCACGGCCAGCGTGGTCATGCGCTCGAAATTGACGTGCGGCATCACCTTGGCATCGACCAGCGCGATCACCTTCCTGATGTCGCCGGTCTGGATCGACTGGTCGGCCTTGACGGCCTCGAGCACGTCGGTCGACACCTCGTTGATCAGCACCTCGGGCGGCTTGATGGTTTGTGCCTGCACCAGCAGGCCGCTCGCAGCCAGCAAGGCGGCGCCGAGCCAGCGGGAAATACGCAATGTTGTGGTCATGTTGGTTTGAAGTTCAAGTTGGGGCGGGCCTGTGACGGCCGCCGGGATCCGCCACTCAACGCGGCAGACCGTTCATCGGTTCACTGTGCCACAGCCGGTCCAGCCCGGCCGGCCCAAGCCTTTCACGGCGCGGCCACCGGCTCGGCCTGGGGCGCCACGACGGGCGCGGTCGCCGCCGCCGCCGCCGCCGAAGCCGAAGCCGAAGCCGAAGCCGAAGCCGAGGCAGAAGACGCCGAGCTTGCCGATGCACCTGCAGCCGCTGCAGCCGAAGCAGACGACGCCGCGGCAGCCGGAGCGACGACTGCCGAGCCGTCCGCCTCGTCCGTGTTGAACCGCAACGCGCCGCGCCGTTGCAGGTAGGCGTCGCGCACGAAGGTGTATTTGTCGAGCGCGATGTCGTCGATCAGCCGGGTGGTGGCGAGCAGTTCGGAACGCTGGTTGACCAGCCGCAGCGACGTGACAGCCACCTGCGCGCCGGCTTGGTCGACCAGCAGCGACGGCGAGACCGCCAGGTCCAGCGGCAGCCCGACCGATTCGCGCACCGTCGACGGCCCGAGGATCGGCCAGACCACGTAGGCCCCGGCGCCGACGCCCCAACGCGCCAGCGTGTGGCCGAAGTCCTGGTTGACCGATTCGATGCCGATCTCGCTGGCCACGTCCATCAGGCCGAAGACACCGAACACCGTGTTGGTGGCGACCCGCATGGCGCCCTGGAAGCCGTCGATCACCTGGCCCTGCAGCAGGCTGTTGACGGCCGACCATGCATCGGTGAAGTTGTTGTAGAAACTGCTGATGCTGGTGCGCACCGGACGAGGCACGACCTCGCTGTAGGTGGTGGCCACCGGCTTGAGCACCGCGCGGTCGAGCGATTCGTTGAAGCCGAACACCTTGCGGTTCCAGCTTTCCCACGGGTCGAGCCGCTGACCCGGGCCGCCGCGCGCCTCGTTGACGGTGGCGCAGCCGCTCAGAACCAACAGAGCGGCCAACAGAGCGGCCAGCACCGCCGCCGACGCTGGCAGCGCCACTGGCGCCGACCCGGTCTGCCGTTGCCGGGCGATCACTTCTTGGCTCCGGTCGGAGCCGGCGCGGCGGGTGGCACCACTGGCGCCGCGCTGCCGGAATCGGCCGCCTTGTTGAACAAAAACTGGCTGATCAGGGTCTCGAGCACCACCGCCGACTGCGTCTGCCTGATGACGTCGCCTTCCGCCAGATTCTTGTCGTCGCCACCGGGCTCGAGCCCGACGTACTGGTCACCCAGCAGCCCGGCCGTGAGGATGCGCGCCGACGAATCGCGCGGAAACTGGAACGACGGCTCGAGCTCCATGCGCACCTGCCCTTGGTAGGTTTTCGGGTCGAGCGTGATGCCGACCACACGGCCCACCGTGACGCCCGCGCTGCGCACCGGCGCGCGCACCTTCAGCCCGCCGATGTTGTCGAAGTTCGCCTGCAGCGCATAACCACCGCCGCCGCCGAAGCTGCCCAGGTTGGCCGCCTTCAGCGCCAGGAACACCAGCCCCAGCATGCCCAGCAGCACGAACATGCCCACCATCACTTCCGTGCTTCTCTTGTTCATCGGTTGATTGTCCTCGTTCGGGTTTTCGGCTCTTGGTCGGTGTGACTGAACCCGTCGGGCGGGTTCGTTCGCACCTTCCTCATCTTCCTCAGGGCGTCGAAAACATCAGCGCCGTCAGCACGAAATCCATCGCCAGAATGCCCAGTGACGAAATCACCACCGTGCGCGTGGTGGCAAAGGCCACGCCTTCGGGTGTGGCCTGCGTCTCGTAGCCCTGGTACAGAGCCACCACGGTGCAGATGATGCCGAACACGAAGCTCTTGAAGATGCCGTTGCCCACGTCGCGCTGCACGTCGACGCTGTTTTGCATGATCGACCAGAAGTTGCCGGCGTCCACACCGATCAGCTGCACCGCGACCACATAGGCGCCCAGAATGCCGACGGTCGAAAACAAGATCGCCAAAATCGGCATGGCGACCACGCCGCCGATGAAGCGCGGCGCCAGCACGCGCACCTTCGGGTCGATCGCCATCATCTCCATCGCGGCCAGCTGCTCGCCCGCCTTCATCAGCCCGATCTCGGCCGTCAGCGACGTGCCCGCTCTCCCGGCAAACAGCAGGCCCGTGACCACCGGCCCGAGCTCGCGCACCAGCGACAGGTTGACGATCAGCCCCAGCGATTCGGTGGCGCCGTAGGGCACCAGCGCGTAATACATCTGCAGCGCCAGCACGAAGCCCACCGACAGGCCCGACGCCATGATGATCAGCAGCGACAGGTTGCCGATCGCGTGGATCTGCACCGCCACCAGGTGAAAGCGGCGCAGCGAACCCGGCACTGCGCGCAGCAGATCGACAAAGAAGAACGCCGCGTGCCCGAGCGAGCGCAGGAACGACAGCGCACCCGAGCCCAGCGACGCGACGAAGCCGATCATCGGCCGGCCTGCATGCCGAAGTCTTCGGCCATCGACCGCGCCGGATAGTGAAACTTGACCGGGCCGTCGGGTTCACCGCGCACGAACTGGCGCACTTCCGGGTCGATCGACGCCATCAGTTCGGCCGGCGTGCCCTGCGCCACGATGCGGCCCTGGTTGGCCAGCAGCACCACGTGGTCGCTGATCGACATGCATTCGCGCACGTCGTGCGACACCACCAGCGACGTGGCGCCGGTCACGTCGTTGAGCGTGCGGATCAGGTTCGACGCCACGCCCATCGAAATCAAATCGAGGCCGGCGAACGGCTCGTCGTACATGATCAGCTCCGGGTCGAGCGCAATCGCCCGCGCCAGCGCGATGCGCCGCGCCATGCCGCCCGAGACTTCGGAGATGCGCAGCCCCGCCGCACCGCGCAGGCCCACCGCATTGAGCTTCATCAGCACGATGTCGCGGATCAGGTCTTCCGGCAAGTCGGTGTGCTCGCGCAGCGGAAAGGCGACGTTCTCGAACACCGACAAGTCGGTGAACAGCGCGCCGAACTGGAACAGCATGCCGAGCCGGCGGCGCATGCGGTACATCAGCTCGCGGTCGCGCCCGTCGACCACTTCGCCATCGAACCGCACCTGCCCCTTCGAGGCCCGGTTGCTGCCGCCGATCAAGCGCAGCAGCGTCGTCTTGCCGCAGCCCGAACCGCCCAGGATCGAAGTGATTTTGCCGCGCGTGAAGTTCAGCGTCAGGTCGTCGAGGATCGTGCGGCTGGTGTCGTAGCCAAAAGTGACGTGGTCGATCTCGATCAGCGCGGGGGGCTTGGGGCGGGAAGGGTCACCGGGCATTGCGGGGGCGACTGTGGTGCGAATTGGCCGCGATTACAGCATAGAAATTGTCGCACGCGGCTGGACTGAGCCGAGGGCCAACCCCAACTCGTGATTACTGACGAAGGACGGCTTAACGAATCCCCTTCGTACAGCCGGACTTGGCATTCCGAGCATTCCGTGTGCAGAAAATCTACGACCCTTTCAGGGATAGCTATAGGTTCCCGTGTCCGCTCGCAAAATGCACTTAGTTACTGAGGTGCCGCTAGGGAGGTAAGGCGGACCCTTCGCAGACACGCTGTAACACAACACGTTCGTCTTGTTGTTGCCTGCTATGGCCAACACCGGTGTGACGCTATTCAACGCTTGGTCGGTCGGGTTGATCGGCGTGCAACTGGTCGCGCTGTTGCTGTTCACCAAGGTGCAACTGCTGACTGAGTACAGAGTAGCCCCGTTGACCGCTGGCCAGGTCAACGGCCTGGGGACCGCCGTCCCCGTAAAGCTTGGCGTTGGCGTTGTCAAGGTGACTGGCGACCACTGGGCGAATAAGGTCGTGTTGTTCGTGATGTTGAAGGTGTCATTAGGCGAGAAAGCGGTGCCCGACCCATTTGCGGCAGTGTTCCACCCGTTGAACGAGAAGGCGGTACGAGAC
>ENA-OFCE01000674-OFCE01000674.1-metagenomes-genome-assembly--contig:-NODE-674-length-21067-cov-4.554255_pt1 | contig 21067 bp, 11 predicted proteins | sample MGYA00153388_OFCE01 | MGnify analysis MGYA00153388
TGCTCGCGGGGTATGCCCACCCCATCGTCTTCCACGGCAATCAGCCGCACGCCACCAGAGCGCAGCCGCACGGTGATTTGTGTGGCTCCCGCATCCAGCGCGTTGTCCACCAGCTCGCGCACCACGGATGCAGGCCGCTCCACCACCTCGCCAGCGGCAATCTGGCTGATCAGCTCGTCGGGTAGTTCGCGAATGGTGGGGCTGGGAATGCGCATGTTGTAGCGCCATTTTAGGGAGCAGGTAGCGGGGGCATCTACCATTCGAGCTATGACCACCCCCCAAACCCATCTTGTCCACCACCCCTACCAGCCGCCCGAAGGCTTCGCTGCGCCGCAGCCGGGCATCTTCAAAGCCTCCACCGTCATCTTTGAAAGCACCGCCGCCATGCGTGCGCGTGACTGGCAAAACAAGCAGGGCTACACCTACGGCCTTCACGGCACGCCCACCACGTTTTTGCTGGAAGAGCGCTTGGCCACGCTGGAAGGCGGCTTGCAGTGTTTGCTGGTGCCCAGCGGGCTGGCGGCGATGGGTGTGACGCCCGAGCTGTTCGAGAAAATCATCGACGGTGCAATGGCCGACCATTGCCACAAGACCAGCCCTCGCCCAGCCACTCGCGCAGATTACCGCTCGATGCTGGACGCATCCATGTAGCGCGCGCGCCGGCCGCTCGGCAGGCGGCGGTCGAATTGGACGCAGTCGTGGCGCAGACAGGTGCTATGCGCCGTCGGAGGTGGCATTGCAGGCCGCCCTCGATGCCGCGCTCGACGGCCGGCGGTCTCGTCGATTACTGTGCCGGTGGTGGACTTCGTTGCCCCGAGCAGACCCGTGTCAGCCGGGTTCAGCTCGCAGGCCGATACTCACGGCACTGCGCTCTGGGTGCCGCGTTCAGCGCGTGCCGACCACCTCGATCTCGACCCGACGGTCCGGCTGCAGGCAGGCAATCAGCTTCGCATTGGCCGCCTTGCCCTTGCAATCGCCGGCTTGGGTCTGCGGCATCGACTCGCCCTTGCCGACCGCCATGACCTTGCCTGCATCGACCTTGCCCGAAGCGACGAGATAAGACTTCACGGCGTTGGCCCGCTGGGTCGAGAGCCGCTGGTTGTAGGCCGACGACCCGAGTCGGTCGGTGTGTCCCTCGACCATGACGGTGTCGAACTGCGTGCTGGCGAGTTCGCTTGCAAAAGTGTCGAGCGCAGCCCGGCCTTCTGGCCGCAGGGCGGATTTGTCGAACCCGAACAACGATTCGGCCTGGAAGCTCACGCGCCGCCGCGAGGGCGGCATCGCGACCGGGGCTGGCGGCGCCTCTACAACAACCGGTGGCGGGGCTGGCGGCGGCGCAGGCGGTGACGCCGCCACTGCAGGGGCCACATAGACCGGTGCGGCCGCGACACGCGGTGCAGGCGCAGGAGAGCGGCCGAATGGGAATACCAGGCTCACCGAAAACATGTTGACGTCGCCTTTGTTTCCCAACGCATCGTTGATGCGGTAGCGCTCGGCCTCACCGCGCACCAGGAACGACGGCCCGAATTCGTACTGCAACCCCGCGCCCAACTTGTAGTTGGTGGCTCGCTCGCTCGGGTTGGGATTGAGCACGTTCACCGCTCCGGTTCCGACAAAGGAATCGCGTGCTTGTGCTGCTTGCACCCCGACGCGTGCCAACGCCGAGAAACGCTCGGTCAGCGGCAGCGTGCCGACGAGGTCGAGGTTGAGGCCCTGCAATTTGATACGGCCGTCGAGCGTGCCCGCCGGCACGGTGGTCGAGGTGAAGCCGAACTTGCCCAAATTGAAATAGCCGGCCTCGAGCGCGAAGTTGCGATTGAACTGGTAGCCACCGAACAACTTGTACGCGGTGTCTTTTTCGTCGACCGACATCGCCGAGGTGCTGAGCCCGCTGCCCAGCAGTCCTGCCGTGATGCGCGCCTCGTCGATCCGGGCGTGTGACTGTCCGACCGACAAGCCGCCGTAGTAGTAGCCGGAATCTTGGGCGCTCGACGAGGCAGCGATCAGCGAGCCGAAGCCGGCCAAGCCGATCAGGCGCAGTGCGTGATGAATCTTCATGATGGGCCTTGAAAGAATGCGGCGCCTCACGGCGCCACGATGGTCGTGTTGACCAGGGTGACCGATGCCGTGAGGCCGATCGCGCGCCCGGTGAGGGTGGTCTGGGCCAGCTGCCCGGCGGTCGAGACCGTGACACCGGCCGGCGCGATGATCGTTCCGACCATGGTGCTGCCGTCTTCAATGCGGGCGGCGCTTCCCACCTGCCAGTAGACGTTCTTGGCTTGTGCGCCATTTATCAGCAGCACGCTGCGCGGCGTGGCGCTCAGGCCGACGGTCAATGCCGAGGCGCTTTGGAACACCCACACGGCGTTGGCATCACCCTGGGCGTCGAGCGTCAAGCTGCCGCTGGTAATGCCGAAGGTGCCGCCCGCCGAGGTGTACACGCCGGGTATCAACACCTGGCCACCAAGTTGACCGGCACCAGGATCCGAACCTGCCGGTAAAGCTGCCAGCGCGTTGTAGGCTGTTTGTGCATCGGCACGCGCCTGTGTAGCGGTCGCCAGCGTGGTGGTGGTGCCCGGTGCCGGTGGGCCGCAGGCAATGCTGCCGCTGACCGCGCCGATGTTGAGCGTCGTTTCGGTGTATACATTGCTGCCGTCGTGCAGGCCGGTGATCAGCGTGCAGGCCGCGGTGGTTCCGACGTTGCCACCGATGACGGTGTTGATACCCTGATTGGTGACGCCGGCGCTGCCGCCGAAGGCGCCGAACGATGCCGCTGAATTCAGCGCAACGCCCGCGACGCAAGCCTGCGTACCCGTGGTGAAGCCTGACACGCTGTCGACCACCAGCGGATTGCCCGCCGTGTCCTTGACGCCGGTGCTGCCCGATTTGACGGTGACGACGTAAGGCTTGCTTGCGGCAAATCCTGCGGGATTGGTGGCGGTGAAGCTGGCCGTGCGGCTGGCGGGGTCGTAGCTCACGCTTCCGGGCACGGCCACGCCGTTGTCGCTCACCGTGAAGGTCGAACTGTTGATGGTCGTCGGATCCATCGGCTCGCTGAAGGTGGCGCTGGGGCTGCGCGTCAGGCACGCCAAACCGGCGGGCGAAACCACGATCACTGTGGGCGGGACGAAATCGCCCGTAACGAAGCTCCACGAAAAATTGCTTGCCAGCGGCAGGCCCAGGGTGTCCTGCGCAGCCGTGGTGACAGTGGCCACGCACGTGGTGCTGCTCGGCAACGGTGCTGACGGGGCCAGCGTGGCCACCTTCGTGGTGGCGTCGTAGCTGACGCTGGACGTGATTGGCGTTCCGGTCGGACAGGCCAGCGTGAAGCTGCTCGACGTGAGGGTTGCCGCCGCCATCGGCTTGCTGAACGTGGCGGATACCTGGCTGTTGATGGCCACGCCCGTGACGATGGGCGTGGTCGCCGACGGCGAGGTTGCAGTGACGGTGGGCGACTGTCCGACCACGGGTGATCCGAGGATCGGGTCGAGGTTGCCGCCGCCGCAACCCGCCACAAACGCCGCGACCACTGCGGGCGTCCATCGCACCGGGGCGAATCTGAAGAATCTGTGAAGGTTATTCATGGACAAGCCCTTTCGCGCGGACTCGCCGCAGTGCGATGATTTTGCTACTCCGACAGATTGGACACGGGCGTGCGCAGCCTGTCGGTGCGACAACGCACACAACACAAATCGCGCGCCCAAGCATTCCGAACACCCGGACCGAACCACAGTTTCAACCGATTTCACACACGTCGATCACTTCGCGACGAGCCTTGGCCGGTGGGAACTGGTGTGGAATGCAGGCCTCGCGCCCGCGGGCGCCCCGCGCAGGGCTTGCCGCAGCTTGCGAGGTCAGGTCAAAAAACTGCCAACGATGCGCCGCGGCCATGTTGCCCGACGCATCCGCACCGACGGAATGCATGGAGTCAATACGACGCCGTTCGGCGGTGGGGTGACGCACGCTGCGGTGTCGAACCCGACTGCCTTGGGCGTTCAGCGTTCGAAGTCGCTCGGCTGCAGTTGGATCGGCTGACCATGCGGCGTGCGGTCGGCGGCGCGGTCCCAGGCCTGCTGTGTCTGCGTCAGTTCGGCGCGCGTCGCAGCGCCCTTGCTGGTCACGATGGATTCCAGCGCCGCCAGCCAGTGGCGGTAGCAGGTGTCGCCCCGGTCCGCATCGCCGTGCGCTTGGGCCGAGGCGATCTGCTCGGCCAGCGCCTGTGCCCATTCGGGCCAGGTGTACAGACCGCGCTGGTGCAGGCTGAGCACCATCGCGAAGGCCTGCGCCTGCCACGGTTCGGCGAACACGGGCGATCCATCTTGCGCTTGCGAAACGCCGGGCAGCAGAGCTGCATTCATTCGGCAGCCGTCAAGTAGGACTCCCAGGCGTCGACCGACACGGTCGAACCTTGGGCTGCATCGGGGCCCCACAGCTCGCGCCCATCGAACACCACGGTGTAGAGCCACTGCGGCTGTTCGCCCTGGCTCTGCGCATTGGTGTCGGCGAACACATGCGCGCCGTGCACGCGCTCGATGGTGCCGAGCTTGTCGTGCGCGTAGCCGGGCAGCCGGGTGTGATGCGCCACGTGTTCGCTGCGCGTGCGGACGGGTTGGCCGACCTGAAAGCGCGCTGCCTGCTGAACCGTTCGTGCCGTGGGCGAGCCCCGGGCCAACGTCGGCAGCACGTCGGCCGCCTTCAACACGCGGGCGATCGGCAGCGCGGGAATGGCCGGAAGGGCGGGAAGCGCAGGGAGCGCGGCTCGTTGAGCCGTGGCGGCGCCCAGTTCGGCCGCGCTGACCAGACCCCGCTCGGCCAGCAAGCGCTCGAGTCCGTCGAGCCAGATCGCGTAGTAGCTCAGCGCCGCATAGTTCGGCAGCGTTTCGCGCGCACGCCGACTCGTGTCGATGTTCCATGAGCCCGTTGCGCCCATCGCCAGCGTCAGCGCCAGCGCACGCGGCTCCCAGGCGGCGTGGAACAACTCGCCTTCGGGCTCCGGGCTGACCGGGCCGAAGCCGGGTCGGCCGCCCAGGTCGGCGTGTGTCGTGTCACTCATGCCGCGCCCGGTGTAAGCGCAACCGGTGGCAACGCGGGCGGTGCCAGCGCCAGGCCGGTGCCGATCATCGAATCGCGCGTCACCAGATCGGCGAGTTCGGCTTCGGTCAGATGCTCGGTGCCGGCCGGCCGCTGCGGGATCACCAGGTAGCGCACTTCGGCGGTCGAATCCCACACGCGGATGGCCGTGCCCTCGGGCAGCGCCACGCCAAAGTCGGCCAGCACGCCTCGCGGGTCTTTGACGGCGCGCGATCGGTAGGGCGCACTTTTGTACCAGGTGGGTGGCAGTCCGAGCACCGGCCACGGATAGCAACTGCACAGCGTGCAGACGACCAGGTGGTGTTGCGCGTCGCTGTTGGCCACTGCCACCATGTGTTCGCCCTGGCGGCCGCTGTAGCCGAGCGACGCGATGGCCGCCGTCGCGTCGCGCATCAACCAGTCGTGAAAGGCCAGATCGGCCCACGCCCGCGCCACCACACGGGCCCCGTTGCGCGGGCCGATGCGCGTCTGGTAGGTGTCGATCAGCACGTCCAGCGCGGCCGGGTCGAGGTAGCCCTTTTGCGTCAGCACGGTTTCGAGGGCGCGAACCCGCAGGTCCATTTCGCCGAGCTCGCTGTGGCCCGCGTGTTCGGCGTCGTGTTCGTGCGGATGCGCGGGGTCGTGCTCTTGGCTCATGTCCAGATGCTAAGCCCGGGAAGACAGGCGCGACGTCTGCGTCCGTTACCCGGTCATCGCGCGTTTGTTCGTTCGTTCGTTCGCTCAAAGTGCGCACGCTCGCTCGCCCGCCCGCTCGCGACTGCCCATTCGTCGCGCCGCTCCTGGATGCAATCGCGCGCGCCGGAGGGACGGCGGCAGCTGCTGTGTGTGATGTTGATTCATAGAAATATGGTCTGTCGGGCCCCCACTGGGGAGCGTTTGCACCCGAAGCGAGGAGTCGAAATGGACAGAAGGTCCAAGGTCGGAGCGATTGGACGAGCACGACCTGGTTTGTCGCCGGTGTGGTGCCGAAGCAGCACCACCGCAACGCCGAGCCCACCAGCACGCACCGCGCGCAGGCCTCGATATATCGACACGCCTACGCCGAAATAACGCGACCGGCGGCAGCCGCCGTCCAGCGGAGGACCGGCGCTCAGGGTGCGCGGCGAAACGTGCCGCCGCCCTCGTAGCTGATGGTTGCCGTGACCTGCGGCGTGCCCACCACCCGTTTCGAAGGGCCGGCTTGCAGTGTCCCTTTCAGCTTTGCGCTGCCACCGGCACGCGCGATGTCCAGCTCGATGTGGCGCACGCTGGCATAGCCGCTCAGCAGCGCCTCGTGCGCGGTGCCTGGCGCCTCCTTGCCCGCCAGCAGCACCACGGCTTCCCCCGGATCGCTGGCCGGGTCGTTCACCAGGCTCAGTCTCCAGGGTGCGTTGCTGGCGTCGGTGCCGACCCAGTCGCCGGTCAGCGCGGGAAGAAATCGGTCCTCCTGCGGGTCTTGTCTGTCAATGCGCAGGGTGATCGGCAGCGGTCCGGGCGCGGTCGGTGTCAGCACGATGGATCCGTCTTCCACAAACTCGCCGCTGTATTGAGGGGCCAGCGGTGCCAGCGGCGTGGCCAGTGCGATCAGCAGGTCGCGCCCATTGAACTTGCCGTCGAAGTTCGAACTGACAAAAAAGGCGTTGTTCTTGGGATCGCGCACGCTGATGAACGACTGCAGGTCGATGACGCCTGTCGGCAGATCGCGATTCGGCGGCGAGAAGCTCACGCTGACGATCTTGCGGTCGACCACACCGACGAACGTGAAGACGAAAAAGGGCGCGAACAGGGTTGCGCCACCGCAGCCGACCAGCGGCACGGCCAGTGCGGCGGCCGCACTGCCCAGCACCACGTGGCGGCGAGAGATACCGGTCAAGGCCTTCGGTTGAAGCAACGGGCGGGCATCGAAACGAATCGAATTCATGGCGCGACTCCTTTTGTCAGCGTGTTCAAAAACGCCGGGATGCGCACTTGCAGATGCGCCAGTTCCGGCTCAAGTGCCTGCATGCCTGTCTGAACGGCAGGCGGCGCTTTCTGTTCATCGAAGATGGTTTGCGAGTCGGCATCGTTCAGCGTTCGAGTCGGCCGACGCAGCACTGCGTGAGGCCGCAACGCGCGAACCCGCAGAGCGGTTCAGCGTTCGCGCCACGCAGACCTGGCTGCGCGGCCTGAGCCTGCCGCCAGGAACGCGGCTGACGCTGCAAACGCGGGCCGAGGCGGTCACGCCGCTGCTCGAGAGCAGCCGCTCGCCGGTGACGGCCGACGTGGAAGTGCGCGGCGCCACTGCGCTGCGGCTGGGCGACGCCGATGTGCCGCTGCAGCGCGTTTTCGACCACAGCGAATGGCTGCGGCTGGTGCCGAAGCAACTTTTCTTCGACTTCGCGAACGTCTACAACGTGGCCGTGAACCTCTTTCGGCTGGCCCGCGAACGCCACGACGCGACGCTGAAAACGCGCTGGCCTGACGGCGTGCTCGAGCAGTGGCAGGTTTTGCGCGATGAACTATGGCGTGCGCACCAGACGGCCACGCTGGCGTAGGCCGGCACCAACGAGCTGCTGGGCTTCAGCGCGGCGCACTGGAACGCCTGCGCCCGCGCATCGGCGGCCACCGCCCAACCGACGACCCCAACCATGCCGGCCCAACCCATTGCACCTCGAACCCGACCCGGCATGTTCACGGTATCTCCCAGCGCCTGGCAGCGCCCGGTGCCTCATTCGGTCAATGTGCATGTCACTGCCACCGCTACCCGATATTCGATTCAGGTCGCCAGTGCGGACCATCCCAAACTTCGAGAGCGTGCGACAAATGAGTCTTGCGGTGACGCAAGGCAATCGGCGTGCAAGCTAGGGGTGGCTCGCTGTGCAAGGCGTGTCTAGCATTCGCTTTCTAAGGCTCGCGATGTCCGCCGTGATCGGCGGGCCGGCTCGTGCCAACGCGGCAGCGCCGGCTCTGAGGTCCGGCACCGTTGATGCGAAGGTCCGATCATGGCGACCCAGCCCGACAAGGTGTTCGTCCAGAGCTACGAGTGGTTCCGCGAAGCGGTCGACCACGTGCTCGTGGGCGCGCCCTGGCCCGCTGCCGACAAGGCCCGCGTCGAAAAACTGGTCTGGAAACTGATCGGCCGCATCAACGTCGAAGCGCCGCTGCCGGCTCCGAACACGGTGACGCTCGAAGACTTCCAGGGCGGTGGCGCGGCAGCCGAGGGCCTGGCGCTGGCGGCCTTGATCGCGGCCGAATTTCTGGTCGCGCTGGACACCATCAAATCCGCCGTCGACGCGGTGCAGTCGGTCGCCAACGGCGGCATGAGCCAAGCCGCGAAGAACGATGTGTTCAAGCTCGTTGGCCAGGTTGTCAAGCAGGTCGACGCCATCGTCAAGGGGGTGGACGCGGCCGCGCGCTACCCCAGCGCTTTCGGCCTCGCCAAGCTGATGCTCACGCTGTCGGACGACGCGCGCACGGCTTTCGTGCCGGGTCAGTCGCACGCGCAGTTGCTGGCCTCGTTCGTGGCCAATGCCACCGTGGGCGGCAACCCCAGCCCGATGCAAACGGCCGACGCCGCCAGCGCGCTCGGCCTGTTCACCGTGCTTGCCGGTTCGTTGCTCGACCGCACGTTCGCCAGCAAGCTCGACGGTCCCTTCGGCTGGAGCCCGCAGGCGATGGCCAGCGCGGTGCCGGCCACCGCCGTCACGTCCGTCACGCTGGCCTTCGGCGCCACCGACCCGGCCAAGCCGAACCTGAAGATCGCCTTCGTGCCCGAGCCGGCGCCGGCCGGCGTGCAATTCGACGCCTCGCTCGATTTAACTGCCAGCGCGGCCGCCGGCCCGGCCAAAGTAAAAATCAAGGGCAGCGCGGCGCTCAAGGTGTACCAGCCGCTGCTGCCGCCAGGCCCGGCCAAAGTCGAAGGCAATGCGCCTTCCATCGCCATTCAACTGGGCAAGAAGCAAACCGACGGACAGGCGTTGAAGATCGGCCCGGTTGCGCTGGGTGGCTTCGGCTCGGCGCTGCTGCAAGTCAAGGAGATCGGCGCCGGCATCCAGTTGTCTTTGAAGGACGCGGGCGCGTCGCTGGCGCCGCGCTTCGACCTGTTTTTGCGTGAGGGCGAGATCAAGCTCGTCATCGAAGACAAGCTGCTCAAGCAGGTGCTGGCGGGTGACATCACGGTCGACTTCGCGGTCGAAGCGCAGCTCGACAACAAAGGCAAACTGCATCTGAAAGACGGCACCGGGTTGCGCGTTTCGCTGCCGGTGCCGAAGATTCCCAGCGCGCCGCTCAAGCTGCAAATGATCCACCTCGGCATCGAGCCGCTGGAAGGCTCGTTCAACAAGATCGACGCCGAACTGTCGGCCTCGTTCAGCATCGAGCTGGGGCCTTTCAAGGGCTCGGTGGATCGGCTCGGCGTCGTCACGCGGCTGCGCAACATGTTCGGCGCCAACCCCGACGTGTCGTTCGCGCTGAAGCCGCCCAACGGCGCCGGCCTGTCGCTCGACGTCGGCGTGGTCAAGGGTGGCGGCTACATCTACCTCGACCCCGAGAAGGGCGAATACGCCGGCGTGCTGGAGCTGCGCATCGCGGCCATCGGCATCAAAGCCATCGCCATTTTGAACACCAAGGTGCCCGACGCCGGCTGGTCGCTGCTGTTGCTGATTTTCGGCAACTTTCCGCCCATTCAGTTGTCGTTCGGCTTCACGCTGACCGGCATCGGCGGGCTGATCGGGCTGCAGCACACCATCAGCACCGACGCGCTGTCCAAGGGCATGGCCAGCGGCGCGCTCGACGCCATCTTGTTTCCGGCCAATCCGGTGGGCGACGCGCCGCAAATCATCAACAGGCTGCGCACGGTGTTTCCCACCAAGGCCGGCGGCTTCGTGATCGGGCCGATGCTCGAAGTGGGTTGGGGCACGCCCAGCCTGGTGATCATTCGCGCCGGCGTGTTGATCGAGGCGTCGAAGATCGTCATCGTCGGTCAGGCCATCATCCAGATCCCGCCGCTGGTCAGCAAAGACCTGGCCATCCTGCGGCTGCAGATCGACTTCATCGGCTACATCGTTTTCGATCCGTTCAAGCTCGGCTTCGACGGCAAGCTGCGCGACTCGCGGGTGCTTTTCATCACGCTGACCGGCAGCTTTGCGTTTCGCGCCAGCTTCGGCTCGAAGCCGAGTTTCCTGCTCAGCGCGGGCGGTTTTCATCCGCGCTTCAAGGACATCCCGGACGACGTTCCGGCGATGGACCGCGTCGGCGCCGGTTTCTCCATCGGCATCGTCGGCGTCAAGTTCGAGGGCTACTTTGCCGTTACATCGGCCACGGTGCAGGGCGGCTCGGAGTTGCGCATCTGGGCCGACGTGGGCGTGGCCAGCTTCGACGGCGGCTTTGGCTACGACGTGATCGTCTACCTCGAGCCGCGCTTTCACTTCGACGCCGAAATGCGGCTGTGGGTCAAGGTGTCGCTGCTGGGCTTTCACTTGGGCGCGCGCATCGAGGGCACGCTGGCCGGCCCCGGCGAATGGCACGCTGCCGGCTCGGCCACGGTCGACCTCGGGTTCTTCGGCGAGCACAGCATCGACTTCGACGAACGCTGGGGCAGCGCCACCGACACGCCGGTGGCGACCGAGTCGGTCGAAGCCCAACTGGCGCTGGAAATCGGCAAGCGCGAAAACTGGTCCGCGCAATTGCCCCAACCCAACGACGCCTTCGTCACGCTGGCCAAGGTCGAGGGCGGGGTCGACGTGATGGCCCACCCGCGCAGCCCGCTGACCTGGCGCCAGAAGTACATCCCGCTCGATGCCACGCTGAAGCGCCTGGGCACCCAGCGCCCCGCCGGCCCGAACCGTTTTCGCGCACCGGCACTCAACCTGCCGGGTGGCGGCGCGGGCTTCCCCACGGCCGCGGTGAAAGATCATTTCGCCGCCGCCCAATTCTTCGACGTGACCGAGCAAGACCGCCTGCAAGGCCCGTCGTTCGAGAGCTTTGACGCCGGCGTCACGGTGGCCGTCGACAGCTTCGACGCGGGGCCGATGGCGGTGGAAAGCTTCGACTACGAAGAGAAGAACTTGTCGAGCGACGACGACAGCGTGGTCAGCATGCTGCACCTGGGGCTGATGGTGGACAGCGCGTGGATGTACGCCTTCGGTGCCGCCGCACGCAGCGAACTGCGCGAGCGCCTGCAGCCCAAGGTGTCGGCCAAGGTGGCGGTGGCGCCGGCCGGCTACCAGGTCACCGAGCGCACCACCGCCAAGGCGGTGATTGCGGCTACGACCTACTCGAGCGCCAAGGCGAATGCCGCCGGGCTGGGCGGGCATGACTTCCAGGTTGCCGAAGCCTTCGAAGCGCTGATCTGAAACGTGAGGTTCGCATGGCCATCGACTACCGCTTCCTGCCCTGGACCCAGCGCGGCCTCACGCGCGCCGTGCAAGGTGTAGACGCGCCGGGCGCGCAAGCCCGCCCCGCCATCCAGTTGGGGCTGACCATCGCGGCAGACCGCGACGGCACGGCCGCGCCGTCGGTGGCGGGCTCGGTTGCCCTGCGCCTGTTCGGCCCCGGCGATGTGATGGGCATCGACACGCGGCTCATCCTGCGCAGCGACCCCAAGCCCTTCACCACCAGCTTCGAGCCCAACTACCTGGCCCTGATCGACTTCGACCCGCCCGACTTCGCGTGGATGTTCACGCCTGCCAAGCCCGACGACAACCAGCGCCTGCGGCCGTGGCTGGTGCTGCTGGTGTTCGACCGCGCCAAGGTCGCGTTGCCGCGGATGCGCGCCGGTGCGCCGCTGCCGTCGGTGGTGGTGCCGTTGCTCGACGCGAACGGACTGCCGGTGGCCGAAGGCGAGCTGCCCGACCTGGCCGAGTCGTGGATGTGGGCGCATGCGCAGGCCACGTCGAGCGCCGCGCAGGCGCAGATTCCGGCCGAGCTGATGCAGCAGCCCGAAAAGAACGTGTCGCGTTTGATCTCGCCGCGCCGCTTGCTGCCGTCGCACGACTACTTCGCGTGCGTGGTGCCGGCGTTCGACGTCGGCCGCAGGCGCGGTCTGGGCCAGCCACTGACCGCGCAGGCCGATGCCCCGCTGCTGCTGCAACCCTCGTGGGCTCGGCCGCTGAACGGAGATGTGAACCTGCCCGTCTACCACCACTGGGAGTTTTCCACCGGCCCGGCCGGCGACTTCGAAACGCTGGCGCGCCGCATCAAGATTCCAAAGGACTACAAGGACGACAACGACCTCACCGAGCGCCTGCGAACGCTGGGCACGGTGCCGGTGGCGGTCGACGCCGACCGCCTGCTCACCGCCAATGCGCAGCCGCTGAGCATGCTGTACGAGGGCGCACTCGTTTCGGTGAAGTACGACAGCCCCGACATGACCGCCGCCGACGTGACCGGCATCAAGCTGCGCACCATCGTCAACGCACCGCAAACGCAATTGCTCAGTGCCGCCGCGCCTGAGCGCGCGCCCACCGTCGCGCCGCCCATCTACGGTGCCTGGCACGCTCGCAAGCACCTGATCGTCGACGTGCCCGGTCGCTGGCTGAACGACCTGAACCGCGACCCGCGTTTTCGTGCGTCGGCGGGCAAGGGCACGGCCGTCGTGCAGGCGAACCAGGAAGTGTTCATGGACGCCTGTTGGGGCCAGGTCGGCGAAGTGCTGCGCACCGAGCGCGCGCTGGCCCGCGCAGCCATGGCGAAGGAAGTGGGGCGCGTGCTGCACGAGCGCATGAAGGCGCTGCCCGACGACCGCTTTCTCGCGGTGGCCGGGCCGGCCGCTTCGCGCATTCGGCTGGCCGCTGACGAGACGGTGCTGTCGCGCATTCGCAGCACCAGCGTGCCGAACGCGATTGCCGACCCGGCCCTGCGCCGCCTCACCAGCGCCCAGCGCCCGGCCCTGAAAGCGGCCGTGCGGCGGGCGGCCGGGTTGAATGTGGCCAGCGTGGCGGTGCAGGTCGGCGCCATGGTCAAGCTGCTGGTCAAGGCCAGCAACAACCCCGGCGCGATCGACCCGAACCGCTATGTGCCCGACGGCATTCTGGGCAGCAAGACCTTCGACGGCTTGGCCTTGCCGGCCGACCCGGCCGCGATGGTCGACCTGTCGGTGCTCGGCCTGCCGGGGCAAATGCGCGCCGACGAACTCGGCGCCATGCAAAAGGCCAGTCGCGCGGCGCACTCCTGGTACGCACAGCGCGATGGAGAAAGCCGCACCTGGCGGCCCACGTTGAAGGCCGTGCGCGAGCAGGGCCTGCTGACCGAAACCCACTTCATCCGCTTCGCGCAGTTGTCGGCCGCAGCCACACAACGTGTGTCGATGGCTGACATCGCCCACCAGGTGCAGGCCACCGGAGCGGTGCGCCAGAGCGAAGGCGTGCTGATCGGGCTGAGCGACCAGCCCGGCCGCGCCACCGCCACCATCGTGCCGTTGCGCATTGATGGTCGCACCGGCGCCATCCAGGCCTTCGGCGCGCAGGTGCGGCTCGGTCCCACACCGACTGTGGGGCCAGCGCCGGTGCTGCGGCCGCGCACGGCAGCGCGGCCCATCACCACCGTTCGCGCCGCGGCCATGGGCCCGGTCTTCGGCGTGGTGGTGCACCAGCAGGTCGGCCAGTTCGGCAATGCGGCGGTGTTCGGCACCTTGCCGGTCAACACGCTGGCGCTGGCCGGCTCGGCGCAGCCGGTGGCCATCGGCTCGGCCGTCAACTCGGAACTGGCGGGGCTGTTCAGCGGGCGCGAACACAGCGCGCTGCCGCCTGGTTTGGTAACCATCACCGTGCCCGCGCCGCTGCGCGACGCCGTCACGCTGGCGCGTTTTTCCAGCGCGCTGAAGCAGATGAACCAGCTCTGGCGTCCGCCGCTCGACGCAGCCGGCGTGAAGATCAAGCCAATCGACTTCCCGCTCACCTCCGTGGTCGCTGAGATGCGCCGCCGCACCGACCCCGAGCTCACGGTGCCGGCGCGCCTTGCGGCCACGCTGTCGATCGGCGGCAGCGCGCTGGCGTTCGATGCGCCGAAGCGCGCGCTGAGCCATCCGCAGGTCGCGTTCGAACTCGCCGCAGCCGGCTTGATTCTCGACATTCGCTACGTGGTGCCGCGCCTGTTCGACCGCGTGATGGCCTACCCGAAGCTCAACGAGCCGATGAGCAAGCGGCTGGCCGTCATGGACCCCGAAGCCATGATGCCCGGCGCGAATGCGATACCGAACGACTTCCTGGTACTGGCCAAAACCAACAACCGTTTCGTCGAAGCTTTCATGGTCGGCACCAACCACGAGATGGCGCGCGAACTGCTGTGGCGCCGCTTCCCGACCGATCAGCGCGGCACGCCGATGCGCCACTTCTGGGACCGTCTCGACGACCAACCCGACATCCGCGAACTGCACACCTGGAACGCCTTGATTGCGCTGGGCGAGCAACCGCCGCCGCTCGAAGCCGTGGGTGCCGGCGGCGACAAGCTGGTGCTGGTGATCCGCGCCACGCTGATGAAGCGCTTCCCCAACCTCACGGTCTATGCGCGGCTCAAGCACCCGGACGAAAAGCGCATTGCCAAGCCTGACGACTTCAACCCCGTGCGCACCCTGGATGACATCACGAAGAAGCCCTTGTTCGCGGGCACGTTGCCGCCGGACCTGGTCTACATCGGCTTCGACATTCAAGCCACGCCGGTCGAAGCGGCCAACTGGTGCTTTGTATTGGAAGAACAAATGACCGAGCCGCGCTTCGGTTTCGACGAGCCCGACAGCCGGCGCCCGCGCGGCGCGCCCGGCAGCTGGAAAGACGTGCTGTGGTCCGACGTGACTGGCCCCGGCGACGGCCCCTTCCTCACGCTGGCCCGCGTGCGCCGTGCCGCGCCGGCCAGCAACGGTGCGGCCCAGGTGCCGGCCAACGCCAGCTCAGCCGTGGTGGCCCGCGCGATGTTGCAGCGGCCCTTCCGCGCTTACTACCTCGGCTCGGCGCTGCTGCCTTGATGCCGCTGATCCATCCGACCTGCGGAGACACGCCATGCCTTTGATGCCCCTCGACCTCGGCCCGATCAGCGGCTTGCGCACCGCGCTGTCCGAGTCGCAAGGCCGGCTCGACGCCGCGCGCGTCGATGTGGCGCTGGCGCGCCAGCAGCATGCGGCAGCACTCGCCAACGGCAGCGCCGACTTCCAAGTTGTCGCGCTGCAAGAAGAAGTGCGCCGCAGCGAGATCGCGCTGGGTGGTTTCTCGCGCGACCGCGTCAGCCTGGTCACCGACATCAGCCGGGCCTCGGCGGTGCTGCTGGCGCAGCGCGATCCCGCGCTGATGGTCGACGCGCTGCAGGGCGACGTGCCCATCGCGTTGCTGCCGGTGCGCATCGAGACGCGCTACCGCAGCCAGGGCACCTCGCTGGCGATTCGCATCTACCCCGACACCGTGCACGTGATGCGCCATGTGCGCGGCCTGACCGACGCCGAGCGCCGCGGCGGGCGCGATTACTGGACGGCGGTGGTGGCCGCCGACGACACCGCCGAGACCGTGTGGCGGCGGCTGGTGGCGGCCTACCGCGCACCGCGCGCGCAGTTCATCGTCAGAGCCACCGACCCGGTCAACCCCGACGAAGCGCAGGCCGTCAGCACGTTGTCGCGCCAGACTTTCGCGCTGCTCATGCCCGACCGCTTTTGTGCCGTGGGCGTGGCGGCCGGCCGACGCGAGGTGTTTCGCGCCTGGGGCGCGAATGTGCCCGACATCCTGCCGATGAGCCCCGAACTCGACCCCGCGCTGGCCACTGCCGGCGAGGCGAAAGATGCGCTGTTCGGCCCCGACCGCGAGTGGATGTTCAAGTTTGAAGCGGCTGTGAAGGTCGGCATGGGCATCGAGGTCAGCAACGCCGACATCGCGAAATTTCTGCGCGATCAGCAAGACGCGCGGCCGTTCACCCTGAGCTCGCCGCTGGAACGGCTGGTGGTGCTGGGCGTCGATTGGACGCTGGGCCCTGCCGACGCGGCCGACGCACTCGAAGGCCTGCTGGAAAGCCACGCCGCCAGCAACGGGCTGAGCTGCGTGCCGCTGGGCACCGCCACCAACAACACCGGCCGAGGCGCGTCGGCGCTCAACTCGGCCGACGTGCCGCCGCCGCGCGTGGACGCCGGCCCGGCACCAGCGGCCGGCGCAACCGACGCCTACGACCTGCTCAAGCGCGCCCTCGGTCTGCGCGGCGACACCTTGCTGCCCGGCATGCTGCCCGGTGCCGCGCTGGCCGAGCAGCGCACGCAGATGCACATGATCAACGCGCTGTGGCGCGGCACTTTCGGCCGCTACCTGACCGAAATGTGGAACCTCCCCGGCCTGGAAGAGATGTACGTCAGCGACCGCGCGGTGGCGATGGCGCGCGACTTCGCCGTTGGTTGGGTGCGACCCGGCGGGCCGCTGCCGCTGCTGCGCATCGGCAAGCAGCCCTACGGCGTTCTGCCGGTGGTGGCGAACTTCCAGCCCCAGGGCGAGACCGAGGTCGGCGTGCAGAAGGTGATGACGATGCTGCGCCCGCGCTGGCGGCTGGCGCAGGGCACGGTGCCACAGATCGACGGCAGCAAGCTCGACGACGTTCGCGAGCTGATTCAAAGCGGCCCGTGGTCGGTGGTGAGCGAGTTCCGCAACATCGAGAACCCGAACAAGTCGTTCGCAGTGCACGGCCCGTCCGAGGTTTACGGCGGCGTACAGGTCAGCGCCAAGCGCCGCCTATCTCGCGAGCTGTTGGCCGCGTTCGGCATTCAGCTCACCGTCGAGACGCTGCTCGAACACGTGATTCACGACGTGCAGGACCACGACCTCGGCTACGTGCCCTGGGTGCAGGCGAACCCGGTCGACCCGAAAAAACCGCGCGCACCCGGCGACGTGCTCGACCCGCCCTACATCGCCCGCATCGAGGCCGCCCTGGGAGACGCCGACCGCGCCAAGTCGCTGCTGTCGCAGCGCCAGAACGGCGACTCGCTGCTGGAGGCGATGCTGGCTTTTTCGGCTGAAGAGGAGTTCGACCGCAGCAGCTACCGCGTGCTCGACGCGGCGATCAAAAACAGCGTCAACGCGGCCCAGTATTTGCAGATGGCGCGGTCCAAGGCCACGCCGTCGTTCGTCAACATCGCGCCGGCCGGGCTGCCCGGCAGCGCCTTCCACGAACTCGCATCCACGCTCGACATGAGCCGGCTCAAGCTGCCCGCTGTGACCGGCGGCCAGACCATCGAAGCGCACGTCGCCACGGCGGTGGCAGCCGCGCCCGCGATGCAGCACAACCATGCGGCCTTTGAGGCGGCCGATGTCTTTCACGACCACGCCGCCCTGTTCCCGCAGTTCTGGCGCGACCTGGGCTCGCAGCGCGCCAGCCTGAAGTACCTGGCACCGCTGACGGTGGGTGAACTCGACCTCGCGTTCCGCTTGACGCTTGACACTTTTTCATACCGGCTCGACGCCTGGATGACCGGCCTGGCGTCGAAGCGGCTGGCGCAGGTGCGCGCCTCGCGCGAGCTGTTGCAGCAACAAGCGCAGCCGCAAGGTCAGCAGCCAGCGCCGCAGCCGCTGGGCGTGTACATCGGCGCCTACGGTTTCGTCGAAAACCTGAAGCCCGACAACGCACCCGACAGCCTGGGCTACACGCATGCGCCGTCGCTCACGCAGGCGGCTGCAGCGGCCATGCTTCGCAGCGGTTTTCTGGCCAATGCACAGCGCGGCGGCGAGGCCTTCAACATCGACCTCAGCTCGGTGCGCGTGCACAAGGCGATGGCGCTCATTGAAGGCGTGGAACGCGGCCAGAGCCCGGCGGCGCTGCTGGGCTACCGCTTCGAGCGCGCACTGCGCGACACGCCCGACGCCGTGGGTGCGCAATACATCTTCGACTACCGCCGGCGCTACCCGCTGCGCTCCACCGGCGCGGTGGCGGACGACCAAGCCGAGTCCATCGCCGCGCGCGACGTGGTCGACGGCGTGGCCCTGCTCGACGCCTGGCGCACCGACCGCACGACGGTGAAGAACGTGGCGTTGCCGCCTCATCGCACGCTCGTGCAGGGCGTGCTCGATGACCTGGCCGAGACCTGGGACGCTGTCAGCGACGTGATGGTGGCCGAAAGCGTGTACCAGCTCGCGCAGAACAATCTCGACCGCTCGGCGGCGGCTGCCGGCATGCTCGATTCGCACACCAGCCCGATCACGCCGCAGGTCACGCAAACCGCGCGTGGCGGTGTGTCGTACGCACAGCGCCTGATGCTGCTGTGCCCGGCCGCCGCGCTGCCAGCCGCGTGGGCGGCCGCAGCGCAGGCCGACCCGCGCAGCGCCATTGAACCGCGGCTCGACGCCTGGGCGGCGCAGATGCTGGGCGACCCGGCGCGTTTCTCGTTCAAGGCACTGAAAATTCGCAATGGCGCGCTCGACGGCGAGTTGCTGCTGACGCCCGCCGAGCTGGGCCGCGGCCCGCTGTCGCTGGTGCTGGGCTCGGTGCTGCTGGCAGGCAAGAAGCCTGACGATGTTGCGCAGGCGAACAACCCCGCCGACATGCACGGCGCGCCGCTGCGCCGCTGGCTGGTCGACGCTTTCGTGCAGCGCGTGGCCGACGACCCGCAGGTGCAGTTGCACATCCTCGAACGCAACGCCGCCGACGAAGCGCTGGGCTTGGCCGAGTTCGAGGCGCTGGCCGGCACGCTGCGCGAGCTGATTGCCGGCGTGCGCGCGCTGAACCGGCACGACCTGGTGGTGCCCATCAACGAGCTCGAAGCGCTACAGCCCGATGCGGGCGACTACGCGGGTGTCGACGGTGCCGAGATCGGCGGCCGTGCCGACACCGCGCTGGCGCTGCTGGGCACGGCGCGGCAGGCGCTGGTCGAGGCGACGCTTGACAGCGCCGCCATCACCGCCGCGCTGCGCGCCTGCTGGCCGTTCGGCCTGCGCGAGGCCGAGCCCACGCCGGCACCGGTCGACGCCGCCGAACTGGCCCGCTGGCCGGCAGAGCACCAGGCCCGCCGCGATCGCGTGCTGCTTGAAATCGACGAACGCATCGCGGCCAGCAACCGGTTGCCGCCGCGCGGGCGCAGCCCGGCCGAAGAACGCGAGCCCACGCCGCAAGAAGCCATCGGCATTGCCATCGACCGCATCAAGCTGGTGTTCGGTAAAGACTTTCCCGTGCTGCCGCTGTTCACGCTCGGGCCGTACGCGGCGTCGGTGGCGGCGTCGCTGGCCGACCGCGCGGCGCTGGTCGGTGCCGACCCGTTTGAGGTAGCTGGCTGGCTGCCCAAGCTGGCGCGCGTTCGTGAAGGTGCCGATCGGCTGGCTGCCGCCTTCACCGCCCACGAAGCGCTGTTCGAGCAGCCCCTGAACGATCAACTCGCCGTCTGGCAACTGCCGCACAAGGCCGGCAAGCCGTGGGCCGCGCGGCCCGAGGCCTGGGCCAACCAGAAGCCCAAAGACGACCTGCGCACCCGCGTGCCGCAGCTCGCCGTGGTGGCCGCCGGCGCCGACGCGCTGGCCGGGCTGGCGGCCGACAGCCTGCTGGCCGGCTTGACGGTCGACGAGTGGCAGGAAAGCATTCCCGACGCAATGCAGACCACTGGCGTCAGCTTCCACTACGACGCCCCCGGCGCGCGCCCGCCGCAGGCCGTGCTGCTGGCCGTGCCGCCGCGCGTGGACATGGGCCACTGGCGCTTCGACGACGTGCTGGCCACGCTGCACGAGGCCTTCGACCTGGCGCAGATGCGCTGCGTGCGGCCGAAAGATTTGGTCGACGGACTGGGTGCGTTCTTGCCCGGCAACTTCTTGCCGCAAAGCTTCGGCGCCGAGGTGCCCAGCGTCGAGCTGTGGCAGATGTCCAAGAAGTACGCCGTCTTTGCGACTTCTGTTGTCGCGCTGGGCAAGATTTGAATGTCATTCACAACCCGCCCGAAGCGCCCGTTCACTCCTTCCCTTGAAGGAGGAAAGCCGGGCTTGGGGGCGAACTTTTGAAACAGCCAGCGCTCCGCCGTCATCGCCCCTGTCACCGTCGTCTGTCATCGCTTCTGCTGACGCTTCTGCTGACGCCTCTGCCGATGCCCTCTGTCTCCGCTTTCTGTTGACAACTCCGCCTCCGCCATTCCACCTCCATCTGCCGCCGCGATTTCACCCCCACCCCACCCCAACCCCTTCACGGGGAGGGAGTGATTCAGAAGGACGCCCGATGCTCTACTACGTTGCAAAGACACTCGCCAGCATCGACCTGAATCTGTTCGCGCCGGTCAAGCCCACGATCACCGGCTTCGCGCGGATCGAAACCTCGCCGATTTCGCCGCAGCTCGACGGCGGCTTGTCGGCGCCGCTGGCCGACCCGCTGTGGTTGATCGGCCGGCAATGGCAGTTCAACGAACTGCAAGGTGAAGACGCCGGCACGCCCATCGGCATCGACCTTGACGTGAACGCCTCGCCGATCACCCGCTTCGCGCCCGGCCTGGGTGCCACGCTGGCCAATGCACGCAGGCTCGACGACGGCGGCCCGCCGATCGAGGTGCGCGTGGAAGCCGAACCCGCGCTGATCGCGCACGCCCGGCTCGACGGCGAGGCCGGCCTGAACCTGCTGCGGCGTGCCCGCGCGCGCGGCCTGCTGGGCCTGCTGGCCGCCCTGCGCACGCCCGCATTCAAGCTGGACCTGCCGCAGCCCGAAGACCCGGTCAGCGACGTGCTGGGCCAGCAATGGCACCTGCTGTTGCACGGCCGCAGCATCAGCGCGATGAAGCTGGCCGCGCTGTTGGCGCCCGACCGCGCGGCCGACGGCCTGCTGCCCGCCGTGCCCGTCGCACTCGGCGTGCCGCCGGCCGAAGACGCCGAGGCACTGACCGTGCTGAACGCCTGGCTGCAGTGGCTCGACACGCTGGTGTGCGAAGGCGCGGCCGACAACCCGTCGTGGCGCAAAGACCATTTCGAGTACGCCTTCTCGCTGTACGCCGACGGCCGCAAAGGCCCGGTCGCGCTGCGTGCCGACGAGTACACCGACGGCCGCGTCGACTGGCACAGCTTCGTCGCCGAAGCCGAAGGCCCGCCGGTGGTGGCGCCGCCCG
>ENA-OFCE01000675-OFCE01000675.1-metagenomes-genome-assembly--contig:-NODE-675-length-21061-cov-4.841236_pt1 | contig 21061 bp, 19 predicted proteins | sample MGYA00153388_OFCE01 | MGnify analysis MGYA00153388
ATTTGCGAAGTCAAACGCGAGTGGCCGGACCGTGCCATGATCGTGTCGCTCATGGTGCCGTGTGAAGAGCAATCGTGGAAGGCGATTTTGGCGCGGGTAGCGGACACCGGCGCTGACGGAATAGAACTCAATTTCGGCTGCCCGCACGGCATGAGCGAGCGCGGCATGGGCGCCGCTGTTGGCCAGGTGCCTGAATACATTCAGATGGTCACGGCCTGGTGCAAGCACTATTCAAAACTGCCGGTCATCGTCAAACTGACGCCCAATATCACCGACATTCGCCAGCCCGCCCGAGCTGCCAAAAACGGTGGGGCTGATGCGGTGTCGCTGATCAACACCATCAACTCCATCATGGGTGTTGACCCGTACACGTTGACGATGAGCCCGGCGGTGGGCAACAAGGGCTCGCACGGCGGATACTGCGGCCCAGCCGTCAAGCCGATTGCGCTCAACATGGTGGCCGAGATTGCGCGTGACCCGCTGACTGCAGGCTTGCCGATTTCAGGCATTGGCGGCATTGGCACCTGGCGCGATGCGCTGGACTACATCGCACTTGGCTCGGGCACGGTGCAGGTGTGTACGGCGGCGATGGTTTACGGCTTCAAAATTGTGCAGGAGATGAAAGACGGCTTGTCCAATTACATGGACGAGATGGGGTTTAAATCAGTCGGTGAGATTGTCGGCAAAGCCGTGCCGACTGTGTCTGACTGGCGCTACCTGAACTTCAATCAGGTGAGTAAAGCGGTGATTAATCAGGACGCGTGCATCAGCTGCGGTCGCTGCCACATCGCGTGTGAAGACACCTCGCACCAGGCCATTACCAACCTGGTTGACGGCGCGCGCAAGTTTGAAGTAATTGAAGCCGAATGCGTAGGCTGCAACCTGTGCGTAACCGTTTGTCCCGTGCCAGAATGCATCACGATGCGCACGGTAGAGATTGGCGACATCGACTTGAGGACGAATAAGAAAGTCGAAGCCGGTCACAGCGACTGGACGACGCACCCGAACAACCCGATGCGGGTGGTTGATCCGGTGGCTGAGACTGTTTGATGATTTAACTTTTTAAGGACTGGTCATGACAACACTTTTGATTCGGGGCGGCATTGTCGTCAACGCAGACCGCGCCACCAAAGCCGATGTCCTCTGTGTTGACGGCCTGATTGCAGCCGTTGGCCCCGACCTGGAAGCCCCGGCTGGCGCAACTATCGTCGACGCGGGCGGCCAGTATGTGATGCCGGGCGGCATTGACCCACACACCCACATGCAGCTGCCGTTCATGGGCACAGTGACGATGGATGACTTTTACACCGGCACTGCCGCAGGCTTGGCGGGCGGCACCACCATGATCATCGACTTTGTGATCCCCGACCCGATGGAAAACATCTACTCGGCGTTTAAAAAGTGGCGCGGCTGGGCTGAAAAATCAGCCGCTGACTACAGCTTTCACGTCGCCATTACCTGGTGGGACGACTCGGTGCACAAGGACATGGCCACGCTGGTGGAGCAGGAAGGCGTGAACAGCTTCAAGCACTTCATGGCGTACAAAAACGCCATCATGTGCAACGACGAAACTTTGGTCAACAGCTTCAAGCGATCGCTTGAGCTCGGAGCCATGCCCACCGTGCACGCCGAAAACGGCGAGCTGGTGTACCTGATGCAAAACGAGATCAAGGCGCGCGGCATCATGGGGCCAGAAGGTCACCCGCTGTCTCGCCCGCCACGGGTTGAGTCTGAGGCCGCCAACCGCGCCATTGCCATTGCTGATGTGCTGGGCGTGCCGGTGTATGTGGTGCATGTGTCGTCAACTGAAACGGCCGAAGTGATTGCTCTTGCAAGAGCAAGAGGTCAACGTGTCTACGGCGAGGTGCTGGCCGGGCATTTGCTGGTCGATGAAAGCGTCTACACCAACCCTGACTTTGCAAGTGCTGCGGGCCACGTGATGAGCCCACCATTCAGAAACAAAACCAATCAGGAATCGCTGTGGCGCGGCCTGCAGTCGGGCAACCTGCACACCACCGCGACAGACCACTGCACCTTTTGTGCAGAGCAAAAAGCCGCTGGAAAAGACGATTTTTCCAAAATCCCGAATGGTTGCGGCGGCATTGAAGAGCGCCTGGCGGTAATCTGGGACGCAGGCGTGAATACTGGGCGGTTGACGCCGAGCGAGTTTGTAGCGATCACGTCAACCAACACCGCCAAGCTGTTCAATATTTACCCGCAAAAGGGCAACATCTCGGTCGGCGCAGATGCCGACATCGTGGTGTGGGACCCGGAAGGCACCAAGACTATTTCAGTTAAGACGCAGCACAGCAAAGGCGATTTCAATATTTTTGAAGGCCGCACGGTGCGCGGTATTCCCAGCCACACCATCAGCCGGGGCGAGCTGGTGTTTGTCAAAGGCGACTTGCGGGCGAAGGCAGGTGCGGGTCGGTACATCAAGCGGCCAGCGTTTGGGCCTGACTTTGCAGCGGGCAAGCAGCGTGCCGCAGCAAACACGCCGCGTGCTGTTGAGCGCAAGAAAGACAGCTTGCAAAAAGTCGATGCGCCTGCAACACCCGCTCCGCGTACCCTCGAAAAAGTCTAGTCGTTACAAACCTGCAACGCAAAGGAATCACCATGACCGCCGTACTGGAAAAACCAAACATCGACACGTTGAGGATCAATGGTGACCGCCTTTACGCGTCATTGATGGAACTCGCCAAGATCGGCGCCACACCCAAAGGCGGTGTGTGCCGCTTGACGCTGACCGACCTGGACAAACAGGGCCGAGACCTCGTCATCAAATGGGCCAAAGAAGCGGGCATGAGCATCACCATTGACAAAATCGGCAATGGTTTCATGCGCCGCGCAGGCCGCAACAACAGCTTGCCGCCCATCGTTACCGGCAGCCACATTGACACGCAACCCACCGGCGGTAAGTTTGATGGTAATTACGGTGTGCTCGCAGGCATTGAAGTGGTGCGCACACTGAACGACAACAACATTGAAACCGAAGCGCCGATTGAGGTGTCGTTCTGGACCAATGAAGAAGGCTCGCGCTTTGTGCCGGTCATGATGGGTTCGGGCGTGTTTGCCAAAGCCTTCACGCTGGAGCATGCTTACGCCGCCAAAGACACCGAGGGCAAAACGGTTGGTGACGAGTTGGCGCGCATTGGCTACATTGGCGACCAGGAGCCCGGCGACCACCCGATTGGCGCGTTTTTTGAGACGCACATCGAACAAGGCCCGGTGCTGGAAGACCACAACATCACCATCGGCGTGGTGCAAGGCGTGCTGGGCATTCGCTGGTTTGACTGCACGGTGACAGGCATGGAAGCACACGCCGGCCCGACGCCGATGGCGCTGCGCAAAGACGCGCTGCAAGTAGCCACACACATCATGCAGGAAACCGTGGCCAGTGCGCTGCGCCACGCGCCGCACGGGCGTGGCACGGTGGGCATGGTGCACATTCACCCGAACAGCCGCAACGTGATTCCAGGCGAGGTTAAATTTTCAATTGACCTGCGTAACTCGACCGATGCGCTTGTTGATCAGATGGTTGATGAAGTCAAGGCATTTGCTGCCAAATTGAGCCAACAAACGGGCTTGGCCATCAAGATTGAACTGGTGTCCAGCTACTCGGCGATTGGCTTTCACCCTGACTGCATTGACGCGGTAGCCCGCGCCACCAACAAGCTGGGTTACAGCAACATGCCCGTCGTGTCAGGCGCAGGCCACGATGCGGTGTACATGGCCAAACTGGCACCCGCCGGCATGATTTTTATCCCGTGCAAAGACGGCATCAGCCACAATGAAATCGAAGACGCTACGTTGGAGCATCTGGAGGCCGGCTGCAACGTGCTGCTGCACGCGATGCTGGAACGTGCTGGCACGTGAATTGCTCACTTGTTTTTGTCTCCGCGCTGGGAGAGGAAAGATTAAGTTCTTTCCCCTCCTGGGGGAGGGTTAGGGTAGGGGTAAGTGCAGCAAAGTCTCAAGCACCGTACCAGCCCCCACCCCAAGAAGGGGCAATAGTTTTTAGCAGTCTAAGCGCAAAATAGGGCTGTAAACCACGTAATACATGCGTAAGCAGCTATAACTTCAGTAGCGTTTTTTATTTAATAACAAGGAGCATTCATGTCAATGAAAGATATCAATCGCCGAAGCACCATCGTCCTCGCTATCGCAGCAGCTGTGCTGAGCCCCTCACTGGTTTTAGCGCAAGCCAAAACCAAAGTGGCTGCCATCTATTCAGTCCCGTTTGAACAGCAATGGGTCAGCCGCATTCACAAGGCACTCAAAGCCGCTGAAGCACGTGGCGAGATTGAATACAAAGCCAGCGAAAACGTCGCCAATGCCGACTACGAGCGAGTCATGCGCGAATACGCCACGGCTGGTAATGCACTGATTGTGGGCGAGGCTTTCCCGATTGAAGCAGCAGCCCGCAAGGTTGCCAAAGACTTTCCGAAAGTATCGTTTTTAATGGGCAGCTCCGGCAAACCTGCAGCGCCCAACTTCAGCGTGTTTGACAACTACATTCAGGAGCCCGCTTACCTGAGCGGCATGATTGCAGGCGGTATGACCAAGACCAACAAGATTGGCATGGTGGGCGGCTTTCCGATTCCTGAAGTGAATCGCCTGATGCACGCCTTCATGAATGGCGCGCGCGAGACCAACCCCAAAGTTGAATTCAGCGTGAGCTTTATCAACAGCTGGTTTGACCCACCCAAGGCCAAGGAAGCCGCTTTTGCCATGATCGACAAAGGCGCAGACGTCATGTACGCAGAGCGCTTTGGCGTCAGTGATGCGGCTAAGGAAAAAGGCAAGCTGGCGATTGGCAACGTCATCAACACGCAAGACAAATATCCCGATACAGTGGTTGCATCAGCGCTGTGGAATATGGAGCCGACGATTGACCGCGCAATCAAGCTGGTTAAAGAAGGCAAGTTTAAACAGGAAGACTACGGCCAGTATTCGATGATGAAAGTCAAAGGCTCAGAACTCTCGCCACTCGGTACGTTTGAATCAAAAGTTCCTGCGGACATCAAGGCCAAAGTCAAAGCCAAGCAAGAAGCCATCATGGCGGGGACTTATACCGTCAAGGTAGATGACACACAGCCCAAAGCCGCATTTAAGTAAGCACTGAAGTCCGTTCTTGGCTGCAGAGCCGGGAGCGGATTTTTTTATGCCCACAGCTGCCCTGAACCTTCGCAATATCAGCAAGCGGTTTGGCGCGCTGCTGGCGAACGACGACATTTCACTGACCGTACACCCCGGCGAAGTGATGGGCTTGCTCGGTGAAAACGGTGCGGGCAAATCAACGCTGGTGTCTATTTTGTTTGGCCACTACATGATGGACAGCGGCAGCATCGACGTGTTTGGCCAGCCGCTGGACGCAGGCGACCCCAAAGCAGCACTCAAAGCAGGCATCGGCATGGTGCACCAGCACTTCACGCTGGCAGATAACCTGAGCGTGCTGGACAACGTCATGCTGGGCAGCGAGCCGCTCTGGCAGCCCTTTTCCCGCCGTTCGGCGGCGCGTACCAGGCTGCTTGAAGTCGCCGCGCAATTCGGTTTGACGATTGCACCCGACGCGCTGGTGGCCAGCCTGTCAGTCGGTGAGCGCCAGCGGGTAGAGATCGTCAAGGCGCTGTACCGGGGCGCAAAAATATTGATTCTGGACGAACCCACCGCCGTGCTGACGCCGCAAGAAAGTGAAGTGCTTTTTGACACGTTGCAAAAGATGGTGGCCGTGGGTTTGAGCGTGATTTTTATCAGCCACAAGCTGGGCGAAGTGCTGCGGGTTTGCCACCGGGTGGCGGTGCTGCGCGCGGGCAAGCTGGTAGCAACAGTGAATGCGAAAACCACAACCCAGCAGCAACTGGCAGTTGCGATGGTGGGGCATGAAGTCGAGGCGATAAAAGCGGGTAGCGCACCCTTGAGCGAGCGGACTAGCGATCTTGTCTGTGAGCTGGCAGGCGTGAGTGCCGGGAACTCAGCCAGGCACCAGGTGCGCGGCATCAATTTGCAACTGCGCGCAGGCGAGATCACCGCCATCGCTGGCATATCGGGCAACGGCCAAGGCGCCTTAGCTGAACTGCTTTGCGGCACGTTGGCGTTAAGCGCGGGGCAGATTTCATTGCGTGGCCAAGCCTGGCCTGCTAAAAATGCCGCTGCAAAACTCACAGCTTTAGGCGTTGCCCGCATCCCGGAAGACCGCCGCGCAGCAGGCGTGGTGGGTGACTTGCCGCTGTGGGAAAACGCCGTGTCTGAGCGGCTGCGCACGCCAGTGTTCTCAAAGCTCGGCTGCATCAAACGCAACGCCGCGAAGGGGTACGCACAGCGCATCGTCAGCCAGTTTGACGTGCGCGGCGCAGGTATAGAAGGCGCGGCGCAAAGTTTGAGTGGCGGAAACATGCAAAAGCTGATTTTGGGACGCGCATTGGCACCGCCTGCGGGTCAAAGCGCTCCGCAACTCATCGTGGCGCATCAGCCGACTTGGGGCCTGGACATCGGCGCAGTGGCTTACGTGCATGAGCAGCTGCTGGCAGCGCGTGCGAACGGCGCTGCCGTGCTGCTGGTGTCAGACGACCTTGATGAAATCATGGCGCTGAGCGACCAGATTGCGGTGATGCACGCAGGCGAATTGACCGAGACACGGCCGCCCGCTGGCTGGACGCGGGAAGCGCTTGGTTTGGCTATGGCAGGCGCTACAGCATGATTTTTTATCTTAAATTTGACTTTAGCGCAATAAATACGGGCGCAAGCAGCTTCTTTTTTTATAGCATTAATTGCTCAAAACCGCTGCGGCAATATGCGTATTGAGCCGCGCAACACGCGCTCCCACGCGGCGCTGCTGCTCGCGCCACTGGGGGCAATTGTTTTTACCTTAGGCGTAGGCGCGCTGCTGGTGATGTGGGCTGGTGCGCCAGTAGCGCCCACTTTTGCGCTGCTGCTCAAAGGCGGCTTTGGCTCGGTTTTCGCCATCAGCGAGACGTTGACGCGCGCTACGCCTTTGATCTTGACCGGCTTATCTGCTGCGGTAGCCTTCAAAGCCCGGCTGTTCAACATTGGTGCTGAGGGGCAGTTGTACGTGGGGGCGCTGGCTGCGGTGGCTGTGGGCGGCTTACATGGCGGCGAAGGTTTTGGTTTGCCTGCCTGGGTGCTGTTCCCGGGCATGATGTTGGCCGCTGCGCTGGCGGGCGGTTTGCTGCTGCTCGGGCCAGCGCTCCTTAAGAACAAATTGAATGTGGATGAAGTTGTGACCACGCTATTGCTCAATTTCATTGTGCTGCTGTTCGTGGGCGCCATGCTCGACGGCCCGATGAAGGACAGCGCCGCCATGGGCTGGCCGCAGTCGGTGGGGCTACAGCCTGACCTGGAGCTTGGCAAACTGATCGCCCAAACGCGCCTGCATACCGGGCTACTTTGGGGGCTGGTGCTGGGTGTGCTCATTTGGGCACTGGTCAAGTTCACGACATTTGGTTTTGACATGCGGGCACTAGGCGCAAACGCCAAAGCCGCGGCGTTTGTAGGCGTGCCCATCACCCGCACGGTTGTACTGGTCGCCATGCTGTCCGGTGCGCTGGCTGGGTTGGCAGGTGCCATCGAAGTTGCTGGCCGCGCGGGGTACGTCACGCTGGAAATGTCACCCGGTTACGGCTACAGCGGCATTGTGATTGCCATGCTGGCTGCGCTCAACCCACTGGGCGTTTTGATTGCCAGTGTGTTCATTGCGGGCGTGCTGGTGGGCGCAGACAGCATGAGTCGCGCGATTGCTGTGCCGACTTACCTGGCCGATGTGATTGTGGCCACATCCCTCATTTCGGTCTTGGTTGCCACCATGCTGACGCAGTACAAAGTCAGGTGGCGGGGATGAAGGGCTTGTTGTGCTTTTAGAGCTGCTCGACATCATCAACAATGCGGCCTTTTGGTCGGCGGTATTGCGAATTGCCACGCCATTGATTTTGGGTACGTTAGGCGTGCTGCTGTGTGAACGAGCGGGCGTGCTGAACTTGGGCATCGAAGGCATCATGGTGGCGGGCGCTTTTACAGGCTGGCTGGCGGTGTACCAAGGAGCGCCGCTTTGGGCGGGTGTGGCTGCTGCGGCATTGACGGGCGCGGCTTTTGGGCTGCTGCATGCGTTACTCACTGTGGGTTTTGCGCTTAGCCAGCACGTGGCAGGCCTGGGCATCACGCTGCTGGCTACCGCACTCAGTTACTTCAGCTACCGGGTGAGTTTTCCAAAAGTCACCACACCGCCCACCATCACGCCGTTTGACGACATGGCTTGGCTGCCGATACCCATTTTGAACACACAAACACCATTGACGTTGCTGGCTCTGCTGCTGGTGCCAGTGTTGGCGTATGCAATTTACCGAACCCCCGCCGGGCTGGCGCTGCGCATGGTGGGCGAAAACCCACAAGCCGCTGAAAGCCAGGGCATTAGCGTCGCCCGCACCCGCACCACAGCCATCGTACTCGGCTCAGCGCTGATGGGCGTGGCAGGCAGCTTTTTAACGCTGTCAGCGTTCAACGCCTTCTTTTTTAACATGGTCAACGGGCGCGGCTGGATATGTGTGGCGCTCGTCGTATTTGCCAGCTGGAGACCGGGCAAGGCGCTGCTGGGTGCGTTGCTGTTTGCTTTTTTTGATGCGCTGCAACTGCGGCTGCAACAGTCAGGCGTAGCGTCTGAAGCTTTGGCGCTGCCGTACCAGTTCTATTTGATGTTGCCGTATATTTTGTCGATTGTTGCGCTGGTGGTGGTGGCCCGAAAGGCGGCCTATCCGCAAGCGCTGATGAAGCCGTACATCAAGGGCGAGCGGTAAATTGAATTGTGTACAGACAAGATACACTGCGGTTTGATCGTATTGATTATATCGGTCATAATGACCAAGAGGAATCCATCATGATCACAGAAACATCAGCCGTCAGCTTCCGTCAAAACTTAGGCGACATGCTGAATCAGGTGCATTACCGCAGCGACAGCATCGTTATCAACAAAGACGGCAAATCTATCGCTGTCTTGGTTGATGCGAGGCTTTTTGAGCGCATTCGCCGCATGCAGGGGCGGTTTGATGATTTGTCTAAGCGCTTGGCACAGGGCTTTGCTGTCACACCACAAGATGCAGGCATGGCTGAAATCGATGCCGCTGTGCAGGCTGAACGCCTCCGTGCCAGTACAACCAAAATCAAAATCAAAACTAAAGTCAAGTAAGCCTGCGTTCATGGCAATTCATGTCGTGCTTGACACCAACGTGCTGCTCAGTGGTTTGGCCTATCCGTCCAGCATACCGGGCTCAATCGTTACAGCTTGGCGAGGCGGTTCGCTGCAAGTCAGCCTGAGCCATTACATACTGGACGAGCTACGCCGTGTGCTGCCTAAATTGCGCTCGCGCCACGGTTTGTCTGACGATGGCATTGCAGATTTGGTGGATTGCCTTGCTTTTCAGGCGGACTTGGTAGAGCCTGCCGCCCACTGGGATGCGCAGCTCACTGATCCGTTTGATCAAGCTATTTTGGGCACGCTTGTGGCCGCTCAAGCAGACTATCTCATCACTGGCGACAAGGCTTTACTCGCTCTGGCTAATAAATATCCGGTGCTCGCAGCAGCACAGTTCTGGCAAATGTATGGGGCTGCTTGAGCAAAAGGTTGGTGGTTACGGCGGGGGAGTGAAGACATGTTCTTGTGAAAATGCTGTAACGAAAGACCTGACCCTCATGGCCCAGCCGTTTGATGCGAACTGGGCTAAAAAGGCAACCGAAGTGATTGAAACCGCCGTCGCGGCCACAATGCCAGTGAAGATTAATGCCTTGGCGCTTGACTTTCAAGACGGTATCTGACCCTCATGGCTCTGCTTGGGTGATGACAATGTGGTCGCCACGTGGCGCGACGGGAACCTTAGCCTTTTCAGGACACAAAACTTGACCTAACTGGACACTGCGTCATCTTGCACAAGTCCGGTTGGGTGTAGAGATATGCGCTGCCATGTTCTTTGGGCGTGCACTCGAACAGGTTTTGCTTTTCGTTAACAATCACCCAACAATCACTGTCCAATATCTTCTTTCTAGCGCCATCCAGCGATTGATGGCCACTTTCAATGAAGAGGGAGCAGCTGGGCTTCGATACACGATGCAGTTCTGCCAGAAACCCGTCGGTGTCTTTTACATGATGGAACATATCCATGGCATAGATGACATCTGCTGACTGGCTCGCTATCTCCACCGGGTAGCCTGTTGAGAGCACCGGTATTACATTGCCTAAATTCTTTTGTTTTGCTTTACGTTTGATTGACTTGATTGCCAAGGGGTGAACATCAACCGCATAGACCTTGCCCACATCACCGACAAGTTGCGAGGCCCGCTCAATGTAGCTGCCTGGCCCGCACCCGAAATCAACTACAACAGAGCCTTTCAGGATGCCGAAACGGTCTAGTCGTTTGCCGACAGGAACAAAAGCATCTCGCATTGACAGCACCAAAGACATCAAACGAAATGCGATATTCGGCAAGTGCTCCACTTCGTAGCCGCTTAATGTTCTCAGTAACTGCATGCTACTTTTCCTTTTAATCTTATTTGTAACTTACTTAATGTATGCCACAAAGCCTGTGTCTCGATCTGAAGCTGAGAGGTTAGGTCTTTAAAAGAATGAACCCCGAAAGTCAGGTCTTTTACTGATGTCTCGACCTGTAGCCTGTCAGGGGACTGGGCTGATCTCGCAATGTCATAGTTCGACTGCCAAGTCGCTATTTTTTCAGGCGTAAAACCGCCATATTACAATAAATACGGGCGCAAGCAGCTTTTAAATTCATAGCAAAACAAGTTGGGGCTGCCAATACCCTGCGCGAATCAACTCAAAGCGTAATCTGTAGCAGCCGCCCTATGCTAACGACCATATCAAAATTTATCTGGAACGAAAAAAATGCTTGATTTACTAATTACCAATGCGAACCTGCCTGATGGCCGCGCAAACATGTCAGTTGCCGTGCAGGGCGGGAAGATCCTCGAAGTCAAAAAAGGGCTGACTGCACCCGCGCTCGAAACGCTGGATGCAGGCGGCATGTTGCTTAGCACCCCGTTTGTCGACGCGCACTTTCACATGGACGCAACACTCAGCTATGGCTTGCCGCGCGTCAACGCGTCGGGCACCTTGCTGGAGGGTATTGCGCTGTGGGGTGAGCTGAAACCGCTGCTGACTTACGGGGCGTTGGTTGACCGCGCCATGGCCTACTGCGACTGGGCAGTGGCCAACGGCCTGCTGGCGATTCGCACGCACGTGGATGTGTGTGACCCCAGTTTGCTGGCAGTTGATGCGCTGCTGGATGTTAAAAAACGCGTTGCTCCCTACATTGATTTACAGCTGGTCGCGTTTCCGCAAGACGGCGTGCTGCGTGGCCCGCTTGGTGCTGACCAGCACATGGCGAATTTAAAGCGCGCGTTAGACAAAGGCGTTGATGTGGTCGGCGGCATTCCACACTTTGAACGCACTTATGCTGACGGCACCTTGAGCGTCAAGCTGCTGTGCGAGCTGGCCGCCGAGCGCGGCCTGCTGGTCGACATGCACTGCGACGAGTCTGACGACCCGCTTTCGCGCCATGTTGAAACGCTGACGTTTGAAACGCAGCGGCTCGGCTTGCAAGGCCGCGTGACGGGTTCGCACTTGACCTCGATGCACAGCATGGACAACTATTACGTCAGTAAATTGTTGCCGCTGATGGCGGAGGCCCAAGTGCATGTGGTGGCCAACCCGCTGATCAACATCACGCTGCAAGGCCGGCATGACAGCTACCCGAAGCGGCGCGGTATGACTCGCGTGCCCGAGTTAATGGCACACGGCGTCAACGTGGCGTTTGGGCAGGACTGCGCGATGGATCCTTGGTATTCATTAGGCAGTGGCGACATGCTGGAAGTGGCGCACATGGGTTTGCATGTGGGGCAAATGACCAGCCAAACCGCCATGCGCCAGTGCTTTGAAGCCGTGACCACCAACGCAGCCAAAGTCATGCAGCTCAAAGGCTACGGGCTTGAAGCGGGTTGCAATGCAGATTTTGTACTGCTGCAAGCGCGTGATGCGATTGAAGCGATTCGCCTGCGGGCCACGCGGCTCAAGGTGTTCAAGCGTGGTAAATTGCTGGCTGAATGCCCACCAGCGACGAGCAGATTGACCCTGCCGGGGCGCCCCGCCAGCACGTCGTGGATTGCGTGATCAAAGACCGCACCCCCGCAAAATCAGTGACACCACATGCTCGGTCGCCTCGGCATGGTCTTTTGCCGTCAGCTTATCGTGCCCCAGCACTGCGCTGACCTGTACATCAAAGTCAGCATAGGTTTGCGTGGCGGCCCAGATGGTGAAGAACAAATGCGTGCCGTTAATGTTTGCCATGCGGCCGGAGTCTACCCACGCTTGAATCACGGCGGCTTTGCCCACCACCAGCTCGCGCAAATCAGTTTCTAAGAGCGTCCTGACCACCGGCGCGCCGTGCAGCAGTTCGTTGGCAAACACCTTGGAGCCGTCGGGGCGCAATTTGGCCAAGGCCATTTTGGCGCGAATGTACTTTTCGATAGCAACGCGCGGCTCGGCGTCTACCGTGATGCAACTGGTCGGTTCTAGCCAGTCGCTCAATATCTGCGCCAACACGTTGCGGTACAGCACTTCTTTGCTGCCGAAGTAATAGTGCAAATTGGCTTTCGGCAGGCCACTTGTCTCAGCAATTGCGGCCATGGTGGCACCGCCGAATCCGGCACGGGCGAATACTTTTTCAGCGGCTTGCAGAATCAGCAGTTCGTTGGCCTGGCGAATTTGGCCTTTGAATGCTTCTGACACTTGAATCACAGACGTTTCGGGTAATGAATTGAGCATAAAAAATGGGGCACATCCTTGCAGACGTGCCCCTTAGTTTAATCAGCAGCTGACTAAATTACTTTTGCGCTGCGTCCCAGACGGCATGCGTCCAGGCGGCCTTGCCCGGGTCTTTTTTGATCACTGGGGCACTGCCGCCAGCCATCAGAACCTTAACGGTGCGCTCGTAAGCTGCTGGCTCAAGGAAACCCATTTTCGGGGTATTGGCAGTGCTGATCAGCTTGGCGATGTTTTCCATCTGGCGCGTTTGCACCTTCAGGTTGGCGCTGCCAGACTTGTCCGCGGCCACCACAATTTTGGCGGCTTCAGCTGGGTTTTTTACGGCTTCGTTCCAGCCCTTGAGTGTGGCTTTGACAAACTTGCCCATGCGCGCCACAAAGGCTGGGTCTTTCAAATTGGCTTCCATCACGTACAGGCCGTCTTCCAATGAAGCCACGCCCTGCTCTTCATAAAAGAAGGTGACCAGGTCGCTTTCTTTCACGCCCGCATCAATGACTTGCCAGTACTCGTTGTAAATCATGGTCGAAATACACGCGGCCTGGTTCTGCAACAGCGGGTCAACGTTAAAGCCCTGCTTCAAAATCTTCACGTCTTTGGTGGTGTCCAAGCCCAGCTTGGCCATGTAGCTCATGAATGGGTACTCATTGCCGCCGTACCACACGCCCAGTGTTTTGCCTTTCAGGTCTTTTGGACCCGTGACACCGCTTGCTTTTTTGCAGGTCAGCATCAGACCGGACTTGTTGAAAATCTGCGCCACATTGACCAATGCTGAGCCAGCTTCACGCGCGGCCAAAGCATCAGGCATCCAGTTCACGGCGATGTCGGCTTGCTTGCCCACCAGCGCCTGCACGGGAGAAATGTCTGGACCACCTGGGCGAATGGTGACATCCAGGCCAGCTTCTTTGTAATAGCCTTTTGCTGCCGCGACGTAGTAGCCTGCAAACTGGGCTTGCGGCACCCATTTAAGCTGCACCGTGACTTTGTCTTGCGCACTTGCAGAGAAGGCGCTGACAGCCAGGGCGGCGGCCAACAAAGTCTTCACTAATTTTGGGGACCGAATCATAAAAAACTCCTTTAGATTTAAAAAACAACTCAAAACACAAAAACTCACCGAAACCTACCCCGACAACTAATTTCCCCGAACCGAGGGGTGCCAAAACGCTGCCTTGCGCTCCAACTGGACAAGCAAGGCATAGGCCAACGAACCTGTCACCGCTGCCACCACAATGGAGCCCCACACCAGCGGCATGTTCATCTTGCCCGCTTCAGTCGATATGCGAAAGCCAATGCCCTGCGTGGGCGAGCCAAAATACTCTGCCACGATAGCCCCAATCAAAGCCAGCGTCGCATTAATCTTCAGCGCACCAAACATGAATGGCAATGCTGCTGGCAACCTGAGCGCCAACAATGTTCGCCAGTAACTGGCAGCGTAACTGTGCATCAATTCAAGCTCCAGTTTGCCAGCCGCTTTGAGCCCGGCAAGGGTAGAAACCAGCATGGGGAAAAACGTCATCAACACCACCACAGCGGCTTTGCTGGGCCATTCAAAGCCAAACCACATCACGGCAATTGGCGCCACGCCGACCAACGGAATCGCGCTGGTCAATGATGCAATCGGCAGTAGCCCGCGCTGCAAAAAAGGCATGCGGTCGATCGCCACGGCTACTGCAAAACCCAGGCCGCAGCCCAACGCCCAGCCAATCAACACCGACTTGACAACGGTTTGTACAAAATCGCCCCACAGCTTGGGCGCATTGTCTGCCAGCGATTGCGCAATCAATGATGGCGGCGGCAAGATAACGCGCGGCACGCCAAACGCCACCACCAACACTTGCCAAAAATAGACCAGCCACAGGCCGAACAGCGCAGCGGTCAGCAGACCAACAAAACGCTCGCCATAGCGTTGGCCATCGAGAGCAGCAACACATTGCACGCTGTACACAGCCGCTGCGGCCAACAGCACACAAGCTGGCCAGAAAAAGGCGCTGACTTTGCCTTCAGAGTCACCCACAGCAGGCAAAAATTGCAGCAGTGAAAGCGCAGCTATCGCGCACGCAAGCAAGACCAAAGCGGTCTTTTTCATAGCCCGCCCCGCGAACGCAGCACCATGCGCTCTACCAAAGCAACTGCCGCAGTCAGCACCAGGCCCAGCAGCGCCGACATGACCAGCGCCGACCAGATTTGCACCGTGTTGCCGTAGTAAGAACCCGTCAGCAGCCTGGCACCCAGCCCGGCTTCAGCGCCGGTTGGTAGCTCGGCCACCATGGCACCCACGAGCCCGGCAGCCACGCCCACCCGCAGCGCGGGGAACAAAAACGGCAGCGCAGCAGGCAAGCGCAAAAACCAAAGCGCTTGCCATTTGCTGGCCGCATAGGTGTGCATCATTTCCGTTTCAATTACTTGGGGAGAGCGCAAGCCTTGCACCATCGCCACCGTGACCGGGAAAAAGCACAAATACATGGCAATCGTGGCCTTGGGCGCAATGCCTGAAAAGCCCAGGCTACCCAAAATGATCAGCACGATAGGCGCAATCGCCAGCACCGGCACGGTTTGCGAGGCAACAATCCAAGGCAGCAGCGCCCGGTCAAGCGTACGCGAATGAACAATCAGCACCGACAACACCAAACCCAGCGCCGTGCCCATGACAAAGCCAGCCAACGTCGATTGCGCGGTGATGTAAGCGTGAAACAGCAAATTACGTGGCGATGTTAACGGCCAGTCGACCAGGCTTGACCACAAATCAAGCGCCACTTGATGCGGTGCGGGCAGCAAAGGCCGCTCCATCTGCATGGTGGCTTTAAAAAGATCAAAACCCGTCCAAGCGCCCGCTGGCTCAAAATTATTCATCACCCGCTCAACCGCGCCAGGTGCGTTCATGCCCCACGCGCCTGCGTACCAGGCCAACAGCACAAAGACCAACACCACGGCAATCGGTAAGCCGTTGAACGTCAAGTTTTGGATCAACCGCTGCGGCAGCGATGAACGTAGCGCAGCGTCAGCCATGGTGCCCATCCGCCAAAGCCTCACGCACTTCGTGGGCCAGGGCTACAAATTCTGGTGTGTCTTTCAGGCCCTGATGGCGCTCATCGGGCAGCGTTGATTCAATCACTTTCACAATCCGCCCCGGGCGCGGCGACATCACCACGATGCGGGTTGACAAATACACCGCCTCAGCAATCGAATGGGTCACAAACACTACCGTACGGCGCTCCTTTTGCCACAACTGCTGGAGTTGTTCGTTCAATCGGTCACGCGTGATTTCATCCAGCGCGCCAAAGGGCTCGTCCATCATCAAAATACGCGGCTCAAACGACAGCGCACGTGCAATCGACACCCGCTGCTGCATACCGCCGGACAGTTGCCACGGGTATTTTTTTTCAAAACCCGTCAAGCCAACGCGGGCTAAATATTCAGTGGCAATCCGGTTAGCTTCGTCTTTGCCTTTGCCTTGAATTTGCAGAGGCAACGTGACGTTGGCCAACACATTGCGCCACGGGAACAAGGCAGGCGCTTGAAACACGTAGCCGTAAGCCCTGTTCAAACGCGCTTGAGCGGGGCTGACGCCGTTGACCAACACGCTACCGTCGCTGATTTTTTCGAGGTCAGCAATCACGCGCACCAGCGTGGTTTTACCGCAGCCCGAGGGGCCAATCAAAGAAACAAATTCACCAGCCGCCACATTCAGGTCAATGTTGCTAAGGGCACGCACTGGCGAGTCAGCAGTCTGGTACACCACGCTGGCGTTTTTAACCTCAATGGCCAAATCGGTAGAGGCGGCGCGGCCTGAATGAATGTCTGTTCTTGTCATGAAAACTCGTGGGTCGCGTCGTAGGATGTGGCACGTCGTGGCCTGAGCAAATTCGAAAGGAAGGAGAAAGCCAGATTAAACCCCAGACTTAACCGATTGGTCAGCTTTTGCACGCGAATTTCGTGCCAGTAGTTACCCGCAGTGGACCGACTTACTTCCTATTTTCTGTCTGATTATTGATATTTTAAAACTCCAGACCAACAAAAACGGGCGTAAGCAGCTACTATTTTAATAGCTGTCAGCTATCCATCAAAAACACTTATGACCCGATACGTAGCGGGCTAAACAGGCTGTCAAGCGCTGCAAGCGCGCTGTGCGCGGCCAGCACGCTGGACCTGGGGTTGGCCACATCAGGCACGCCCACGGTGGTCATTGAAAGCTCGGCCGACTTGCTTTTTACCGTAATGCTGTGCATGTTGCCAGCGACCAGCGGGTCGGCCCAAATCTCGCAGCGCGTCGCTCGTGTGCCGCAGGCAGCAAGGCTCAAGGCCACCGCCACATTGACGTTTTGCGGGAAGCCCAAGGCTGCCTCGTGCGCTGTGCCTTTGAAGATCAGGGTCGGCTGGGTGATGGCAGCCAGGTCAATCGCATGCGCAGTGACGTAAGGCGCACCGGCCAAACCCGCCGGTCGCTTGCGATTCACGATCAGGCAGTCGGTGATGCCGTCGCGGCGCATGGCCCGTACAGCGTCCAGCCCCATGATGGCACCTGTGGCCACCACCACCTTGACTCCGCCCGCCTCGGCATTGGCCAATAAGGCCTGCTGCTTGAGCAGCGCCGCTGCACTCAAAACGATCACGGTTTTGCCGCTGTCAACCAGCGATTCAGCCAATGCGGCAAACGCGGCTGGCGCAAGGCATTCAATTACCACGTCGGCCAAGCTGGCCAATTGGTCGCTTCGGCAAACCCGCGCATCGCTTTGCTGGCCCTGCAAGTACAGCGTGAGTACATCGATTTGCTGGCTGCCCACTGCCACAAGCTGGTAGCGCGGATCCTCAATCAGCGCCTGCACCACGATTTTTCCCAGCGCACCCCATCCTGCAACGGCGACTTTGGGACGGATTTGGCGGGTAGTGGGCATTGCGATAGCTTTCTGGTTTGGCGAGCTGTTTCACAGGAACAGCGTCTGGTCGGGTTTGTGCCGATAGATCCACCGCTTTCGGTTTGCTACGCTGAAACTGGCTTCCAGTGGCTATTGGCGAAAAGCTATTGGCGCGCAAATTGCTTTGACCGATTCTGATCGATTGTCTCTCTGCATTATTAATTTTTCACCGGAACCCGCATGACAAAATTTAATTGCCTTCAAGCACGCGCCACGCCACTGCGCAGCTTTTTACTCGCAACGGTGGTTGCCCTGCCCTTCATGGCCGGCACCGCTGCGGCGCAAGAAAAAACGCTGCGCATCGCCATGACGGCGGCCGATATTCCGCGCACGCTGGGGCAACCTGACCAGGGGTTTGAAGGTAACCGCTTTACCGGTATCCCAATGTACGACTCACTTACCCAGTGGGACTTGTCTAAATCCGACGCCGCCAGCGTACTGATTCCGGCCCTCGCCACGAGCTGGGCGGTTGACGCAAAAGACAAAACCAAGTGGGTGTTCAAGCTTCGCCCAGGGGTCAAGTTTCATGATGGCTCAGACCTGAATGCCGACTCCGTGGTGTGGAACGTGCGCAAGGTGCTCGACAAGGACGCTGCGCATTTCGACGCCAGCCAGGTCGGCGTGACAGCATCGCGCATGCCAACATTGCGCAGCGCCGTGAAAATTGACAACCTGACAGTGGAGTTGACGACCAGCGAGCCGGATGCTTTCTTGCCTATCAACCTGACCAATCTGTTCATGGCCTCGCCCGCGCATTGGCAAAAAAAGTTTGACGCTGCGCCTGCCGCACAAAGTCCGGCGGACAAGGCAAAAACCGCATGGACGGCATTTGCAGCCGATGCTTCGGGCAGCGGTCCGTTCAAGATGACCCGTTTCGTGCCGCGTGAGCGTCTGGAAATGGCTGCGAACAAAAGCTACTGGGACCCAAAGCGCACACCGAAAATTGACAAGGTGGTGATGCTGCCCATGCCAGAGGCAAACGCCCGCACCGCCGCCCTGCTTTCAGGCCAGGTCGACTGGATTGAGGCACCGTCGCCTGATGCTATTGGAGCAATTCAGGGTCGCGGCAACAAGCTTTACTTTAACCAGCAGCCGCACGTGTGGCCGTGGCAACTCTCGTTTGCTGAAGGCTCACCGTGGCTCGACAAACGCGTCCGCCAGGCCGCCAACCTGTGCGTAGACCGCGGCGGCATGCTGAAACTTTTGGGCGGCATGATGGGTGTACCCAAGGGCACAGTCACCCCCGGACACCCGTGGTGGGGCAACCCGAAGTTTGACATTCGCTATGACCCTGAAGCCGCTAAAAAGTTGATGGCTGAAGCCGGGCACAGTGTGGCAAAGCCACTCAAGGTGAAGGTACAAATTTCAGCTTCAGGCTCCGGCCAGATGCAGCCCTTGCCAATGAACGAGTTTGTGCAGCAGTCACTCAAGGGCTGCGGCTTTGATGTGCAGTTCGACGTGATTGAATGGAACACGTTGTTTACCAACTGGCGCAAAGGCTCAAAAGACCCATCGGCCAACGGCGCAAATGCGATCAACGTGAGCTACGCGGCGATGGACCCGTTTTTTGCGATGGTGCGTTTCACCAGCACCAAAGCCTTTCCGCCGGTATCGAACAACTGGGGGCATTTTGGCAATGCAGAATTTGACAAACTGATCGCCGACGCGCGCACCAGTTTTGATGAAAAAGGCCGCGACGCCGCCCTGGCAAAGCTGCACGCCCGCATCGTGGAAGAAGCGCCGTTCGTATGGATCGCGCATGACGTTGGCCCGCGCGCCATGAGCCCAAAAGTCAAAAATGTGGTGCAGCCACGCAGCTGGTTTATAGACATCGCCACCATGACAATGGACTGATTTCGCTTCCCGTTCGAAGCGATAACTGCGTTGCTTCGTCTTGTCGTGCCACGGCACTGCCTGCGACTTTGCGCCTTGTTATCGCTTCGAACGGAAACCGAAATAACCCTGTTTTAGGCTTTGTTTTCTTACCTGATCCGCCGCATCACCTACGCCTTGCCCACCATGTTGGGCGTGGCACTGGTGTGTTTTGCGCTTGTGCATCTGGCGCCCGGTGACCCGCTGGTGTCGATTTTGCCGCCGGATGCATCGCAAGAACTGGCTGCGCAAATGCGCGAGCTGTATGGCTTTAACCGCAGCTATCCCGAGCAGTTTGCAGGCTGGGTATGGCGCGCCCTTCAAGGTGATTTGGGTACGTCGATTGCCAGTGGCAGACCGGTAGCGACCGAAGTGATTCGTGCGGTAGGCAATACGCTGCGGCTGGCGGCGGCTGCTACGCTGATTGGCTTCGTGCTGGGTTGCCTGTTTGGCTTTGTGGCGGGTTACTTTCGCAACTCGTGGGTGGACCGCGCTGCATCGGTGCTGTCGGTGCTGGGTGTGAGTGTGCCGCATTACTGGCTCGGCATGGTGATGGTCATTGTGTTTGCCGCCAACCTGAACTGGCTTCCCGCCACCGGCATGGGCAGCGGCGATGCGTGGGCCTGGGACTGGGAGCACCTCAAATACATGGTGCTGCCGGCAGTCACCATGTCGGTCATTCCAACTGGCATCATTGCGCGCACGGTACGGGCTTTGGTAGCCGATTTGCTGGACCAGGAGTTTATTGTTGGCCTGCGCGCCAAGGGTCTGACGCAATTCGGCATCTTTTGCCATGTCGTCAAAAACGCTGCGCCCACTGCGCTGGCGGTGATGGGCTTGCAGTTGGGTTACCTGCTGGGCGGCTCCATATTGATTGAGACCGTTTTTTCATGGCCAGGCACTGGGTTTTTACTGAACTCCGCCATCTTCCAGCGCGACTTGCCGTTGCTGCAAGGCACTATTTTGGTGCTGGCGATGTTTTTCGTGGTGCTCAATTTGCTGGTAGACGTAGTGCAGACTCTGCTCGACCCCCGCATTGCGCGGACTTGATACATGACAGCATTGACTGCACCCCAACTGGCCGTACAACCCCTGGAGCGCTCGCCGGGTTACTGGCGCTCGGTCGTCACGCGCCTGCGCAAAGACAAGGTCGCGCTGGGCGCAGGCGGCGTAATTCTGGTCTTGCTCCTGATGGCGCTTTTTGGCCCGTACATCGTTCCCGCCGACCCGTACCAGTCCTCTATTTTGGGCCGGCTCAAAGCCATCGGCAGCCCCGGCTTTCCGCTGGGCAGCGACGAGTTGGGCCGCGACATGCTGTCGCGCCTTATCGTTGGCGCACGCTTGTCACTGTTCATCGGGCTGACGCCCGTGATGCTTGCGTTTGTGATCGGCACGTTCATTGGCTTGCTGGCAGGCTATGCAGGCGGCTGGAAAAATCGGC
>ENA-OFCE01000676-OFCE01000676.1-metagenomes-genome-assembly--contig:-NODE-676-length-21001-cov-2.694548_pt1 | contig 21001 bp, 15 predicted proteins | sample MGYA00153388_OFCE01 | MGnify analysis MGYA00153388
TCCCATCAAGGTGCTTGAAACAATTGAAAAGGAAAGCTGCACAGCCGTCCATGGAGTACCTACGATGTTCATAATGGAACTAGAAGAAATGGAAAAAAACCAATATGATACCTCGTCTCTACGGACTGGTATTATGGCTGGATCACCTTGCCCCATTGAGGTAATGAAGAAAGTTGTAGATAAGATGGGAGTTAGAGAAATCACCATCACATATGGTCAGACAGAAGCCTCACCGGGCATTACCATGACGAGGACCGATGACCCTCTAGAATTGCGGGTGACTACTGTAGGGCGAGCTCTGCCTAACGTAGAGGTGAAAATAATTGATTCTGAAACTGGCAAGGAAGTACCTAGAAATACACAGGGCGAGCTCTGCTCTCGAGGTTATAACACGATGAAGGGATATTATAAAATGATCGAAGCGACTGCTGCAGCTATTGACAATGATGGTTGGCTGCATACCGGAGATCTAGCAGTCATGGATGAGGATGGTTATTGTAAAATTACAGGGCGATTAAAAGATATGATTATCCGTGGCGGAGAAAATATCTATCCACGTGAAATTGAGGAATTTATTTATACGCACCCTAAAGTGAAAGATGTGCAAGTTGTAGGAGTACCTAGTGAAAAATATGGAGAGGAAGTCATGGCATTTATCCAAATAAAGCCGGGAAATTCAATTACAGAAGAGGAGCTTAAAGAGTATTGCCGAGAAAAAATAGCTCGTTATAAGATACCCAAGTATATTGCCTTCGTAGACGACTATCCGATAACGGCCAGCGGCAAGATCCAAAAATATAAACTACGTGAACTGGCTATGGAACTATTGGGGATACACTGAGGTAAAAAGTATAAAAGCAGGGAGCGTATCCTTGCTTTTTTTCAATTAGTTAGTATATTGCCTTCGCAGGAAAATTTTCCGATCACAGTCAGTGATAAAATTCAAAAATACAAACTGCGTGAGCTATAAAAATCTTAGGCTTGCACCAATGCAGCCAAATAAAGAACTTAATGGTGAAGTAGCCTATATTATTTTTAGAAAGAATTCCTACAAGGATAACTTGTAGGAATTCTTTTATCTAAAATTTTTAAAAAAATTAATAGATAAAGGAAATATTGAGTAAAACTATGAAATTCCAAGAAAATACTTCATATTACTGTTTTCCAAAAAAGATTAGTATAACCTTTTTTGGAAAACTATACCTTTTGGTATACGAAAAAAAATCCATAATGTTCTATACTAACTTATAAAGTGGCTAAAATTTTATTAGCCATCTCTTCTTAGTCACAATGTAGCAAAAAGATTACACATAAAATAACAGAGGAAGAGGGGGGAGACTGATAATCATACACGGTATTGTGACTAAGAATATAAGTAAATTAGGGGGCGCATATTTTTGAAAACCATATTACGTACAACAATGACACTAGTATTTCTGATTTATTTTAACGCGTTTGCTTATGCGCAATCGCCAAATGCACTTTACCAAGCTTCTACCATTAATGCCATATTACAAGGAGTCTATGATGGAGAATTAACAATTAAAGAATTGAAAGATCAGGGTGATTTTGGTATTGGCACATTAAATGGCCTCGATGGTGAACTAATTGGTCTTGATGGAGAATATTATCAGATAAAAGCAGATGGACAAGTACTGAAACTAGAAGGAAATGTTAAAGTGCCGTTTGCGACATCTTTAAATTTTAAACCTGACAGGTTTGCAGAGCTTCATGATCTAGACTATGAACAGTTACAGAAATCTTTAGACAAAATAACAAATGATAAAAATTATTTTTATGCGGTCCGTATTGATGGTGTTTTCGAGAATGTAAAAACGAGAGCCATTCCAAAACAGACTAAGCCATATAAAACATTAACAGAAGCAGCAAAAGATCAAACTGTATTTGATCTTAGCAACATAAAAGGAACTATAATTGGGTTTTGGTGCCCTCAATATGTTAACGGTGTCAATGTCCCTGGCTATCATTTACACTTTATCTCCGATGATCGTAAATACGGTGGACATATTTTAACTGGTAGTCTGAAATCAGGAAAAGTTCAGATTGCTCGTATAACTGACTTCCGCATGGTATTGCCGCAAGATGCTAGTGATTTTGGGAAAGCTGCTTTAAATGAAGACTATAGTGAAGAGTTAAAAGCAGTTGAACAATAAGGTCGAGTATAAACAATAACGATTAATGCCAGTCAGTAAACAAATCTTGCAAACAAGGTAGTTTGCAGGATTTGTTTGCTGCAATACTGCTTTTTCGAATATTTTGTATAGTGAGGACTTGTAAAGACTAGAATCAAAAGGAGATAGCTAATCTATGAAAAGTCTGCGCGCTCAATTGGTAACAGCTGTTGCTATCACAATTACAGTTATCCTTCTCAGTGTTATGGGGATCTCATACTGGAGCACATCAAGCATAGTGCAAAGCAACTTAGAGGAAAAGTTTGAAATTAAGGCTAGAGAACTTGCCAATGGATTTGACATACGTATGCAGTTGGAAAAAACAACAATGACTTCATTTGGCAAGCAAGGAACCCATCAGTTTTTAAACCTTACTGGAAATGTTCAAAAACAGTTAGAATTTACTAAAATGATGCATGATGATTTCACGCAGTGGAGCCCTGTCAGCTTTCTTCCCGATTTAACAGGAAAGGAAGTGGCAACAAGTTTAGGTAAAATCGTAGATGCATCAAAGCTTGATTATGTAAAACGGATTCCAGAGGGAAAACCCTTTATGGATAATCCGATTGTCTCTGTAACTACTGGTAAAGCCATCTTAGTCGGAGCTGCTCCTGTTTCTATTAATGGGAAAGTAGTAGGTGCAGTTGTTGGCGGTATTCCTTTAGATGAATTTACGAAAGAGATTGATGAAGCGAAAATTGGTCAAGCTGGTTATACAATATTAATCTCTCCTAATGGTATGATAGCGAGTCATCCCAATAAAGAGCTGGTAATGAAGAAGAATATCGAAGATTTGGGCAATGAACGACTGCTTGAAGCAATGAAAGATATAAAGAATGGTACGAGTGGACATTTTATTGGTCAAGTTGATGGAATTGAGTCGATTGTAGCCTTTGTACCAACTCAGGATCAATGGGGCGTGTTTACGGTTGCGCCCACTGCAGAAGAATTTGCACCTATAAAGCGACTTACCTGGATCTTTAGCGGTCTATTTTTATTAGGGCTGATTATCTCTGTGGCTATTATTAATTTGATAGCAGGCAGAATTGTACGTCCCATAAAAGAAATGGCGGAATACGCAGCAGCAGTTGCCGATGGAGATTTAACAGAAGCTACTCTAAAGCAAAAGGATCATACTCAGTACCAAAACAAAGATGAGGTTGGAATACTACGTGCAGCTATGATTCAGATGCGGTCCAACTTGTGGATCTTAATAAATCAAGTAGCTAATTCAGTCAATGAAGTGACGAGTTCGTCCATACAAGTAAAGGAAAGTGCAAATCAATCAGCGCAGGCTGCTAGTCAAGTTGCTATTGCAGTAACAGAAGTAGCAGCAGGTGTAGTTCGTGGGCAAGAGGCAACAAACAAAACAAGTAGTATTTTAAGAGGATTAATGGGACAAATCAATGACATGAAAACAAATACAGAAGCCGCAAATGGGATGGCAAATGTTGCTGTTGAAAAAACCAATATAGGTGGTCAAACGGTCCAAGTTGCGGTAAAACAAATGAATAATATCGGAGCAAGCGCAAAAACAGTAAATGACGCTGTCAGTAAATTATCGTTAGGATCCACTAAAATTAGTGAAATAGTACAAATGATATCGGGGATTGCGGCCCAAACTAATTTATTAGCTTTAAATGCAGCAATTGAAGCTGCCCGCGCAGGGGAACATGGGCGAGGATTTGCCGTAGTAGCAGAAGAAGTTCGTAAATTAGCTGAACAATCACAACATGCAACCGGACAAATTATTTCATTAATTCAAGAAACCAATAGCGATGTGGATAGTGCAGTTACGGCAGTACAGCGTGCTGTTGATGATGTACAATCGGGCATTGGACATGTCAACGAAGCGGGAGTGCAATTTTCTGAAATAGCGAATTTAGTAAGCAATGTATATCAACGAACATTGGAAATATTATCAACAGTAGATGAATTATTTGCTAATGGACGTATCATTGAAGCATCATCCAAGGATATCGAAACGGTTATTAATGAAACAGCTTCTCATTCACAAACTGTATCCGCTGCAACAGAGGAGCAATCGGCATCTATGGAAGAAATTGCGGCATCTAGCGAGCATTTGGCTCATTTATCAAATGAACTGAAAAATAGCTTAAATAAATTTCAAATTTAATTAGATATAAAATGTTACTGATTAAAGAGCTAAGGTGCCTTTCAAATAATTCGAAAGGCACCTTAGCTCTTTAATCAGTAAAGGTCGCTATTAACATAAGATTAATTCTGTGTTAAAAAATTACCTGTCATATTTTTGTCATATTTTCATGTTATGCTAATAATTAAAATGAATGAGGTCTCAGGAGCTTAAAGATAATATAATAACAGAGTAATAGTGCGTGCGCAACTATTACTCTGTTATTATATTACTTGAGGCTTCACAGGAGAAACACTACAAATGACCTAGTATTTCTAAGTATGATGTTCAATCGCATTTATGATCACAGTACTTTTTAACGTAGAAAAGAATTCACAGGAGAGTGAAACAGGTGGCACAACGTTTAGCAAGTAATAAAAAGAAAGTAGCTATTATTGCAATTACAGCCTTTTCGTTATTGTTTTCAGCTTATCAAGGACTTCATTCGAAAAACGTAGCCAAAGGACAACATTCCGAAGATACGAAACCACTAGTTGATGTTTTGACGATTCAGCGCAAAGATATGACTAAGACAATTGACTTAACAGGGCAAACTGTGCCTGAATCCCAAGTTGATATTGCTGCAAAATATACAGGGAAAATTACTCAGATCAATGTTGAGCTAGGGCAGTATGTCATGCCGGGACAAGTATTATTGAGTCAAGACAGCAGTGATATTGACATTTCTATAGAGCAAAATAATGCAAGTTTTCGCCAGGCGAATGCAGATGCTATTGAAAGTAACGCTACTTTTGAAGCAAATTACCAAAAAGCACAATCGGATTATCAGCATAGTGTAACTACATATCAAAGATATAAACTCTTATATTCCCAAGGGGCCATTTCAAAAGAAGTACTTGATAATGCAGAGCAGCAAATGATTTCATCCAAATCAGTCATGGAATCCTGGTCGAAACAGCTCATGGCAGGAAGTGCAGCTTCTGTTGAATCAAAAAGAGCCAGTCGAGATAAAGCACAAAGTGTTATTGATGCATTAAAGAATCAGAAAGATGACCTTACTCTGCGAGCACCTCGATCTGGTATGATTGGTTTTCGGCAGGCAGAAGTAGGCAACATCGTATCAGCTGGTCAGAAAGTGTTATCTATTGTTGATAATAGTAATATCTATATAGACTGCTCCGTATCAGAGCAAGATATCGGGCAAATGGTTCTAGGCTTACCTACGACTATTGGGATTGAATCTTTGGGTAAGTCATTTACTGGAAAGATTATTTACATCAGCCCATCCATAGATAGTAAAACGCAAGCCTTTACCATTCGGATGATCCTTGACAAGCCTGAAGACAGTATTCGAAGCGGAATGTTTGCCCGTACCAAGATTAATACGATCCTAAGGGCACAGACCTTATTCGTGCCAAAAGAAGCTGTTTTGTCGTTAAATGGTAAAGATCGCATTTTTGTTGTGAATAGCAGCAATCAAGTGGAAGAACGCATCGTACAATTAGGTTTACGTAATGATAAGAGCATTGAAATTATCAGCGGCATTCAAGATGGCGAGACAATTGCTGTCAGTAACTTAGCAAGACTCAAAACAGGCTCTGATATTACACCAAACATCCTTGCAGAATAGTCGAATCAGATAGGAAGTGTTATTTTGAATATTACGAAATTTTCCATACAGAAACCGATTGGCATTACGATGATTATTCTATTCTTTGTTGTGCTTGGTTTATATAGTCTTCATAATATTAGCGTTGAACTGCTGCCAGCCTTAAATACTCCTTATGTTACTGTTTCTGTTCATTATGCTGGTGCAGGAACAGAAGAAATGGAACAACAAGTTATTAAACCACTGGAGGATTCTCTGTCTTCCGTTGCCCATTTAAAACATATGACATCTACTGCCAGGCCAGAAAATGCTAATATCGTATTAGAATTTGACTTCTCAGCAAATGCAGATATTGCTTCTATTGATGCTACAAAGCAGGTGAACTCGGTACGACGAAAATTGCCAGATGGTATTGATGAGCCAGTCGTTGTAAAACGAGATATAAATGCTACTACGATTTTAGAAATTGCGGTAACATCCAATCAGCCTTTAGCTGAAGCCTACACCAAGGCTGATTCTGTTTTTAAAGAGCGTTTACAGCGGGGTGATGGGGTCTCAGAAGTGGCCTTATATGGTGGCAGAGATAAGGAAATTTCTGTTGAGCTTGATAAAGATAAACTTCGTTTCTACAATGTTGCCATCAATCAGATTGTAAGCAAGATAAAAAGTGAAAATACCTTGCTCCCTTCTGGCAGCGTGTTTAATGATAAAACACAATCCGATGTGCGTTTGCTTGCTCAATATAAAACTCCTGATGAAATCACCAAATTGCAAGTAACCAATGGAGATAGCATTCCTATACAATTGAAAGATGTTGCAACCATTCAAGAAAAAGATAAGCGAGTCAGCCGTTATAGCCGTGTAAACGGCTCAGATGCAATTTCATTATCGGTTTATAAAAACAGTGATGCCAGCCTTGTCGATACGGTAAAATCTACTCTACAGCAATTGGAGACCTTGCGTACAGAATATCCGGATTATACCTTTACTGTTGTTACAGATGCATCAAAGTATGTTACCAATTCTTTACATATACTTTTGGAAGCCTGGTAGAAGGCTTACTTACTACGGGGCTTATACTCTATCTTTTTCTGCGTGGCTGGCGATCTACAATTGCCGTAATAATTGCCATTCCTACATCGATGATATCTACATTTTTTATCATGTATATTGCAGGGTTTTCCTTCAATATGATGTCTTTAATGGGAATGGCTCTTTGCATTGGTGTTTTAGTAGATGATTCTATTGTTGTACTCGAAAACATTCATCGTCACTTAAAAATGGGCAAAGATGCAGTCATTGCGGCTGAAGATGGCCGTAATGAGATTGGTATGGCAGCGATTGCTATCACACTCTGCGATGTTGTTGTATTTATGCCTATCGCATTTATGACAGGAATGACGGGTCAATTTTTTCGTCAATTCGGCTTAACAATTGTTTTTGCTACTTTATTTTCTATGCTTGTATCTTTCACCCTTACCCCAATGCTTGCTTCGCGCCTCTTTAAGGGGGGATTGACCGAGCCTCGTGGTGTAGTCTGGAATTTTATGGATCGGATGGAACAAGGTGCAGTCACTAAATATGAGACGGTTTTACGCTGGGGTTTAAGTAATAGTAAAAAAGTCATTGCTGCCGTACTGATTTTATTCTTTGTAACTATTTCCTTAATTCCCTTAGGGGTTATTGGTTCAGAATATATGCCCCGTACAGATGAAGGTAGTTTTCGTGTCTCAGTAGAGCTACCCGTTGGCCAAAACATTCAGCAGTCAGATCTTGTCGTAAAAGAATTAGAAGGATATCTATCAACCATTCCTGAAGTAACAAATTATCTGTCCAGCGCGGGTACACCTTCCAGTAATAATGGTTCTCTTAGTGTGCAATTGGTTGATCGTAAAGATCGTGATCGGACAGTTTGGCAAATTACTGATCAAGTACGATCCTATGCAAAGCAAAATTTCCCAAACGTCATTGTAAGGGTGAATGAATCACAATCTTCCGTAGCTGGAGTTTCAGGCGGAGGAGGAGGGGGCGGGGCTCCCATACAAATACAATTACTGGGCTCTAATATGGATAATTTAGTTGCATCTTCGTATCAAACCCAAAGCATACTTTCGCAAATACAGGGAATAAAAGACATCCGCAGTTCTTATACAGAGGGGATGCCTGAAATCCAAATGACGATTGATCGTGACAGATTAAAATTTTATAATAGTTCAGTAGCTGAAGTTGCAAATGTTTTTAATGCTGCAATTGCTGGACAACAGGCTGGCGTGTATGCCAATGATCCATTTAATGATGGTCAAGATACGGATATTACAGTTCGCATTAAAGGAAGTGATGGCTTTGCAATGCAGGATATTCGGTCACTGCCGGTTATGGCTGGCAACCATCAAATATCTTTAGGAGACATTGCTGTCCTGCGTGAAGGTACAGGACCAGTCATGCTGCAACGGGTAGACAAGCAACGTTCCATAACGATACAAGCCAATATAACCGATCGCCCTTTAAATGAAGTATTACAAGAGATTACAAAGAAACTGACACCCAAAGATCTAGGTACTGGTATTAGTTATCGCTATACGGGGCAGGCAAATAGTATGAGTGATACCTTTGGTCAAATGTTTCAAGCGCTGGGCTTATCGCTTATATTAGTTTATATGTTGCTAGCTGTTCTATACGAGTCGCTTTTAACTCCATTTATTCGTATGTTTTCTCTTCCACTAGGGATGATAGGGTCACTGTTATTCCTATTGATTACTAATAATACCATCAATCTATATTCTCTCATTGGTATATTGGTCATGGATGGCTTGGTTGCTAAAAATGGAACCTTGCTCCTAGATTATACAATAACGCTAATGGATCGAGGCGTTGGGGCTTTTGATGCCATCATAGAAGCCGGAAAAACAAGATTAAAACCAATTTTTATGACGACGATCACCATGGTTGTTGGTATGCTGCCCACAGCATTAGCATTAACAGAAGGTTCGGAGACAAGAGTCAGTATGGCATGGGTTCTAATTGGCGGTTTATTAAGTTCAACCGTGTTTACGCTACTGATTATTCCGATTATTTTTCTATTCTTTCAGAACCATCCTATCAATTTTATGAAGAGGCTGAGTCTTCTTTCTAAATGGATCAAAAATCCAAATAAGAAAACTAATTTCCCTTTCCTACACAATAAAAAGGAACTTTAATAAGTTCCTTTTTATTGTATAAAATATTGTTTAATCCCGTTGTAAATTCCCATAGCTACCTTTTTATTAAAATCACGATTGATAAGTAGTTTTTCTTCTTTTGGATTAGAAATAAAAGCAGCTTCTGTTAGTATGGCTGGCATGTTTGTATTTTTGAGAACATAAAAATCACTTGGCTGAGAGCCTCTATCATACAAATTCAATTGACTCACCATATTGGCCTGAACGAAACGGGCAAGATCATCGTTACTGCCTGGGCAGAAATAAGTTGTTGTACCAGTTCCGTGTTCGGCAAATGCATCGGTGTGAATGCTGACAAACAAGTCAGCATTTGCCTGATTGGCGATATCGACGCGAGCTTGCAGTTCGTCAATGTCTGAAGAGCCGTCTGTGGCAACATCTTGATCAGACGTCCGAGTCATAATGACAGTTGCTCCTCCGGCAGAAAGTAATTCACGTAAGTCGCGAGCGATTGCCAGTGTAACATTTTTTTCGGCAACATTGTTGGGACCGATGGCACCAGCATCACTACCGCCATGGCCAGGGTCAACAACGATTACTTTGTTTTTGAGGGGTTTCTTGGCTTGATATTCTCGAATCGTATTGATGTTTTGACTCTGGGAACCATATGCAGCGGCACTAGCTGTCATGGAGGTTGAGATCATTCCAAGTACCAGCAGAGCTATAAACGTAAGAGGCAATCGTAGCTGTCTTTTCATTTATTCATCCTTACTCATTATAGATTTTAGTCAGTTAAGTAAATTATACTCTATATTCGTTCCCTGTGGTTAACGTAATATTTCCCATTGATAAGATACAATAAAGGCGATTACTTGATATAAAGCTGCAAGAGTTAGCCTGCAATATTTTGCAGGCATGCTAAATATTGCAGAGAGATTGGTCAAGCTTGTGCTTTGATTTATAGTGATTTTGCTATAAGAATGAATTAAATCTGATTGGCATGTTTCTTGCATTTTACTTGGAAAAGTTAGAAAATTTAAATTATTATTCTAAAGGGGGAACCAGTATGGAAATTATAAATTCTATGGAGAATTATGACTATGAGCAACTTGTCTTTTGCCAGGATAAGGCGTCCGGTTTGAAGGCCATTATTGCGATTCATGATACGACGCTGGGGCCAGCATTGGGCGGGACGCGAATGTGGCCCTATACCAGTGAAGAAGAAGCTGTCATTGATGCATTGCGACTAGCTCGTGGCATGACTTTTAAAAACGCTGCAGCAGGTCTTAATTTTGGTGGAGGAAAAACAGTCATTATTGGCGACCCAAGAAAAGATAAAAGTGAGGCATTGTTTAGAGCCTTCGGCCGATTTGTTGAAAGTCTCAATGGACGTTATATCACTGCGGAGGATGTAGGAATCTGTGTCGAGGATATGGATATTGTGAGCCAGGAAACGAAGCACGTTAATGGCGTAGGAGCCATAGCTGGATCTAGCGGCGACCCTTCTCCAATCACTGCTTTTGGGGTATTAAAAGGCATACAGGCCTGTGCTAAAGAGGTTTGGGGAAGTGAACAGCTGAAAGGGAAAACAGTGGCACTTCAAGGACTTGGTCATGTGGGTTATTATCTGGCTACACATCTGCATCAAGAAGGTGCTAATCTTATTGTAGCTGATATTAATGAGCACAACGTGGAACGTGTGGTAAAAGAATTGGGAGCGACAGCGGTTAATCCCGATGCTATTTATGGTGTAGAATGTGATATTTTTACTCCGACAGCTCTTGGAGCAATCATTAACGACCATACCATCCCACAGTTTAAGTGCCGTATTATTGCAGGTGCCGCTAATAATCAACTTGGAGAAAATCGTCATGGAGATCTACTTCATAGTAAAGGGATCTTGTATGCTCCTGATTATATCATCAATGCTGGAGGGGTAATTAATATAGCGGATGAATTGAATGGCGACTACAATAAAGAACGAGCCTTAAGAGCTGTTGAAATCATTTATCGGAATATTGAAGAAATTATTGCTATTTCAAAACGGGATAACATACCTACTTATAAGGCAGCTGACATTTTGGCTGAACGGCGGATCGATATATTAGGAAAAGTGCGCAGTACTTTTTTATCACCTGCTAGAAGATGATTATTAAAAAACCAGGCTGGAATAAATTTTATGGAGGAAGCAAATGAATTATATACAAGAGTATCGTACTAAATTGACCACGGCAGAAAGAGCAGTTAAAGTCGTTCAGTCTGGTGATTGGGTTGATTATAATTTTACGTTAGCCCAACCTGTGGCTTTAGATAAGGCGCTAGCAGCACGAAAAAATGAACTAGTCAATGTGAAGGTAAGAGGCGGCTTTTCATTAAGGCCTTTAGAAATTGTTAATGCTGATCATGAAAGAGAACATTTCTTTTATAATAGCTGGCACTTTAGCCCCTATGAGAGAAAATTGAGTGACCGAGGTCTGTGCAACTATATACCCATGATTTATCGCAACAAACCATTATTTTATCGTAAGAGTTTGGAAGTAGATGTAGCAATGTTTTCAGTGGCCCCAATGGATAAACATGGATACTTCAATTTTTCTCTCACTAACTCTGCATCCAGGGCTATCTGTGAGAAAGCTAAAATTATTATACTAGAGGTGAATGAAAAATTACCGATTGCTTTGGGAGGACAAGAAAATTGTATTCACATTAGTGATATTGACTACATAGTAGAAAGTAGTAATCCAGATTTGCCAGTCATTCAATCCGCGGAAGCTACAGATACGGATAGGAAAATTGCTAAGTTGATTATAAAAGAAATAAATAATGCATCTACAATACAATTGGGTGTGGGGGGGTTACCCAATGCGGTAGGTACAATGATTGCTGAGTCTAATCTAAAAGATTTGGCTATACACACAGAAATGTTAGTGGATGCCTATTTAATAATGGCAAAAGCAGGTAAAATCACCAATCGATATAAAAACGTTGATAAAGGAAAAGGTGCTTGGGCTTTCTGTGCCGGAAGCCAAGAATTATATGATTGGGTTGATGGAAATAGCGGATTAGCCTCCTATCCAATTGACTATACCAATGATCCAAATGTGATGGCGAATATTGATAATCTTGTTACCATTAATAGTTGCGTTGAAGTTGACATTTTAGGACAAGTAACAGCTGAAACATCTGGTTCTCGTCAGATCAGCGGCACGGGCGGACAACTTGATTTTTTGAACGGAGGTTATTTGTCCAAAGAGGGAAAAAGCTTTATCTGTTTTAATTCTACCTTCATTGACAAAAAGACGGGATTAATGAAATCGAGGATAGTCGTAGATCTGCCCACGAATGCAGTAGTAACAGATCCGCGTACACAAGCTCATTATTTTGTAACAGAGTGGGGGATGGCTAATTTGGCTGGACGATCAACTTGGGAGAGGGCAGAGAGGATTATTGAAATTGCTCATCCTAATTTTCGTGAAGAGTTAATTAAAGGTGCCGAGAAGCTAGGGATATGGCGTAGATCCAACAAAATTAGTTAATGTATTGTGTGTATAGTCTCTCGGAAAGTCCCATTTAGGACGGTAAAGGATGAGCATAACCAACGCTCCAACCTTCTACTTAACCTACGCTTATAGTTATGCTTTTCCTTTGCCTGTCTACGGCTATATATGCTTGTTTTACGAGAGTATACTATAAAGCGGAGAGGAAAATCGGTATGGGAAACAGGAGGAATGAATCATGCCAAGACCGGTATTTAATCAAGAAAGATGTAAAGGCTGTGGACTTTGTATTGTGGCCTGTAAAAAAAATATCATTGTTATTAGTGATTCTCTAAACAGCAAGGGCTATCACCCAGCAACTTGTTCCGATGAATCCGCGTGTATCGGCTGCATAATGTGTGCTAAGGCTTGCCCGGATGTGGTAATTGAAATTTATAAATAGAGGGGAGTGGTGAATGTGTCTGAAACAAAACTAATGAAAGGGAATGAGGCTATCGGCGAAGCCGCCATTGTTGCTGGCTGCAGATACTATTTTGGATATCCGATCACGCCACAAACCGAGTTAATGGAATATATGGCAAAGAGAATGCCCCAGATTGAGGGAGTATTCTTGCAAGCAGAAAGTGAAATTGCGGCCATTAATATGGTATATGGTGCTGCTGGCGCAGGAGCGCGTGTCATGACCTCGTCATCTAGCCCAGGTATAAGCTTGAAAGCAGAAGGTATTTCATACTGCGCCGGAGCAGAGCTTCCTTGTGTGATTGTTAATATTATGCGGGGTGGCCCTGGACTTGGCAGTATTCAACCGTCTCAGGCAGATTACTTTCAGGCTACGAAAGGTGGAGGGCACGGTGATTATCGAAATATTGTTCTGGCTCCCAACTCTGTGCAAGAAATGGCAGATTTAACCATGCTCTCCTTTGATTTAGCGGATACATATCGCAATCCGGTAATGCTGCTTGGTGATGGTGCTCTTGGACAGATGATGGAACCAGTGAACCTTGAAGAAAAACCTTTTGTTCCACAGGAAAAATCTTGGGCCGCTAATGGGCTGGGAGAACGAACAAAGCCCAACATCATTAACTCTTTATATCTTAAGCCAGAGCAACTAGAAGCACATAATATCCATCTTCAGAATAAGTACCAAAGAATAATAAAACAAGAATGCCGCTGGGAAGAATTTAGCGTAGAAGATGCAGAATTAATCGTAGTGGCTTATGGCATTACCTCCAGGATCGCTAGATCGGCTATTGAAATGGCTAAACGAGATGGACTTAAAGTGGGACTCTTTCGACCGATAAGTCTATGGCCATTTCCTAGTGAACGATTATTAACATTGGCTAAACAGACAAGGGCCTTCTTAGTGACAGAGCTTAGTGCCGGACAAATGATAGAAGATGTGCGCCTTGCCACAAGACAAATTAAACCAGTCCATTTTTATGGTCGTATGGGTGGTATGATGCCGAGTTCCAGAGAAATATATAATCAAATCAACCTCATCGTGAGAGAAAAGGAGGCAGTGAAATGAACTCTAAACTTTATGCAAGACCAGAATCGTTAACTGATGCTCCTTTTCATTATTGCCCTGGATGCCAGCATGGTATTGTTCATCGAATCATTGCTGAAGTTATTGATGAATTGGGAGTCCGGAAGCAAACAATTGGCGTTGCTCCTGTAGGATGTTCGGTCTTGGCTTATGAATATTTTAATTTTGACATAGTTCAAGCTTCTCACGGGCGTGCGCCTGCGGTTGCAACAGGCGTAAAAAGAGTATGTCCAGATTCCACCGTATTTACCTACCAAGGTGATGGTGATCTTGCTTCGATTGGATGTGCTGAAGTGGTGCATGCTGCTGCCAGGGGAGAAAGAATTACGACTATTTTTATAAACAATGCTATTTATGGGATGACTGGAGGGCAAATGGCCCCTACCACATTAGTAGATCAAGTAACGACGACTTCACCTTACGGGCGCAATGTGAATCAGGCCGGGACTCCTTTATGTATTTCCGAGATGCTGTCCACGATACAAGGTGCTCGGTTCATTGCCCGGGTTGCCGTTAATAATCCATCGAATATGGCAAAAGCAAAAGCTGCCATCAAAAAAGCATTTCAGCTGCAAAACAGTGGGGAAGGTTTCTGCTTGGTAGAAGTGTTATCTACCTGTCCTACCAATTGGGGTATGACGCCTCTTGAAGCGGTCAAATGGTTGGAAACAAATATGATACCTCAATATCCTTTGGGCGTATTTAAAGATGCAGGAGGAGAGTAACATGACTCACGAGATGATTCTAGCAGGGTTTGGCGGGCAAGGTGTTATGGTTATGGGGCAATTGTTAACCTACGCTGGAATGTTGGAGGGGGCGCATGTCTCCTGGATTCCTTCTTATGGTCCAGAAATGCGGGGGGGTACAGCAAACTGTTCGGTTATTATTTCCCAAGAACCAATCGGTAGCCCGATTGTCACGGAAGGTACAGCAGTAGTGGCGATGAATTTACCTTCATTCGAAAAGTTTGAGTCTTCTTTGTCTTCTGGTGGAATCTTGGTATTAAATAGTTCTTTAATTGATCGCCAAAGTAAACGGGATGATATTAAAACCTACAACGTTCCTGCTAATGAAATTGCTAATTCCTTGGGAGATGCAAGAATGGCGAATATGGTTGCTTTAGGAGCACTCAATGCAGCTCTTGGTTATATAGTGGATACTTCACGAATTATGGAAGCATTCAAGAAAATTTTTGCGAAAAAACCTGGCATTGTTGCACCGAACGAGCTGGCAATATTAGCAGGGGTCAAACATATAACTGGTTAATAAAGGGAAAGGATACTTGCAGATATAAAGAAGATGTGACTAAACAAGTACGCAATTTTTTGCATATTTACAATGCATAAAATTGCGTACTTGTTTATATTAATTTGCAAATGAAACAGGAATTTATAAGTTAATATGGAAATATGCGCTATAGTAGGGTTATTGTTATGTATCTCATTTCTGGTACTATATTTGTGCGGGGGAGAAAATATGAAATGTATAGATAAAAGTGCCTTTCAAACTGCATGGGACTTTGGCAGCCGTCAAATGAGAGATCTTTTTAATTCAACGAGTGATGGAATGATTGTCGTCAATGAAATGGGTGTCATTATTCTTATTAACATAGCAGCAGAGAGGATACTGGGCATACCTGTGCAAGATGCATACGGACAGCTTGCAAGAGACGTTATTACCGGCAGCCGTCTCGATTGTGTATTGGAGACAGGAATTGCTGAACTTAATCAAAAGCAAATGATCGGTGAAACATACATTGTCACGAATCGCGTTCCACTGCGGGATGAAAAGGATCAAATTGTGGGCGTGGCTGCAGTATTTCGAGAATTTACCGAAGTAGAGCAGTTAATGGAAGAACTTACCTCCAGAAATGAAATGCAGAAATTTTTAGAAACGATTATAGATGTTACCCAGGATGCCATTTCAGTGGCGGATCAAGAGGGAAAGATTATTATGGTGAATCAGGCTTATACTCAAGTCATTGGAATGCCCAAGGAGGAAGTAGTCGGCAAGTTGTCTACTGTTGATATCCGAGAGGGAGAGAGTATGCACTTGCAGGTGGTGAAGACTTTGGATGCGGTACGTGGAATTCCCTTAAAGGTGGGACCAGGCAATCGAGAGGTTTTAGCAAGTGTCTCGCCGATTATTATTAAAGGTAAATTGCGTGGCAGTGTGGGGGTCGTTCATGATGTTTCCGAAATTAAGCGACTTAGTAAGGAGCTAGCCCGTACACGAATGCTGGTGAACCGATCTCAGTCACGTTATACGTTTGAAACTATAGTGGCAACGGATGCAGCCATGTCCCTTGCCGTAGAGCAATCGCGTCACGCTGCAACAACACCAGCGACAATACTGTTATCCGGAGAAAGTGGAACTGGGAAAGAGGTATTTGCTCATAGCATACATTTTGCCAGCCATCGAAATAATAAGCCCTTTGTTCGGGTTAATTGTGCAGCGTTGCCGGAGACTTTATTTGAGAGTGAGCTTTTCGGCTACGAAGCAGGGGCCTTCAGCGGTGCTTTACGAGGCGGGAAGAAGGGATTATTTGAAGAAGCAAACGGCGGGACTATTTTTCTAGATGAGATCGGTGAGATCCCTTTGATGGTTCAAGCAAAGCTCTTAAGAGTTTTACAAGAGCGTGAGTTCACGAAGGTCGGTGGGGTAAAATCCAGGAGTATTGATGTGCGGGTAATTGCTGCTACAAATCAAAATTTGGATGTTGCAGTGAAAAAAGGTTCCTTTCGCGAAGACTTGTACTATAGACTTAATGTCTTCCCCATTGTCATTCCGCCATTGCGTCACAGAATGGCAGATTTACCACAGTTAATTGTGCATATATTAGAAAAACTCAATCAAGAATACGGAAGGAATGTAACCGCAGTTTCCCCTGAAGCGATTGCCGTATTTCGTGAATACTTGTGGCCGGGCAACGTAAGAGAGCTGGAAAATGTTCTTGGCCGAGCGTTGATAAACATGCAATTTTCTGAGACGACAATCTTAAATAGACATCTTCCACCATTTTTTCGAGAAATAAAGGTTGCTCATATCGTGGATACGCATTTTCCTCACAGTAGTTTAACCCAAATGCTGGAGGCAGTAGAACGTAAAATTATTGAAGATTGTTTAAAAAAGAACGAGGGAAATAGAACGCAGACTGCACTCCAATTAGGAATTGCGATTCGTAGTTTATACTATAAAATGGAAAGGCTTAAAATTAAAAGTGAAGTTATCTAGAACGTAACAAAAAACATAAAGATCAAGGGTTGCGCGAAAATGCAGTCCTTGATCTTTATTTGAAGCTGCATTAAAAGCAGTTTCGTACCATTTTTATTGATATTGCATTTCTGACAGTGGTTGATAAACATGCATGGCGGAATGCATCGTGTTGGTTTGCATAGTTGATAAGTGGTGCATCGCTCTTTGATGCATATGCATTAACATATCATAAACCATATTCATACATGAGGTACAACAATTCATGACCATCTTCCGCATAGTATCATCAGAGCAAGACATGGTTGCAACGCTCAAAGACATAACACATGCTTTAAGCGAACTTGCCATACAACATACCATATCACGCTCATCTAATCGGCTGGTATTCATGTTGATTGGTTGATGCATTTGATTAATACTGGATTGCCAGCTCATAATGCGATCGGGCATGATTTGGTTAATTTCTTTGGTTTGCATATATTTGAGGATATTATTACACATGCTCATCATATGCTCCAACTGTCTATCCATCATAGACGTCATTTGGGGTTCTCTAACTTGAGGACGGTACATACGAAATGTATTCATGCAGTTGACCATTGTTGTTATAGCTTCGCCAACATGCACCATCTGATGAGCTTCTACCAGCATGTGTCCCCTTCCCATTTCACCCATTTTTTGTGCTTGTAGTGAACGTTTCATTCCATAGTTCATTAAAAATACCTCCTTAAATTTTACATCCTGTGACATTTTTCCCTATTCGAGTTTGAAATATTCTCTAATTTTTAAGAAAAGGTAAGAAATTTATAATTGTGAGTGTCAGTTAGCTATCCCCTTAGAAGGGGAACAATAAAATATGGAGAATATTGGGCTGTAGAAGATATTTTTTTAAAACGAATGATGCGTAGAATTTTGATATCAGGAGGATGAAATGAAAAGATGGAGGCTTCTAGTTCTTGCTTTTCTGGCTGCATTTTGTTTGAACAGCTATGTATTTGCGTCTTACTCTCCTAATCTTGAGGAAAGACCGATTGCTTTTGAGCCAGGTAAAAGCATGGGATATTTTTTGTGGCAGGATAAAGAAGGGTTACACCTGAGAATCACGTCTACTGGAATCCCTCATACTTTCAGTGGAACGGTTCGTACGGATGGGAGATTTGAGAATGTTTTAGGAAAATATCAGGGTGGAAATGAAGACTATTTTGAAGTTAATAAAAGCCAGAATAAAATCATATATAATTTTACGACTGCCAAAGACGAAGAGGGACTTGATTTTCAGCTTTCTTATGGGAGCTATGTGAAATTTAGTTTATCGTTAGATGGAGAGTCCATTGATTCGGAACAAATTTTTATTGGCAAAGATGGATGGCATCCTGCCAGGTATGAGTTTACTCTTCGACAAGATGGCGAACATTTAAAATACGCTGATGGTGAAAAGGCTGTAATCATTGGCGGTGGTTTTTGGTGGCCTAGAGGGGATGGTTTGATATTTTGGGACTTTATACGCGCTATCGGCAATAGCGCGTATTTTGACTCCTCTTGTTTTAATAATAAAAATTTGGGATAATAAGAAACAGATTGGTAGGCTCCAAATACCTAATGATAATAAAAGAGATTTTTATTAGTTTGAAAAGAGGACAACGAATGGACAAAGCATCCTTTTATGGATTGACATTAAATCAACTAGAAACATGGCTTATAGAACGTGGACATAAAAAATCTCGTGCAGTGCAAGTATGGCAGTGGATTTATCGGAAACGAGTAATGCATTTCTCCGAAATGACTGATGTCAATAAAGAGTGTGTTCAATTATTAGCAGATCACTTTGTCATCGAAACACTAAAAGAACACTGTAGGCAAGAAGCAGCAGATGGAACGGTCAAATTTTTATTTCAGCTGTTTGATGGCAATTTAATTGAAACCGTTCTAATGAGAAATAAATTTGGTTTGTCGGTTTGTGTTACAACACAAGTTGGCTGCAATATTGGGTGTAGTTTTTGTGCAAGTGGCTTATTAAAGAAAAAACGCGATTTGACCAGTGGTGAAATTGTGGAACAAATTATGAAAGTCGAACAGTATTTAGATCAAGAGAATCAAGAAGAAAGAGTCAGTCATGTTGTAGTAATGGGAATTGGCGAACCACTTGATAATTTTGTAAATCTAATCGATTTTTTATTAATTATCAAAGAGCATAACGGCCTAGCCATTGCTGCAAGGCGGATCACCGTATCAACCAGCGGACTTGCAGATCGAATTGTTGAATTTGCCGATACTAATTTGCAGGTTAACTTAGCAATTTCTCTACATGCGCCAAATAATGAACTTCGATCGCGGATCATGAAAATAAACCGTGTTTTTTCTATAGAGAAAATAATGCAGGCTGTTGATTACTATCTGTCAAAAACCAATAGAAGGATTACGTTAGAATACATTCTCCTAAAGGATATGAATGATAGTAGTCAGCATGCTCTTGAACTTGCTGAGTTGATTGGTGATAGAAAGAAAAGTGTCAATGTAAATTTGATCCCTTATAATCCAGTAGACGAGCATAGTCAATACCAAAGAAGCGAGCTAGAAGCCATGCGGACGTTTTACGATATACTGAAAAAGAATGGTATTCATTGCAGCAAGCGTCTAGAGCATGGGACCGATATTGATGCTGCTTGTGGGCAGTTAAGAAGTAAACAAATCAAAGAAGCCAGGCAAAATAATCGTGGTTAACAAACACATTCATTAAGGGGGACCTCCTGCACCAATTCGAAAGGAATTTTTGAGCACAATAGCCAGAGTAAATGGATTATGATACAATCCTAGATATGATCTTTGCAAGCAGCCGATTGATGGTACCTCAGTTCATATGAATCTTTTCTATAGATGGAGGTCGACATGGACGATCAAGAAAGACAAAAAGAAGCGATAAAACTAGAGGAAACTCTTGAAGAAATAAAAAAACAACTAGCAATAAGCGAAGACAATTGCGTAGTGAAACAATCTGAACTTAAAGAAACTCTGTTAAATTATTGGGAAAAATGTGGCAGTGATGAAGCGCAATTGGTAGAAACCGCAAATCGTCAGCGGGCACTTTCATCCTTAACCCATAGCACACCTCTTAAATTAAGAAAAATGCTAAACTCACCTTACTTCGGACGTATTGATTTTATCGAAGAGGATACTGGGATTGAACCCCAGGAAGAAGAAGTATATATTGGTCTTTCTACGTTAATGGATGAAGAAACAGGAGAATTCCTCATTTATGATTGGCGGGCACCTATTTCGAGTATGTTTTATGATTATGGGTTAGGTGAAGCGGCTTATGATTGTTCCGAAGGAAGCATCAATGGAAAGATCATACTAAAACGTCAATATAAAATAGCAAACGGTTGTATGCAGTATATGTTTAATGCGGATTTAAAAATAGATGATGAAGTTCTGCAAGAAATACTAGGTAAAAGTGTTGATGATAAAATGCATACCATTGTTAACAGCATTCAACGTGAGCAAAATCAAATTATTCGTGATGCAAATCATAGAGCACTTTTTGTAGAGGGGCCAGCAGGCAGTGGTAAAACTTCTGTAGCCTTGCACCGTATCGCATTTTTGCTTTATCGTGATAGAAAGAGTATTAATGAGAAAAATGTTCTGATTCTCTCACCGAACCATTTATTTA
>ENA-OFCE01000677-OFCE01000677.1-metagenomes-genome-assembly--contig:-NODE-677-length-20990-cov-4.100549_pt1 | contig 20990 bp, 12 predicted proteins | sample MGYA00153388_OFCE01 | MGnify analysis MGYA00153388
GATCGAGCAGGAGCAGCAGAAGCGCTTAAGGGATTGGCTTATATCTACAACAGTCAAGCCGATAGTAAAACAAACGACAGTAACAACGAAAATGATAAAAAGTCCATTGACAAAGAGAAGAAAAAGCAAGCCGTTTCCACCTATCAAGCCGCACTGAAGATTTATCAAAAACTCAACAATGACACCCAAGCTGCCATCATCTTGAACAATATCGGCTATCTTTTTCAAGAATTGGAGGATTATCCAGCGGCGATCGTCACCTACCGCCAAGCCGCACCGCTGTTTCAAAAGCTGAAGCACCCCTTTTGGCGGGCGCTAACCCTGGGTCATCTGGCAGCAAGCTACCGAAAAATTGATGAGATTGATCAAGCTTTGGTGACTCATCAACAGGCTCTACTGGTCTGGAAATTCCTGCGCGAGCACCCTAACCAGCTCCAATCGTCGTCAGTGATAGTTAGCGTCGATCAACCGGACGATCGCCAAAGTCAGATAGGTGCTTCCTGGATATACCCTTTCCAAGGTGATATTCAGTTCTACATTGGCACCAATGACCTGCGAAAAAGTAGCCTTGCCGATGTGCGCGTTGGGGAAGCCCTGACACTTCTCAATATTGGTGGTATCTACCAAGCCGTTGGGGATTATCAGCAAGCACTCTATACCTTTAAGAGGGCTTTACCGCTCTTTCAAATTTCCCGTAGCACCATTCAAGCGCTGGTACAGGATGGTTCGATTGATTCTCCCTTAGTAGGCGAACTCTTGGCTGAAATAGTGGATATGCTTGAATCATTTCTGATGAGTACGCTTTACACAGATATGGGCTGGCAGCAGCAAGCGCAGAGCCACCGCGATCTCGTCTTAGCTGGGGGACGCACCCTCCTGGAAAAAGTGCGGCAAATCGCCACGACAACTGGACAAACACTCGAGCTAGAGAGCTTTCTACGGATTATGAGTCCTCTATTCGGTGTTTTTAGTAGTTTTATCTCTAATGCTGGTAGCAAGTTGTCTGAGGCACAGAGCAGCCAGATAGTTATTGATTGGATCAACCAGTCCATGCCGTTCGTTCAAGAACTCATTGCAAAACAGCAATTACCATCCCAATGGCGACCTTATCGCCCGTGGCTAGAAGCAGCATACAACTACTTTTTAGGAGAGCAGTTAGCGAAGGCAGATAAACCTCAGCAGGCAGTCGTTGCTTATCAGCAAGTGCTGTCACAGTGGCAAAATCTGCTGCCACTCAATCTACAAACTCTGCGATCGCTAAATACTAATACTTCTACCTTCTCTTCTACGGGTAGCGTATCGTTAATTTCAGAAAGTTTATCAAAAGGTTTAGATCTCGCAGAATACATCGCCCACGCTACCGTCCATAACGCGATGGGTAAGGCACTGCTCGCATCTGGCAAAAGCCAGGAAGCCATTGCAGCGCATCAGCAAGCAGTACAAATTTTGCAGGCTGGTATCGCTCGCACCTCAACAACCAAGCCTGCTCATACTCAACCGACCAATGCTCTCAATCAGATGTTGCAAACCGAGTTGGCGAAAATTTCTGATGCCACAATCGCTGATACGCTTTATCAATTGGGCAAAGCCTACGCCGCAAATCAGCAGAATGCCCTAGCGCTAGAATCCTATAATCGCGCCTTACCGCTGTGGCGCAAAGCCAATAAAATTTTGCAGGAGGCTGACACCTACTGGGAAATGGCGATCGTTCAACGACAGCAGGGCAATTTAGCGCAAGCAAAAACTCAGATTGAAACTGCGATCGAGCGAATTGAGTCAGAGAAGGCACAGATTGGCTATCAACAGCAACAGCAGGGGACTAAACCCGCGCCGCAGAAGCCTAACCCCTACAAATCCTATATCAATCTAGTTGACTACCTTGCCTCGAAGCAGAATTACTACGGGTTTTACATCGATTTGCTGATGCAACTGCACCAGCAATCCCCTGCCGCTGGCTATGAAGAGTTGGCATTTCAAGCCAGTGAGCGATCTCACGCACGCAGTCTTCGTGCGATGCTCAATCGCTCCACTCGCCAACCCACGCGCTCAGATTCTACTAATCCATCGACTAACCCGTCAGACAAACTGCAAGCCATTCAACTCGCCCAGGTTTCGTCCTCAAACGATCTGCAACAGCAACTTCTAGACGACAAAACTATCCTGCTGGAATATGCCTTGGGCAAGGAACACAGCTATCTGTGGGCAGTGACAAAGAAAGATCTGCAAACCTACATCTTGCCGAAACAAGCTGAGATCGAAGCCGTCTCACGGGAATTTCTCGAACTGATGCAGTCGCCGCTTTATCGCGTGGGCGATCGCCGTGGTGGTGCTCTAGCCTCTACCAATGCTGTTGAAACCGATGCCGCTGCTCAACTGAGTCGGATGCTCCTAGAACCTGTTGCAGAGCAATTAGGCACCAAACGGCTATTAATTGTCAGTGATGGTATTTTGCATTATTTGCCGTTTGCCGCCTTGCCCAAACCCGGAACCACCGGAAGAAATGAGGTTCCTCTATTGGTCGATCATGAAATTGTGGGGCTGCCTTCTGCCTCAATGCAGATCGGGTTACAGCAGAATCGAGCCAATGCTAAGGCACCCACTAAAACTCTGGCAATGCTGGCAGATCCCATTTTTAGTCGCGACGACCAACGACTTCAAGATCGCGCCCCCGATCGCACTGCTGATGTTGAAACCCTTTATCCACGTCTACCCGCCACGCGGCGAGAAGCAAGTCAGATTGTGGGACTGGTTCCCGTCGCCAAACGTCTACTGAAATTGGACGCTGCTGCCAGTCGTCAGGTGGCGATTAGTCCAGAGTTGACGCAGTACCGCATGGTGCATTTTGCGAGTCACGGCATTCTCAATAGCCAGAATCCGCAGCGATCAGGCATGGTATTGTCTGTCCTTGATAACCAGGGGGAACTTCAGCGCGGTCTACTGTCTACCGCTGATGCATTTAACTTGAAGTTATCGGCAGATCTGGTGGTACTAAGTGGGTGTACCACCGCGCTGGGCAAAGAAATCCAAGGTGAGGGGTTGATTGGTCTGACTGGAGGATTAATGTATGCCGGTGCTAAGCAGGTCGTTGCGGGATTGTGGAATGTGAATGATGACTCCACCGCTCTGCTGATGACTCACTTCTATCAAAGTATGTTGAACCAGGGGTTGTCACCAGTTGCCGCTCTGAGATCTGCACAAATCAAACTGTGGCAAAGCCAGAACTGGCAAGCCCCCTATTATTGGGCTGCTTTTACACTACAAGGAAGATAAAACGCAGATTGTTCTTGAATCAATAGCGATGGGAAAACCATGCAGATCTTAGTAGATACACCAACTCAATTAGTAATCAAAATCTACGACGTTGAATATTCAAAACCTGGGAAAATAATTAATGCCGCTTCCCTCGTAATATTTGTAGTTATCTTCCTTCATCTAATCAATATCACTCAGGGGCATATCCTGGCTGCTCTATTGATTGCTTTATGTGTGAGTAGTCCCATCTTTCTAATAAATTGTTTGTGGCTAGGTAGGCAAAACAAGTTCTTCACTTTCGATCAGTCCCTCGAGAAATTGGTAATCGAGCGACAAAGTCGCTTTGGCTTCAAGGTAACGTGTGTGTTGGGAATATTCTTAATCGCCTTTTGTATATTAGGTTTTTCAAGCAAAACAAAATATACAAATATTGCTGATGTTTCCAGTATTTTCCTTGTTACTCTAACGTTAAGTTTGACCGCTTTACTTTTATTTGGTTGGTTCAACCTATTGTTTAATGGGCTGAAAACGAAGTTGATCAGGCGGCAATATTTTTTCGTATCTAAAGTTAAGGTTGGAGAGTATTGGCTGCGCCATATCAATGACGTAAAAATTCAATGTTCAAGCATAGTTGGTATCTATGGAATTGTTTTTGAACATTGCAAGATTATCTTGTCAGGTGCGCTTCACATTGAGATGAAGGATGACTACGATGAACACTGTAGTCAACAGTTAGCGCAATGCGTGGTCGATCGGATTAAAAGCTTCTTGGCTAATTAGTATTCACGGGCAAAACATAAACACTGTCTGAGCAAAGGTTGCTGAACTTACACCGCAGTTTGGATAGCGGGCGCGGTTTGGCAAATGAGATCGCTCGCCCTAACTCCCTTTGGCAAAGACGACGGTTGGCTCGCACCTAAAAAGTAGCATCAACCCCTCAAGTTGCACTTTCCCGCAATCATGGTTACGCGTTCCTACCATGCGATTTGTGGGTAGAACGAATGCCCTCTCAGTCCGTTCTACTTAAGCTTTAAACCAAGAACTCAACATTCTTGCCCATCGTAACCCTGACACGGGAGAACCATCAATGAAACGGGTATCTAAAGCTTTTACAGTGTTCAACACCCTTGCGATCGCGCTGACAGAGCGCAAAACTGTCGAATTACAGGTGAACTAACATGGTTGCCCAAACAGACGTTTACACGCTCAATTTGCCCTGGGATGAACCCCCGTTAAACCTGCTTGCAGACGAACAGAAATTACATTTTCGGCAACAGGCTCAAATTAGCCGCCATACGACCGGAGAAGTGCTTTGGTCGAGTCAAACACCCGGCAGTCAACTGCTGCTGCTCGCTGGAAATGTTCGTCTCGTGCAAGCGAAAGGAACTTCAGCCTTGGAACCGGGAAACTCAGTTTTGCTGAAGCCAGGAGATTGGTTTGGCGATGCTCTAGAACTGGTCGGACAGTGGAAAGCGAGAGCCGCCAGCAAAGAAGTGGTGGTCGCGTTTTGGCAATCTGGTCTGTGGCAGGAAGCTGCCGCTCCACTGCTGCATGAGGTTTGGGCAGACTTGCGCTGGCGCTATCAACCGCTCGATCCCCAACTGCCACATCCAGCATCGGGCTACCCCTATGTGTTTAATCTCAACAGCGCCGCCGCTTGCCTAACCATGGTGACGCAACACTTGCAAACTCCGATGCCACTCAAGCAAGTCCAGCGGCAAGTAAGGGGACAAACGGCGCAGAATTTGGTGGCAGGGGCTGAGACGATCGGGCTTCAGCTTCATCACATTCAGCAAGTTAGTTGGGTGGGACTCGATCGGCTAACGTTTCCAGCACTGCTGCACTGGCAGCAAGAACACTGGGTTGTGGTGTATGAGGTGAATGGAGACCGCATGGTGATTGCCGACCCGCTCAATCGTCATCAACGGTGTGAGAGTGTGCCGCGTGAAATGGTTGAGGCGGTTTGGGATGGGCAGTTATGGCTGGTAGAACCCGTACCGAAAGCTGAATCGTTTAATCTGCGCTGGTTTATCCCCGCTGTCTGGCAGTATCGCAAACTGCTAGGGGAGGTGCTGTTAGCCTCGCTGGTGCTGCAAGTGTTGGGGCTGGCAACCCCGATGTTGACGCAGGTAATCATTGACAAGGTGATTGTGCATGAGAGCTTATCAACGCTGCATGTAGTCGCGATCGCGCTTCTTGGTGTAGGCATTTTTGAAGCGCTTTTGGGCATCATCCGCCTCTTTTTGTTTACTCACACAGCACGTCGTCTGGATCTAAATTTGTCGTCACAGCTATTTCGCCATCTCCTAGAGCTACCGCTTGCTTATTTCGAGGCGCGGCGAGTCGGAGACACGGTGGCACGGGCGCAGGAATTAGAGAATATTCGCCAGTTTTTGACGGGAACCGCTTTGACGGTAGTGATTGATGCCGTTTTCATCTTTGTCTACTTAGGCTTAATGCTGTTCTACAGCCCAAAATTAACCTTGGTCAGTTTGGCAGTGATTCCCGCGTTAGTTGGACTGATGTTGTTCACCACTCCGATCTTGCGAACCTGGCTGAATGAGTCATTTAATCGTCATGCGGATAGTCAATCTTTTTTGGTAGAGACGGTTTCAGGCATTCATGCGATTAAAGCTCACTCGGCTCAGTTGGCAACGCGAGAACGCTGGGAGGGATTGTTTGCTCGCTACGTGCGGACTAGTTTTCGCGCCTCTACTTTGTCGAATGTCGATGGTCATGTCGGCGAGTTTTTGACCAACCTTTCAGAACTGATGATTCTCTGGTTTGGGGCAATGTTGGTGATCGAACATCATTTGACAATCGGGCAGTTAGTCGCCTTTCAAATGCTGTCAGGCAAAGCGATCGCGCCGCTTCTCCACCTAGCTCAACTGTGGCAAAGTTTTCAGCAAGTGTTGCTGTCGGTCGATCGCATCGGTGACATTCTCAATGAAGCACCGGAAGCAGCATCAGATACCGGGTTGGTGCTGCCGCCAATTCAGGGTCAAGTCAGCTTCGACCAGCTATTTTTCCGCTATCAGCCAGACCTCGAAGATGTGCTAAAAGGCATTTCGGTTGATCTAAAACCGGGTATGTTTGTCGGCATTGTGGGACGTAGTGGTTCTGGTAAAAGCACTTTGTCGAAGCTGATTCAACGCTTGTATCACCCACGATCGGGACGAATCTTACTGGATGGTTTTGATGTTAAAGGTGCCAATCTAGGGTCTTTACGTCAACAAATTGGCGTGGTGCTGCAAGATGACTTTTTGTTTAACGGCACGGTCTTCGATAACATCACGTTCAACAATGCTGATATTGCACCAGAGCAGGTCGTTGAGGCAGCAAAGATGGCAGCGGCTCATGACTTTATTTCGGAACTGCCCCAAGGCTATGAAACCTCGATCGGAGAACGCGGCACTGGGCTGTCAGGCGGACAACGACAACGATTAGCCCTAGCACGAGTCTTCCTCTCGAAGGCACCGCTTTTGATTCTTGACGAAGCGACCAGTGCCTTGGACAGCGAAACGGAACGCCAGATCTTGCAGAATTTGCAGCGAGTTCGCAATGGACGCACTGTGTTGATGATTACGCACCGCTTTGCGCCGCTTAAATACGCCGATCGGGTTCTAGTGCTCGAAAAAGGGGTGCTGATCGAGCAGGGTTCGCATCAGGAGTTATTGCAGCAACAGGGCATCTATTGGGCGCTGCATCAACAGCAACAAGCGGCAGCTTAATTTTCACCATTAACAGCCAACACCTTACATTGGAGAACCACCATGAAACGCGATTCTTACTCAGACCAACAAGCTCATGCAAGCTTTCAACCCCAATCGTCGCAACCTGCGATCGAGCCAACTCAGCTCGGTCAGCCTGTTCATCACAGCAGTTCTACAAGCGATCTGGGTGCTAAATGGTTGAGCAAAGCGAGTGGCTGGATGGCTGACAAATTGCAAACCGCACAAAATTTTGTGAATGGTTCGGGAGACGCGATTCTCCAAGGGAGAGGCTACGCCAACGCACCTGATCAGATTCTTCCCGCTTTGAAAGGAACTGTGAAACCAGCACTATCTCAGGCTGGTCGAACGAATCAGCCGCTTGTAGGTGTGATTGATGCGGGGTTTGGCACCGATGAGCATGGCGGCAAAATGGTTGCAGCGATTCAGAAAGAGAATCCGCAGGCAAAGATTTGGCAAGGGGGTGGCGTGGGTACAGGGGGCGGGTTAGAGTCGCTCACTGAGTTTGTCGATGTGGCTAAGGCGACAGGACAACGTGCGGTTGCTAACCTCAGCTTTGATCTAACCGAAGTGCATCCAGACGGCAGCAGCTCGACTCGCGCTCAATTGACGGCTAAAGAACAGTCTGCCTTATCCTATGCTCGTGACAATGGGGTGTTAGTGGTCGCATCGTCGGGCAATCAGGGCGGTGCGATGTCCGCTTTGGGGCAAGCTTCTCAACCGTCTGACAATCTAATTGTGGTCGGTGCAGCGAAGGGGAGCGATCGCGCTTCCTACTCCAGCTACGGCAATGGCTTAGATCTGGTTGTAGAGGTAGGGTCTGCGGGAACATCACTCGCTGCCGCCAAAGTGACTGGAGCGATCGCCAAATTGTGGAGCGCCAATCCGGGATTAAACAGTCAACAAGTCGAGCAAATGCTCACCACCACAGCCACCGATTTAAAGACTCCTGGCTGGGATGCTGAAACGGGCGCGGGGTTGCTGAATTCGGGGGCAGCGATCGCGCTGGCAACACACACCGCTCCTGAAGCGATCGTGTTTTCTGGCGCTCAACTGATGCAGCAAGTGCCTGGATCTTTCGTGACCTGGGAAAGTCGGGATGGCGCTGTGGCAACTGAACGAACCAATCGCTTTATTGAAGGTGATAGCCCACGAAGCCCTGCTCAACCAGCCTCTGCACAACGAGCCGTTGAACTTCACCGACAAGGCGAACGAGACTTTATGAACCGCCCTCGCCCTGCTAAACCAGCGCCAAAAGCTGAACCACCAAACCAGTCCCGCCTAGCTAAACCAGCGCCAAAAGCTGAACCACCAAACCAGTCCCGCCTAAACGCTCTGGCTCGCAAAGACAAAGCCTCCAATGTCGCACCAGCTAAACCAGCGCCAACGGTTGCACCACAAAGCCAGGCTAACCTAAACGCTCTGATTCGCAAAGACAAAGCCTTCAATACTGGAGGAGGTGAACCAACTCCTCGTCCCATACCAACTCCTCATCCCACACCAACTCCTGCTCCCACACCACCGAAAGTTCACACATCAGGTCATCGTTCCGCGCCAACTCCTACTCCCACACCAACTCCTGCTCCCACGCCAATGAGAGTTCCTGATACCAATGGATCGAGTTGGGATTGGGGTGAGATTGTTCATGCCACTCTCGATGTCGCAGGCTTTGTGCCAGGATTCGGAGCCGTTGCAGATATCGCCAATGCAGGCTTGTACGCTGTCGAAGGTGACTATGCCAATGCTGCACTGTCTGCCGCTGCCGCCGTTCCGGGTATCGGTGATGCTGCCGCTGCCGTGAAGCTGGCTGGTCGAGGTGTAGAGGCAGCACAGGCTGCCAATCGCGGTGCGGAGGTAGCGCAGGCTGCCAATCGCAGAACACGCGCTACACAAGATGCAACTGCCGCAGCAGTCCCTAGTCCTCTAAGCCCCGGCAGAGCGCCTGCTCCTGCGGCGCGTCTCACTGCTCCAAGCCCTGCCTCATCTAGCGGACTTAGACGACCCGGATCAGACAGACCTGCCGCAACATCTGAACAAGTCCGTCCAACGTCTCAACGTCTTGTTGCGCCGAGTTCCGCAAGCAAAACAGGAACAGCCAGAAGACCGCAGGAACAACAATCTGTAGCCGTATCGAGTGGGAGACCGTCCGTTAAACCGCAAGAACGCAAGCCGAGCTTAGAAACGGGTAGCCGACCCGCCTCCAGCCAACAACTAGACCATCAACCTGGACTGGGCGCTGTGAGAAAACCACAACCGAAACCTCCCGAAAGCAATCCTGGATCGTCGCCTTGGTCACCTCCCCCGCGAAAGACACCTGATCCGACTCCTTACATTCATACCACCGGTGACCGCAAATATGCCCTAGACCCTGTAATACTGTCGCGCTTAGGCGAAATTCGTCAGGGAGAGAGCTTGTCAAAGTTTGCTGAACGGATAAAAACCAGGATATGGGACAACAATGGATTACCAGCAGGGAACGGTGGTGATTCTGGCAACAGTGGATCACCTCCTACCCCACCTTTGTCTCCCAACCAACCATCGAGTAATGGAGGATCTGATGGACTTGAAAGCTTAGTGGAACATGCATTGCAAGAAGGGCAAAAAATTCCCGATGTTGCAAGTGATGGAAATATCCACCCATCTGCTGATCAAATAGCTGAAGCTATTCGATCAGCTCAAAGGACTCGATCAAGACTAAATTACGACCCAAGAAGGACATCAGCTGCAACAGAGAATGGTTTAGTGGAAAGAAATGGTTATGTAGATAATCCGAGCTTGGGACAGCATTTAGTAGATCACCGAGATGATGCCACCTTCAAGACCAGCGGGAGAGATAATGGAGTTCCTGGAAGTGCGTCCGCTACTCATGCAGAACCAAAAGTTGTGCAACAAGATATTCAGGCTAATCCTGATTCTGCAATCACTGCATTTGCAGTTGATCGCCCAGTGTGTCGAAGTCAGGCTAAAAATCCCAATGGCTCAAGTGGATGGTGTGTAGATTACTTATCTTTGACCGCGACGAAGGAAGGAAGAACCATTGTAGTTGCTGAACCAGGTGGGGTCTGGGTTTTTCATCCTGATATTCCAGCAAATTTCTTTGAAGGTAGATAGCGACGAAGTAAAGTGAGTAGCATTACTCTACTCATCGACTTTTGGGTTGAGAACTAAAACTTCCAAGCTTGAAACACCATGTTTTGAGCTTAGATCTGGGATTTGTGAGTTTTGAACGATATTTCTTGACTTTAAACCCCTATCTTTCAAGTTCAATAGTGCAGCGATCGCGATCTCACCCCCAACTTCCAAGTTCAGAACTCAAAACTTCAAACTCAGAACTCCAACGATCGCGATCAAAACACTAGCGATCGCTATCGTACCCTCAACATCCGAGTTCCAAACTCAAATTTCCAGTTCAGACCCGCAACGCTCGCATCGATAACCTCGGCTTCCAGGCTCAGATCTCAAACGATCGAGTCCAAGCTGCCGATCAAGCCACTCTAGGAGAAAGGCATCATGAAAACTCCATCAATTTCTGTGCAACGACAGCAGACCAAGGTTCAATTTGCCAATGCTCAAGACTACCTGAACTATGAGTTAGGCAATGCTCAACGTCGGTTGCCGCCTGTGTATGTTCGTCTACTCGGAGCGGCGATCTGCGCCCTTGTGGGCGGCACGATCGCTTGGGCAACCTTCAGCAAAGTCGATGAAGTAGCAACGGCTCCCGGACAGGTGATTCCCGCCTCCCAAGTGCAGCCAATGCGATCGCTTGCCAGTGGTCTATTGCGCGAAGTCAAAGTCACCGAAGGCAAGCATGTGCAGCAAGGCGAGGTCTTAGTGCAGCTTGACCCGACAATTTCCCAATCTGAAGTCGATCGGCTTGAGAAGCTCTCCCGCCAAAGTCGCGACACTCTAGCCCGATTGCAAGCTGAACGCACAGGCAACACCCAAGCCGGAAGCTTGCTGCAAAACCAACTATTAGCTGCCCGACTGCGAGAGTTTCGAGATCGTCGTGCGGCTGCCAATGCCGAGACTAGCCGTCAGTTAAGCCTAATCAAAACAGCACAGGTGCAGAAGACGCGGCTAGAGTCTGACCTAGCACACGCTAGCGCCAAAACCCAGGCATACCGATCGTTGCAACAGGAAGGAGCCGTGCCTCGATTTGACTATCTCGATTCCCAGAACAAAGTGGATTCGTTGCAAAAGGAGATTGCGGCACAGGAACAGGCGATCGAACAGGCAAGACAGGCACATCGAGCCGCGCTCAAGAATACAACTCGATTAGAATCGGAACGGCAAAGCGAAATTTTGACCCAGATCGATAAGCAGCAACAAGAACTTACCGACCTCGACAGCAAACTGACTCAAGCTCAAGCTCAGCACCAGCACAGTACGATTCGCGCCGGGGTGACAGGGACTGTCTACAATATCAAAATCAGCAAAACGGGATCTACAGTGCAACCGGGCGATGAAGTCCTATCGATCGTGCCGGATGGTGAAACGTTAATTCTCGAAGCCAAAGTGCAAAACCAAGACATTGGATTTGTCCAATCGGGGATGAGAGTCAAGGTCAAACTGGCAACCTTTCCTTATCAAGAATTTGGCATGGTGGAAGGAACAGTTAGTAAAGTCAGCCCCAATGCTGTGAACGAACAGAATGGTGGGTTAGTGTTTCCAGTTCAGGTTCAACTCAAGCAGCGATCGGTGAGAACCAGCGATCGTGAAGTGTTGCTCTCTCCGGGCATGTCAGCCAGTGCAGAAATTGTGACCCGTCAGAAAACCGTGATGAGTTTCTTGTTAGACCCCATCACTGCCAGTTGGGATCGAGCTTTTTCGGTGAGATAGGTGCGCGATCGTCCAGTTCAATAGCTTTGAACAGTACAGTCTCAACGTTCTGCTTTCCATACCCAATGGAACAGTGGCTACTTTAACTGGATAGTTCAGACCTCGATGGTGATAAACGGATTTATCACCATCGGGGTCTGAGTAGCAGCGGATACTGTTGGCGAATGGGTTGTAGGAGGTTGAAACCCTGATTCTACCGTTGTTGCTGTAGTACAGGTGTGATAAAGGCTAACAGCATGGCTGAGACAATAAATCACTTCTCTAGGATGAAGTTGGCGTATGGCAACGATTCGTGTAAAAAAGAGCCATATGTGCTGGAGAAGTATCAATACTTACCAAAATTGCTAATCAGTCAGGTAAATCATCAATTTTACTAATAGGCTTGTAGAGGTTGAGTAGTTGCGAAACGAGCAATGAGTCAACCACAGAATCGACATCGTAGGTGAGTCAACAGTCCAGGATTACGCTTGTAGCATGTGATTTTCTGTACTACTTGAGTCCAGTTGTAGTCCAATCAGGCTGTGGTACGCTGCTGAAGCCAATGAGTAGAACTTATAAAACCCGCCTGTTGCTCCATATCCCAATTAATCTGCTAGAAATTTGTGCAAAGCTAAGCAACGACAGCAATACAGCCCAAATGAACACGCCTCTTCAGGTTTCCCTGGCTTAATACAAGGCTGAACAGTTAAGTTAGAACTCATATAGCGATCGCCTCATTGCAGAACTCAAAGTATTTCCCTACCAACGATCTCAAGCAGAGTTAGCCTTAAATACCGGCAGATAGGGCTTGTGCCATGTCCTAACCGAATCTCCCTGCGGCATAACGCCCGGCATCAGCGGCGGGCACATAAAAAAACATTGCTGAGGTGGGCGTCCGCTGCATGCCGTTGTTGGGCTTCGCCACCGCAGGAATTACTCATCTCGGTTTTCATCTCTGCCTGGTGGATACAAATCCAAACTGAGCGACAAGCCATAATCCGCAACCCCCTCAACAACTCAGGTGAGAAAACCGGCCCGCCCTGACCGCTCTTGGAACTACTGAAGCCAAGAAAAACTCGCCTGTAACATCAGGCAGCGACAAGACCTCTTTCAGAGCGTTAAGCCTCGGCTCCAACACATCAAGTAAAGCCAATCGCTAAAAGTCACGAATAGATTATGTCAGTTCACTACCTTAATCTGTCTTCGAGTAAGACAGCATTTCTAAGCAGATTTAGATACAGCAGATGCAGTGACATGAATAGCCGTGGATGTAATCGTTATCGTTACTTCCGTCGCTTTGACAGCAATAAACCATCCTGCTGCTAGAGTAACTACACCTGTTGCAACTAAAGACATACCTGCTTGCAAGCCCTTCATCAAAACTCCAGGAGCATTTACTACCCCTGATAGAGAACTCTGAAGCCAATCCCATGCAGCTTGAATCGGCACCTTCGCAAGTGTATCTAACATTCCTTAAATTCCTGTAATGGATATCGAGTGCATTACTTTTAGACTAGCGAAGATAATGAACACACTCGAGTAGTAAAACTACTGAAAATTTTAAGAAATATCTATGTATTTTTCTTTATTAAGAAAAAGTCTTTTTTGAAGAGCACTATTTTGATTACCTTTACGCCAAGAAAGAGTGACAGTACCAAATTGCTCTCTTCAAATTTGTGTAAAAGCAAGCGTAGTAGGCTAAGGTCTAAATAATTTGCTCGGGCGCTTTTCCAAGCATGGACGAAACCTATATTGAAATTTTAGATAAGAATGGTAATCCTATTACGCTTCCCCATAACACCGCAATCCAACAAACTCAGAAACAAGTAGCACGCGAGGATCGGGAGATCGGGCTTCAGCGTCAACAGATCCCCGTCAGACTGGTCACTCTACCTGATGTGCCGGAAGCGATCAACTACATGCGTTTAGGGCACGCCATAAATCGTGTTTCCACCTTCACCGTCAGTGCTGTAGAAGAAGAACAAGCGCTAATAATGCGATGCATTCGTTGTTATTGGAGTGCGAAAGCTGGCACATTTCCTAACCTGATTTACAACTTAATTCCAGACCCTACTGTTGACGGGGCTATTTTCAGTCAAATTCTGCCCCGCAAAGCACTGGAGAATTTACGAATTGACTTAGTGTCTGATAAAGCACTCTACGATTTGCTGAAGTACGACCTTAGCGACTTTAAAGAATCGGCAATCAAAGCTTGGCTGACCCAGCAGAACATTGATTACACCTTTACCAACCACGAAGACTATTTTCTGCACATCTTAGCCACTCGTTTTAAGCAGGACTATGAAGAAGTCATGTATCTTCAGGAGTCCAGATGGGAATCCAAACGGAATAATCGACGATTTTATCGACAGAATTGGAAGTACCTAAGCAATCTCTACGACCCCAGTGAGAACTGTCAACTCATTCAGGAGTGTGAAAAATCTCTTAGGCTCGCTGAGTGGGAAGGCTATGCACTTCTAGCTCTCCGATCTAGTCCCAAACAAGGGAAGTGTAAAACTCTCAAAGGGTTATGGAAAGATTATCTGAAGGCTCAGCGCGCCACACTTAAGTTCTTAGACATTAAGTTGCATTGGAAGAACTGTATCCCTTACCAGCGCAAGAAAACGAATGACGCTCATCCTATTCGAGGAGTTTTGACCAACGACGGCTATATCTACTGGATTTGGTCTTAGCAGTACTTTACAAAAGTGCCCTTCTCGGAGCCAAGCTCGCACAAAAAGCCACTGCCTGATTCCCTCTGCTTTTCTTAAGTGAAGGGAATTTTTCTTGTGCTTTGCTTTTTGATTAAATCCAACTTCTACAAGCGACCCAGAGAACGTCAAAGGTTTGCTGTGATTCAATTTTGGCGCATTGCCCCTTTAACGTTTTACCGACCTTTCCACCCATCTTAAGGTATCCATGTTTTTAGCAGACCAGCCCAAGCCCAAGCGCCGCAAGACGAAGAAAAAAACGCGTTTGCCGCATCAGAAAAAACAGGCTCGCAAAGGACTCAAGTCAAAGCGGGGGCAACCTGAAAGCTACGACGAACTCAAAAAAAAAGTGTCTCTAAGCTTAACACCGACCGCGATCAAAAGACTCGATCACCGCAGTCAAAAAAGCGGTCTTTCTCGGAGTGAATTTGTTGAGCGCTTCGCTAGAGAAGAAGATCAAAAGCAAGATGACTGTAGTGCGTAGCTTAGCCACAAGAGGTCATAGTTGAAAAGAGGTAAAAAGTCGATGAAATCAACCAATTTAGATATTCTAATAAATAGGTTGCCTGTTGTTTATAGGATTTATTTATAAGCTGATTTTGTTTCAAAAGGTATCAATTATTTATTCAAAACTTCTTACAGATTGAAGCTATATTCCCTTCTAGAAGCCAGTTACATTCAATCGGTTTGAAAACCTTCGTTATACAAGTGAAGACCCCTTTGTTATTTTCAAACCTAGTTAAATGATAAATATAGCTCAGTATAAAGAGGATATTCTACGCTAACAATAGTGCATTTTTAGCTTCTCTATAAGAGCTAGTTTCAATGATTATAAATTTTAATTGGAGTGATAAATATGGTTTACAAACTTAGTCTCTATGAGCCAATTAAACAGTATAAGGAACACTTAGAAGCCACCAAATCGGCAGACAAAATCAAGTATCTCCACAACCACGTTGATACTGGCTTTTTGCGGTTTGTCGCTCATGGCATGGGTTTTCAATGCGAGGGTTCGCTTAAGAAGAGAACGAAGCAAGATACAAAACGCGGCTGGAAGTTTTTTCAGCAGCAGCCGTTGGAACGTTTGGCTGAAGTAGAAGCTGCGCTCTACCGGGGCTTGTCTAGCCTCAACGCACCTCAGGCTAGCCGTAATACTTATGGAGCCGCTGTCAAAGGGTGCTTGCAGTGGGCGAAAGCGGAAGGCTTCTATCCGGGTTCACCCAAGGATGAACTGGCAAACCAATGCGCTCCCCCAATGCTGACAGGGCGTGGTGGGGTTTGCTCACTCCGCTTGACAGAGCGACGTGGGCGGCTTCCTGAGTACGCACTCCGGGAGGAAGAACTGACACCAGAACTGCGAGCGGAAGAAGCGGCGTTCCGTGCTTTTTATTCAGGCCACTGTCGCCCGCGAAATGTCGTCAACTTTTTAGAATCAACCTCTATTGACTTCTACATCACGATTTTCAGACAATGTCTGGGATTTATCCATCATGTACTCTGTCCTAATGGTCCGATCGAATTGCTCAGCTTTGATCGGCTCATGCCAAGCGTCTCGAGGGCGGAATTGCACGATTTAGCACACCATGATTCTGAAGCCTTGTGGGATAGCGTGATTGCCTATCTTGACCACTGGGCACTTGCTTACAAGGACTACATTGGGAAAGAATGCCATTCTTTTAGTCCAAATACCTGGGCCGGGAAAGAAGCCGCACTGCTGGCACTCGCAAAGTTTCAGTGCCAGTTTTTAGTCAGGCGCAGAAAAGACTTCGGGCGTTTGCCGCTCGTTTGTCATATTCGCGATCAACTGGGTGCGACTGAAATTAAGCGTGAGTTCTGGCGCAGCACCAGAAAATCGGTTTCAAACCAACTCGATAAATGGCCCGATCCCGTACCGGGAGAAACGGCGTTAGAAACCCTGTGTAAAGATGTGACCGACGTGCTCAGGCTAGAGGCGCGACCACGCGATTGCCGTCAACAAATCCGCTCAGGTCGTGCTATTGCTACTGCTATCTTTCTCTTTCTGCTGTGGTACTTTTTCACCAGGCTTCCACCCACGCGACAGTCGAATTACCGGGAAACCAAGATTGCCCTGAGTTGTCCACGTCAGCGACCCGCAGAAGTGCCGCCTCATGGTCTTTATTTACCCCCCCTTGCAGTGGAGTATCGAGACAAGCTGCGCGACGGGCAATTGGGGGATAACTTCCTCTATCGGGTTTACCAGCACGAGGGCACAAACTACCCAGAAGGCATCTACGTTCTTGAATTCAATAAGTATAAAACAAAGAAATACTACGGGAAGCAGACGTTTGTGCTCACTAATTGTCAGTTTCCTGATGGTACGACCCTTTACAACTACATGGACTGGTTACTCTTTGGCCGCTGGGTGCAGACTAAAAGTACAAAAGCCTCGATTTATCGGGGGGGACAGAGTGAGTTTCAAGGGAAGCGGATGCTCTTAGTGACCCGTGGTCGCATGGAATTCAACCCTCAAGATCATCAGCCGCCGCTTCCCCCAGAGTATCGTCAGCCACTGCCACATGAGGAGCAACCACTCCCAGATGATCGGGGCACTCATTATCTTTGGGGCTATTGGTGGATCCAACCGCGTGCTGGTCACCAATTCGGTGCGTCTCAATTGACTAGAACTTTTGAAACCCCAGCGCATCGACTGATCGGCAAACGCCCGACGCTCCACACGCTGCGCTATATCTGGGCTTCCTGGGCTTTCGTTAAAGAATTGACGATGGCTCAGATGGAATCCTTAGCCTACATGATGGGCACTTCCGTTGCCATGTTGGGGCAGATGTATGATCACCGCCCTCACCAAGAGAAGACGCTGCCGATCGAGAAGGCGATCGAAGCAATTCTAATCCGCGACCTTGAAGGTGCCTCTGTAGGTGTACAAGAGCTTTGTTTGAGCGAGGTGCTTGCTAGTGCCCAGCAGCTAAGCGCCGCAGATCAACAGCAATTAGTGCTGCAATTGCTCCAAGCAGCCTCACTTGCTGCTTGACTCCGGTTTGTCGCTCTGAGAGCAGCGGGGCACACAAGGTGGTGGAACGCTCTGTTCCCAGTTGCTCAACAACACTGCCAGTCTCTCCGGGTACGAATTTCGGCGTTTAAGTGGCACTCTGCAACGAGAGCCATTGGTAGGCAACACCGGAACCGTGCAACCCGACTTTGGCGTGATTACAAATGTCGCTGCGGGTACTTGCGGCTTCTAAATCTGATCACCGCCGCTCAGTTCCTGGGCATTAAAAATAAAGTGCTGGCAGGCATGGCTGCGGTGGGTCCGATTTCAACCGAAGGCATCGCCTGTTTTTCCTAACAAAAACTCCCTAGGTTTGTTGCCTAAGGAGTTTGTTTTTAATCATGATGCCAAGTCGGTAACAGGGTCGCAGCCAGTCGGTAACGCTACCCGGTTGCAACGGGGTAACAAGTCGGGTGCACCCTAGTTGCAACGGGGTAACAGGGCTGCACCCGACTAAAAACGATATATTTTCTCTTGCCTGCAACTAGGGTGCAATCCATCTGACCCACTCCCCCTTACTATCGTTTGGGGTGAAGGTTTCTATTAATTGAAGTTCCATCAACTCTAGTAAAGAATGGTCGATCTCTTCTGAATTAAGCGATCCATTCCTGCGAGATTTGCCCCAATTCTTGAGAGATGAAACGGGCAACTCTCCATTCTTAGAATGGATATATCTGGCAATATCATTTAGCGGCTCAGGCAAGTCCTCAAAGGAATTTTTTGTGGGTACAACCTCACAAATTGCTGTCGGCTCCACTGCGTCCATCTGATAGGTTTTCTCCAATTGCTCAACGGGCGAAGGTAACTGGTAAGCCTCTGCAATCTGCTCAATCTTCTTTGGAGTGAGAGCAGGAGAAGCCAATAAATCAGCCATATCGGATGCGTGGTTACTGCCAGCTTCCGGCACTGCAACGCCAGGGCGCAAATCAATTAAATTGGGCACATCTTGCCATGTGGCATATTGCGGGATGTTGCTTGGTGCGGTTAGAGCAGAGTAGATACCGTTGCTAGTGAGCCAACATCTACCCGCTGGCAATGCTGCCTCATCGAAGGGAATTGCTAAAAGGTCACAGATGTTTTTGCTACCAGTACGATCGCTACCGACCGCCGCGATCGCGGTGAACATCGCTCTGTTTGATCTGCCACTAAATCCCAAATCTTCGAGCGTGACAGACTGCCCAGATAACCAGATCGCCATATTAGATCCCCTAAGCAGGGAGGCAACGGCGGTCAGTTTGCTTTTGAAAATTTGCTTTTGCTTGGGAGTGAACAGCCCGATCAGGGCGGTAATCTCCTCCAGCAGCAGAATGAATGGCTCATAGTTCCCCGGCTGGTTATTCCTGCGGCTCCCCTCGGAGCCAAACAATTCAAGAGTTGTCATCAGATCGGAAAATATCTGATCATCCTGTTGCAGCCGATCCTTGAGGTAATGCTTTTCCGCCCTTGCCCAGTAGCCAGCTTCATTGAGTTTGTTTTTTGGATTAAATAACCAGTAGCGCAAACCGCGCTCTTTCACTCCCAAGCTGAGGGCGATCGCGGCTAACACTCCCTTCCCACTGCCGGGAAGACCCGCAAGGATAACGGGTTTCAATGGTGCGGATGTCAGCGATCGCAGAAAATCCATTGCATTAGGCGGTTGAACGGGCGGTGCTTCACCAAATGCCAATGTCAATTCATCAAGGGATTGTGGCAGCATTTTTTGTTCTTCCACTTCCTGCACTTGAGCTTCAATCGCATCCTTTCGGCTCAATGCTTCCTGCCTTTCCCAGAGTCGGAAGGTGACATAATCAGCCGGCGTGAGCGGCACTGATTCGCCATCATCAAAGGTGAGTATGCCGCGTAGCCCGTGGTAGGGATGCTTTTTATCTTGCGTGAAGTTGCACAGTTCACAATTGCCGATCATCGGCTCTATCAGGCTATTGATAGTGCCCTTGCCCCACTCTTTGCACCAATCGGAGTAGGAATCCGCAATGCTCTTGTGTTTGGGTGAAAGCTTGTAATGCCATAGCTCATCCCGGCTCTGGCACCAATCCGCATCCCGCACTTTTCCGGTGGAGCGGAACATCTGGTAGACGGTCGCCAGTGCCAACGGCGCGGCAAACAGGACATTGCCACCCACTGAAATCAAGATGGTGCCTGCGGTGACAATGGCACTGAGCTTCAGAATGTGCCCTAATCCTTGGGGCTTGTATTCAGTCAGTGAGGGGCTTTCACGGGTTGCTAGAGCGCTCATTAGTATTCCCTCACTGGCTTCTGTTCGGCTCTCTGGTACTGAATCGATTCTGGGTCAATGATGTTGGAGATTAGGGTTAAGCCGAGGATCCCAATCTCGACACCAAACACACCTAAAAGCACTCGCATCAATGCTTTTATATCGAGTTCACCCGTTTCACTGAGTGGGGAATACAGCCAACTCATCAGCCCTAAATCGAGCAAATACATGACCCAACTGAAGGTAAGCAGGGCACCCAAGGAACGCTCTACAACGGTGTTTAGCTTTTTTTTCGTTTTCGCTACAGCAGGGCGATCTTTAAGAAGCGCACTTTCTGGGATATAGCGCTTTCCATCCATGTCTTGGATTTCTCTTAAGGGTCTGTCTTCCTCTTCTACTTGCACTTGTGGCGCATTTTGAAGCTTTGCCAGCACACCAGAAATGAAGGGAATTTGAAAAGAGTTAGCGATCGGTAGCAACTCCACAATTTGAAAGATTGCCCAAACGACGAACCCGGCTAATGCGTAAGCAAACTCGCCTATCAATCCGCATCCACCTTTAAGAATGCCACCCACAAAAGGCATACCGCCTATGGTTGAGCAAACATCGACCCCGCTGGTTTTGTCGCTAAAAATTAACTGAGTGACTGCGATATAAGGTTCAATGTTCACAATCAGCAGCAATCCACCTGCTGCTAGCAAGAGATATTTAAGCAGTCTCAGCATTTAGTTACCTCTTACTTTCAGGTTTTCATTGCGAAATGCTTGCTTCTGATAGGCTTTCCGCACGGTGGCACTCACGCGAATATCTGAAATAGTGCCATCCCTAGCCACTGTTGCCGTTGCTCCTGTTTCGTCACACAGCCAAGCACCAGGCGCTAGAGGTGTATGGCTGCGGATGTCCAGCGGCACTTCTCCCTCAATTAAGTTCGGTGTGCCGTCTGTTAGCACAAAGCCTGTATTGCAGTTGCCAAAGCGTTTCTCAGCAATGCGGCTGTCTTTGGCGGCGCTGCTAGCATTGCGAGTAACCAGAGATTGGGCATTGATGCCTTCAATTAAATCGCCACTTTTGAAGAGAAGTAAGGCTAGGAAGGATAAGCCCAATACTCCGTAAATGATTTGGTCTTGTCTATCAATGTTTTGCATGATGGGATAATGGTTGGGTGAGTCCTTCTGAGGATTTGCTTTTTTGAGGGGCGATACGTGCTACGCACAGGCTTCGCCAACGCTAACTTTCCA
>ENA-OFCE01000678-OFCE01000678.1-metagenomes-genome-assembly--contig:-NODE-678-length-20968-cov-2.589107_pt1 | contig 20968 bp, 12 predicted proteins | sample MGYA00153388_OFCE01 | MGnify analysis MGYA00153388
CCTTCTTCATACTCCCAAAAGCGCAGCAAAACGTACAATAATGTACTTTTTCCCGCCCCGCTTGGACCAACAATCGCCACACTTTGCCCAGAAGCAACGGTAAAGGAAATGTTACGCAAGACTGCCGCCCCATTTGCCCGATAACAAAAACTCAAGTCTTTCACTGTAATCGTCGCATCCGTACCCGTTAAAATACCTTCGGTCTGCTGAGCAACCGTCGGTACCCGATCGACAATCGCAAATAGCCGCCTGGCGGCTGCCATGCTTTCAGCCAAAAAGTGTACTGCCAATGGCAGCGGCAGCACAGCCTCAAAGCTGCTTTGCACCGTTAGGGCTACAACTGCTAAATAAATACCCTCCAACTGACCACCGTGTACTAAGGGTATCGCAAACCACAGGACTAGCCACACTGTAGCATTTACGATGAATAACCCCAGGGCATCGATCACCCCTGCCTGGTTCACCACTTTTCCTTGAATCCCTGCCAATTCTTCGTCAAGTTCAGCAATATACTGCGCTTGGCGGTGAGTCTGACCAAAAGCGGCAAGCTCCACAATGCCTGTAATGCTATCCACCAATTGGGCTTTCATCTGCATCCTCGCAGCCACTAACTCCTCTGCCAAGGATTTTTGTGCCCGAGAAACTGCCAGGGGCAAGAGTACCCCAAGGAATATCCCTCCGCCAATTAAAACATACACAAAGACCAAATTAAATTGTGCTAGAAACAAACATGTGCCAACTATCACCAATAGTGCAATGAAAGGGGGAGCCAACACCCGAAGATAAAATTCCTTTAACGTCTCCACATCACCAACGATAGCACTAAAAAGCTCACCGCTTCTCCATTCCAAAAGCCGAGCTGGCGCTAAGCCTTCTAACTTTGTATAAAACCATACACGTACAGTACCTAATAAACGAAATGTGGCATCATGAGAAACATAACGTTCTAAATAACGAAAAACCGCCCGGGCGATTCCAAAAAAACGCACTCCCACAATGGCAATGGATAACTCTGTAATGGAAGGATGCAAAGCAGCACCAGAAATCAAATATGCTGATGCTGCCATCAATCCAATATTACTCCCAACGGTAAAAAAACCGAAGAGACCCGCCATCACCATTGTCCGCCAAGAAGAACCCACAATCTGCAATAAACGTAGGAATATACTCATTTTCCACCTCTAAAGGCCAATACCAGTTGAGAATATAAACCCTGATTCTTCATTAATTCCTCATGGGGTCCAGCTTCAGCCTGTTTTCCGTCATGAAGCACCACGATACAATGAGCTTTGTACACAGTACTCAGTCGATGAGCAATAATTAATACAGTACGCTTTTGCATTAGTCTGCTTAACGCTTCATCAATTACAGCTTCACTTTGCGGGTCTAGACCTGCAGTCGCTTCATCTAACAGTAAAAAAGGAGCATCCTGCAAAAATGCCCTGGCAATGGCTAAACGTTTACACTCTCCGCCGCTTAATCCATGTCCGCCTTCTCCCACCAGAGTATCATAGCCTTCTGGCAATCCCATAATAAACTCATGAGCACCAGCATTCTTTGCCGCTTGTATGATCGTCTCCAAGCTAGCATCTTCTCGCCCTAATCGAATGTTATCCGCCACTGATTTATAAAATAAATGGGGGGACTGAGGCACAAAAGCAACCTGTGATAACCAGTCTTCTAGTTTTATATCGGTCAAATTCATACCATTGACTGTGATATGCCCTTCATCAGGGTGCATAAATGCTAATAATAAACTGGCGATCGTACTTTTTCCAGAACCGCTGGCTCCGACTAAAGCCACAGTCTCTCCTGGCTCTATTGCAAAAGATACGCCATTTAATGCTGGGCGCTCCCTATTGTCATAAGCATAATGTACATTTTCAAAGGCAATACTCACTTGCTGCTGCCGGGGCAGAGAGATCGTCCTCCCCTTCACATCTCGGCTTTTAGGCAAGAATAAAATTCCAAAGATACGTTCTGCTGCTGCACTTCCAGCCATTCCTGCATGAAAATGAGTACCTAATTGACGCAAAGGCAAGTAAAACTCAGGAGCCAAGAGCAATAAGAAAAAAGCTTGGTTGAACTCCATCTTATAATACAGGAGCTTCAGTCCTATGGTTACAGCCACTAAGGCCGTACTAATCGTTGCGACTAACTCTAACACCAAAGCGGATAAGAACGCAATTTTTAACACGCCAAGAGTCTTATCACGAAACTCTGAACTCATACGATGAATGACCTGTATCTGCTCAATACTGCGTCCAAAAATTTTTAACACAGTCAAGCCCTGCAGCACGTCCAGGAAATGAGCACTCAGACGAGATAAGGTCTCCCACTGACGCTTATTAACCTGCTCTGCTGTACGTCCTATAAATATCATAAAGACAGGTATCAGCGGCGCGGTCAGCAATAAAATAACACCTGTAGTGATATCAAGAGGAAATACCACTGACAACACGACGAGAGGAACGGTAACCGCCGTAAATAATTGGGGCAGAAATTTAGCAAAATAAGGTTCCAGATTTTCTACGCCCTCCACCAGCACATTAATTAATTCTCCTGTTTGCTGCCTTTTGATATACATGGGTCCTAAAGCAAAAAGCGAAGTCAAGATTCTTTGCCGCATAGACTTTTTTATATAAGCAGCCAAAGAATGGGCCGTCACTTCAATTAACCAAACAAATATGCTGCGTAAAGTCATTACAATAAATAAAGCAGCCATCCACTGGCTGACTCCTGTCCAATCCAATTGGGCTAAAAAAACACCATTTATAATTTTAGCCATGAAATCAGCCTGCAATACAGCGAGCACCCCACCACCCAGCCCTAGGCCAACCAATACAGAAAACTGCCGTCGATGCTGCTTTAGCTGATTCATAAGTCGTTTATCAACCATACATATACTCCCGTCCTTCTAGATCTGCTCTTACCATAAGCTTGTCCTAAAAAATAAAACATTTTAAACGCGAAGATGCGAAGAATATGAAGATTAAAACATAAATAATCGAACCACAGAGGCACAGAGAACACAGAGAAAGGATAAATAGAATAACATCCCCTCAGCGTACACTCTCTGTGTTCTCCGTGATCTCTGCGTCCTCTGTGTTAACGTTCCCCTTTACTTACTGGAAAAACGGCAGCATGTCATCATGCTGCCGTAGTAGTTTCTTTTCACAGACCAAAGGATTTGTCAGCGCAATAACTATCTTATTCTATAATAACGAGCTTTTTCCTAACATGCAATATTTTTATTTCTGCTGCCCTGCTGAGCTGCCCTTTCCAATTGCCAAAGCCGATAACTCCCAGCAATTATCAGTCTCTTTCCAAAGCCACATACCACCAAACAGAGACTGTACATCTTGTTGGGTTACATAGAGAATCTGCCCTTTTACAAAACCAGGCACAGCCTGATGATGACTGTATACCAACTGCTGCTGTTCATCCCACACTACATCCGTGCGAAAAAAATTCGCTACTGCCCAAATTGGAACAAAGTTTTGTCCCTGACTGGCAACAATCGGATCTGGCAGGAGTACTCCATTCACCTTGAAATTATGAACTTGAAACAAAGGATTTTGCTGCCCCTTACGCTGAACAATTACACTTTGCAGGATACTGGAGTCGGCGAAGTTAGGCATACCAGCTTCAAGCAGCTTATGTTCGAGCTCAAGAACTGTGACGGGCTGTCTTTTTAAACCGTATATATCAGGATAGATTCCTATAGAAACTTGCCCCATGGCATTTTTTTCTATTCTCACCAGATCATACTGTATGTATACGCCAGTTCCATAAGGAACAGCTTCAAATAATTCTTCCACATCAGGTTCAGCCATGCGGACACAGCCGTTTGAAACCCAACCTCCAATTGCCCACGGTTCATTCGTACCATGAATACCGTATAAAGGGGCAAACTCCATCCAACGATATCCCAAAGGATTATCGGGACCAGAAGGTACAACCTTCTTACTTCTAGGAGGATACCACCAAGGGTTTATCTCTTTATATCGAATGGTAAAACTGCCAATGGGCGTCGGTGTAGCAGGTTTACCAATCGCTACAGGATAGGTTTTTACCAACCGATTTTCATTATAAAAATCAAGAGTGCGACTAGGTAAATTAATGACAATTCGGCAAGCTGGCAAAGCTCCTTTTAAGGTTGTTGAAGCTCCTGCCACCCCATCGACCATCGGGAAAGCCTGTAAATAACTAGGTCCTGCCACAGGCTGCTGCGAAATAATTACTTGATGCCCAGATGAATTTGCAACTGTCACACGAGTGCCTTCATACTGCCACCCTAACCACACTAGGCATAATAGGATGGACAAACTAATCACTATAGCTAAAGTATATTGCACGAAAGCAATTTGCTTGGATAATCGGATCGCTTTTTTCTGCTTTTTCTTTAGTAACCGAGAATACCCCTGTTCCATGTCATCCATTACATCAAACTCCAATATCTTCTACAGTTCTTGTATATTCATCAATATATTCACTATTCTCCCTAACCGTTCCTCTCTCTGCAAAAAAAATTACTCCACTAATTATAGGAGAAAAAATATTTTGAACCGCGAAGACGCGAAGAGCACGAAGAATGAAAATATTCCTTCGGAAGGATGGATGTAACATTGATTTGTCATTGCGAGCATAGCGAAGCAATCTTGTAAGGCCGATATACCCCTTCGTGTTCTTCGTATCTCTTCGCACCTTCGCGGTTCAATCATTTTTTCTAGTCCTTTTTTCTTAAAATATTTAAAACTTATTTTTGTGTTCTCCTTTGTGTGCCGCATTAGCGGCATTGTGCCTTTGTGGTTCATAATTTTTATATGTTTCCACTTACAAAACTTATTCAGATACTATAGTAACAAAAAATTATGCTCCCTATTTTTTAATAGGAAGCATAACTTTTTGAAACTCCATATTATTGTACTGACGTACTTGTTATTTTGCTACTGTACAACGATCAACCAAAAATACCATGGATTGATAGCTAAGACCGCTGCGATGGGCTAGGCCCATTTCGCAAGTACGGCTATTGGAATAGCCAGAAGTACAATCCGCAGGTAAGCTGTCTTTGAGTTCAGCTAGAGCAGATTCATTTAATTCTGGTACTTCAAAGCCCTTATCACCAGCAAATCCGCAACATCTAACCCGCTCTGGCATGACCACCTTCGTCGCACAAGCTTCTGCTAATTTCTTAAACTTCTCTTTCAGCCCTAATTTAGTTGAACTACAAGTTACGTGTACAGCAATGGTTTCCGGCTGTTGTTTGAATTCCAACAAGTCAAACAGGTAATCGTGGATAAATTCTACGGGTTCATACATTTTCAGCTTCTTGTCCATTACTTTTCGCATACGATAAATACAAGGGCTTGTATCACAAACAATAGGATACTCCCCATTGTTACTCACAACTAATAATTCTTTTTCCAGTTCACTGCTCATCTTATCAGCCGACTCAAATAGCCCTTTACTTTCAAAAGGCATACCACAGCACAGCTTATCCATTTCGCGAGGGAAGATAACTTCATAGCCGGCTTTTTCCATCAATTGAATCATCGCTTGACTAAGCTGGCGTTTATCCCGATCGCCAGGAGCAGCGCCGCCCATGGTACGACTCACACAACTTGGAAAATATACCACTTTACGCCCAGCTACGCCTTTTTTCGAGCGTGAAGGATCAGGTGTCTGACCAGGTCCTGCCATCCAAGGATTCCATAAAGGCACTTTATGACCGCTGATGGAATGAAGTCCACCAGCAATACCGCCCATTAAAGACGTACCGAGTACAGAGTGTGCTATTTTAGCACTAGAAAGTCCCAGACGCGCCATGGTTGTTACACCGGCAAAGTTTTTCGTAATGAAACGTCCAATGGATTTTCCATTGTCCCCCATTAATTGAGCCCGATAATGCTTCGTGTGCTCTCCTGTATTAATGCCCACAGGACAGGTGGTAGAACACAATCCGTCTGTAGCACAGGTTTCATCACCAAAATAAGCATAATCTTCTTCTAAACGACGCAGACGTTCTGGGTCTTCGCCTGTTTGGCGCAATCTGGAAATTTCACGCTGTACCACAATACGCTGTCTAGGCGTAGCTGTAAGGTTCTTAGAAGGACAGTTAATTTCACAAAAACCGCACTCAATGCATTTATCAATGATCTCATGGGCTTGAGCCATGGGCTTCAAGTTCTGAATATAAAGCAATTGGTTGTCCGTGATGATAACATCTGGATTTAAGGTATTATCAGCATCAAATACCTTTTTCAATTTGCGCATATAACTATAAGCAGTTTTACCCCATTCCATTTCCACAAATGGTGCCATGTTACGACCTGTACCATGCTCTGCCTTTAGCGATCCGCCATACTCATTGACTACCATGTCGCAAACATCTTTGATTAAGGATTGATAGCGTTCAATTTCTTCTTGATTTTTAAAGGTTTGTGTTACAACAAAATGCACATTGCCATCTAAAGCATGCCCATAAATGATGCCGTCATCATAGTTATATTTATTCATAATGTTACGCAGTTCTAGCACGGCCTCAGCCATTCTTTCTTTCGGAAAAGCCACATCTTCAATAATAACAGAGGTACCCGGTCTCCTCATGCCGCCAACGGCAGGGAAAATCCCTTTACGAATATGCCATAAAACTTCATACTCTGCTTTAACATCCGTAAAAGTAATTGGCAATACAGTAGGAAGATGTGCTAAGCGTGCTTTTACATCTTCAATTAACTGATTTAAGGCAGCCTTATCTCCTGCCCGCACTTCTACCAATAAAGAAGCTGCATCCGGTGATAATGTTTTTAAATAATCTGGCATTCCCGGTTCATCCTCTACAGAACGAAGGGATGCACGATCCATCAGTTCAGCAGCAGCGACCAGCTCACGGTCAAGTTCCATTACTGCCAGACAGGTGGTATTCATATCAGGGAAAATCATTAATGCAGAAGCTTTATGCTCATGTTCAATGACCGTTTTATAGGTTATTTCAGTAATAAAACCTAATGTCCCTTCTGAGCCGATCATTAAATGATTAATAATGTCAAAAGGATCTGAATAATCGACAAAAGAGTTTAGGCCATATCCAGTGGTATTTTTAATTTTATATTTACGCTTAATAAGCTGTGTTAGCTCTGCGTCTGCATTAATTTCATCACGGATTTTTTCAAGTTCCTCTATAATGGAAGGATTATTTTTTTTAAATTCTTCTCGTGAAGCTGCGCTTCCTGTATCCAGCACTGAACCATCTGCAAAAATAAGTTTCATGCTCTCAACTGTCTTATAGCTATTATCAGCCGTACCACAGCACATACCACTGGCATTATTGGCTGCAATGCCACCGATCATAGCATTGTTAATCGTTGCGGGATCCGGTCCAATTTTTCGGGAATAGGATTTTAAATATGCATTGGCTTCAGAACCAATAATCCCTGGCTCTAGGGCAATGGATTCACCACCAGGACTAATGGAGTAATTATGCCAACCTTCTGTAGCAACTAAAAGCACAGAATCCGTAATGGACTGTCCAGATAAACTTGTCCCTGCTGCACGAAAAGTCACAGGAATTTTCACCTTATTGGCCTTTCTTAAAATATTGGACATTTCTTCTGCATTTTTTATCTTAATTACGATTTTTGGAAGCATGCTGTAAAAACTAGCGTCAGCACCATATGCTAATGTGCGAATCGGGTCAACAAAAACTCGTTCCCTAGGGATAAATTTTATAACATCATGATAAAAATTCCTATAATTATCGGGAAGTTTTGCAATATCACTCTCTACAATTTTCATTACCATACCCATCGCCCCCTTTTTTAAATGAAACAAAGATTCCTATTATCACTATACCATAAGTCTACAAAATATACACAATATTTTAATAAAGAAGAGGCTTGATTTAAATCTATGAATAAGGGCAGCTTGCCAGCTGCCCTTATTTATGATTAATATTCTAACTCTTTCGCCGTAACCCGTTTACGAAATACCCAATAGGTCCACCCCTGATAGGCCAATACAATCGGTACTAAGGCCAGGGCTGCAAAGGACATAATCTTTAAAGTATACGCACTAGAAGCGGCATTATAAATGGTTAAACTCCACGTTGGATTTAAACTGGACACCATAATACGGGGAAATAAACCGCTGAAGAAGGCTATCGTCGTAAAAGCAATCGCCAATCCACTCATAGCAAAAGCCCAACCAAATCTTTTTAACCAAAGCAGAACGTAACCGGCGACAAAGACTACTACTGCCCCCCATAAGGCGCTGCTGGCTAATCCACTTTTAAATAAATCCGTATTTGTGTAAGTTAAACCTACAAGACTCAAAAAAACCAAAGCTGCAAGCAAGCCAATTTTCACCGCTGCTTTACGGGATCGTTCAATGAGTTCTCCCTCCACCCGAAGAGTCAAAAACAATGCTCCATGGAATAAAAATACTAATAAAAAGGCAATCCCGCCTACTAAGGTATAAGGACTCAATAAATCAAAGAAAGTTCCAGCATACTGCATCTTCCCATTAATGGGTATACCCTGAATCAAATTCGTAACGGCGACACCCCAAAGCAGTGCTGGTAGAGTACTCCCAATAAAGATCATCCAATCCCATGTACTGCGCCACTCAGAGCTTCCATCCTTACTGCGAAACTCAATGGCTACACCCCGCAGAATCAACGCTACCAACATCAAAAACAACGCCATGTAAAACCCGCTGAACATAGTAGCATAGACATGAGGAAATGCTGCAAATAAGGCTCCGCCTGCAGTAATCATCCATACTTCATTGCCATCCCAAAATGGACCTATGGTATTAATTACAATTCGTCGTTCCACATCATCTTTTCCAATGAAGGGTAAAAGCATACCCACACCATAATCAAAACCTTCCAGGAAAAAAAAGCCGGTAAATAGGACTCCTACTAAGATAAACCACAAGACATTTAGTTCCATAATGTCGCCTCCTTCTTCTTCGTCAGCACACTTAGAACGGGTTTTTCATCCACGGGTCCGATTATAATAAACTTACGTACTAAGTAAATAGCTGCTGCCGCTAATGCTCCATACAGTACCGTAAAACCAATCATCGAAATCCAGATCTCTGTACTGGTTACATTAGTGGACACGCCCTCACTTACTTTTTGCAAACCTACCACAATCCAAGGCTGCCTTCCACCTTCTGTCAGAATCCAGCCTGTAGAATTCGCAATATAAGGAAAAGGTAAGCTCCACAATAACAACTTGAGAATAAAAGGATTCTCTTCTAACCGTTTCTTATAGAAGAAGAACGCACCTAATACTGCCACGAGCATCATCCACAATCCAGATAATACCATGATGCGAAATGTCCAGAAGGATTGTGTAATGTTAGGCGTGTAGTTACCCGGTCCATATTTTTTCTCCGCAGCTGCCTGCAATTCGTTAATCCCTTTGATTTCTCCTGAAAACTTATCATAAGCTAGAAAAGATAATGCACCTGGGATACCGATCTCAAAAGAATTCTTTTTGTTTTTCTCATCCACCACTACCGCGATTGCGAAAGGTGCCGGATCAGCAGATTCCCACAATGCCTCCATGGCTGCCATCTTCATAGGCTGTTTTGTAGCGAGAAATTGAGCTTGTAAATGTCCTGTACCCATTACTAACAATGTGCTTACCAACATGCATGCCAAACCAATTTTAATGGAAGGTTTAAACACCGGCAAATGACGTTTATTTAATAAATAGTAAGCACTAATGGCTGTTACAAATACACCGGCAGTTACTAAGCCGCCTAAAACCGTGTGTGGGAATTGTCCCCATACATATGGATTGGTAATTACCTGTATAAAATCAGTCATTTCTGCCCGCCCATTGCGAAGTGCATATCCCAATGGAGACTGCATAAAGGAATTGGCTACCAAAATCCAAAAAGCCGATAAATTACTGCCAAAGGCAACTAGCCACATACAAGCTGCATGCATCTTTTTAGATAATCGATCCCACCCAAAGATCCATAACCCTAAGAAAGTCGATTCCAGGAAAAACGCTGATAAGGCTTCTAAAGCTAAAGGCGCACCAAAAATATCCCCCATAAAACGAGAATACTCAGCCCAATTCATACCAAAATGAAATTCCTGAACAATTCCAGTTACCACACCCATAATAAAATTGACTAAAAACAATTTACCCCAAAATTTAGTCATTGTTTTATAAGTTTCATTACCTGTTCTGACATACATGGTTTCCATCACGGCCACTAATACGGACAATCCTAATGTCAACGGTACGAATAAAAAGTGGTACACTGTCGTAATAGCAAATTGCCATCGTGCCAAAAGCACTTCTTCCATATTCTTCCCCTACCTCTCCTCTTTATCTTTTCCCACTAATCCAGCAAAGTTAACTTCACGTAAAGCCTTTGTAAAATTTGCTTGAATCACAGCTAATGAAGCATGTACGGGACATTTTACCTCACACCCTTTTGTGCAGGCAGAATCTTCTTTTAAACACCGTTGCAAATCCAAAGGCCCTTCCATTACTTCAATTACATCCAAAAGGCTGATCTTTTCAGACGACATCGCCAAGACAAAGCCTCCGTCTACTCCCCGATAGGACTTCACCAATTCTCCTTTTACTAAAGAACGCATAATCTTTTGCAAAAAACCTGCTGGTATATTTTGTTCTTCAGCGATTGTCTGGCTATTGGCTAATTCTCCTTCAGGCAGTTCTGCTAAATGCATAATGACGCGGAAAGCATAGTCCGTGGCTTGGTTGAACTGCACGTACACACCTCCTTTTATAATCAATACCATACCGGTTCGGTATTATTTTAATATTACTATTGATCCTATCCATTAGTCAATAGTTTTTACATTTTTTTCCCTTTATATAACCTTATTTTTTCAAATATTATCTTGCATATTTCTCTGTAAGTGCAGCCAGCTTACTGCTGACCTCATTGGTTAGCAGCTTCTTATTCAGCCGCCAAGCCCAATTGCTGCCGCCTACCGTACCAGGAAAATTCATTCTGGCTATACCGGATAGCCCTAAAATATCCTGTAAGGGAACAATGGCAGTATCCGCATTAGCCTTATATAAAAATTCTATAAATTTCCAATAAGGCGCAATCCCGTCATCCTCATCTAGACCAATTTCCTGCTGTATGCATGTTGCTAATGTCAGGTCTTCTGCCAGTAGTTTTTCATACCAGCTGCTGATTGTATCATTGTCATGGGTTCCTGTATAGATAACCACATTCTTTTCACACGTAAAGAGTATGCATTTTCCCTGTTCATCATAACAAAAAGAAAACTGCAGCACCTTAATTCCCGGAAAAGAAAGTTCATATTTTAAATCCTCCACCTCAGGTGTAATGATCCCCAAATCTTCTACAATAATAGGCAATGGACCTAAATGCTTTTGCAAAATACGAAAGAATCTCTCCCCCGGTCCTTTTACCCATTGCCCCTGCTCTGCAGTTTCTGCTATGGCGGGAACTTCCCAAAAGGATTCAAAACCGCGAAAATGGTCTACACGGACGATGTCAACTAAGGAAAATAAGACTTGCAGCCGTTCTCTCCACCAGCGGTAGTCATCTTTGGCCATTTCTTCCCAGAGATAATGTGGATTACCCCATAATTGACCCGTCTTACTAAAATAATCGGGCGGAACCCCGGCTACTGTTTGTGCCTTGCCATTTTCATCTAAATCAAACAGCTGCTGATTTGCCCAGACATCACAACTATCGTGGGCCACAAAAATAGGTATATCACCAATAATATTGACCTGCTGCTGGTTCGCATACTTCTTTACTTCCTCCCATTGACTAAAGAAGATAAATTGCAAAAAAGTATGATAGTCAATATCCTCCGCCAGTAATTCTTTATACTGCTTCAGCGCTGCCGGTTCCCGCAAAGCAGCTTCTCTAGACCACAGGTGCCATGGCTGCCCTTTAAAATAGGTCTTTAGCGCCATAAACAAAGTATATTCCGAAAGCCAGCCATGATTCGCTATACGAAAACGCTCATAATCCTGAGATATACGTTGCTGCCTAAATGTCGTAAAAGCTTTGTACAATAAGGATTCCTTATATTCTTTTACAATAGAAAATACAACTTGCTCGTCCTGAAAGTCGGGAACCTGTCCTAGATCTTCTGCATTCAAAAGTCCTAAGCTCACTAATTTATCTAAGGATATCAACAGAGGATTGCCCGCAAAGGCAGAAGGGCACTGATAGGGGGAATGACTACCCCCAACTGGATTTAACGGAAGTACCTGCCACAATTTCTGTTTGCTCTTATGTAAAAAATCAATAAATTCATAGGCTTCTTTTCCCAAATCCCCAATGCCATATTTAGAAGGCAATGATGTCGGATGCAAGAGTACTCCTGCTTGGCGCGGGAAAAAGCTTTTTTCCACTTGTAAGAGAACCTTACCTTCCAAAGGCTGTAAACATACCGTCAACATTCCTTTTACAATCCGTATTTCCTGGTTGTTATTTAGCATATCTACCATGACACCATGGCACCACTTGCGAATAGGAAGTTCCACGGTTATGGATTGATCTACACTCGAATTTAATAAAATCACTGCCGTATTATCCTGAGCTGATTGACTAAAAACATTCTTGCCGTTACTAATTTTGCGAATATACCCATATACCTGCTCATGGGCAGGCAGAGAAATCCATTCTCCTGTTTTGAAAACATCGTAACGATTGTGCACAGCAATCACTTGTTTATACCAAGCCAGCAGTTCCTGATCTTCTTGGCCCCATGGATACGTCCTGCGATTGAAAGGGTCCTTAAAGCCTTCTACACCAGCCTCATCCCCATAATAAATGCAGGGAACACCGGGAAAGGTCATCTGCCATAAAACCAATATTTTCAATCTAGCAATTCCTAATTGACGTTTGTCAGCAGGCAGACGATATACGGCCTGCTGAGCAACAGTCAGACTATCTGGAGAGGGGGCCTCTCCCAATAAGGTTAGTACCCTCGCTACATCATGACTGCCAATTAAATTCATCATCGCATAAAAGTTTTGACGAGGATAATTTTCTGCCAGACTCATAAATCGTCGATGAACAGCAGGAGCACCAATCGCGCCAAGAATAAAATCCAGTACAATTCCGCGGAAAGGATAATTCATGACCGAGTCCAATTCATCCCCCTGCAGATACTTTCTAAGTTTTCCATAGCTCTCTTTATTAGAAGCATCTTCCCAGACCTCACCAATGAGTACGCTGTCTGGGTCCGTATTTTTCATGGTTTTATAAATCTTTTTTATAAATTCATCCGGCAGCTCATCCGCCACATCAAGACGCCATCCTTTAGCTCCCAGCTGCAGCCATTTTCTAATCACACTATTCTTTCCTTCAATTATATAATCAATATAAGAAGGTTCATTCTCTTCCACATTGGGCATTGTGTCAATCCCCCACCAAGCCTCATAAGAGTGGGGATACTCTTTAAAGCGATACCAATTATAATAAGGAGATTCTTTGGATTGATAAGCACCCACCTCAGGATAATTTCCTTCCCGGTTGAAATAAATGCTGTCACTACCCGTATGACTAAAAACACCATCTAAAATTACAGCAATACCATATTCTTTTGCTTTATCGCACAATGCCGTGAAGGTTTGGTTATCACCAAGCATGGCATCTATGGTTTTATAATCCCCGGTATCGTAGCGATGATTGCTAGGGGATGCAAAGATAGGGTTAAAGTAAATGACACTAATACCTAGTTCCTTCAAATAGGGCAGCTTTGCAATAACTCCCTGCAAATTTCCTCCAAAAAAGTCATAGGACACAATCCGTCCTGTATCTGCATCACGAATATAATAAGGATGATTATCCCAATGGGCGTGAATAACGCTTCCTTTGGGGGCCGCTAAGCCCTGTCCATCTGCTGTTTCCTTATAAAAGCGATCCGGAAAAATTTGATACATTATAGATCCTTTAAACCAGTCAGGGGTAACGGCTCCTTTCTTATATACAGTAATTTGATAACCGGGAGGTTCTGCCTCATATAATTGACCGATTCCCCCTAGACGATCAGGCTGATTTCCATAATAATATACCCTATCCTCCAACTGAATAATAAAATAATACCACATAATGCAAGGAACTAAGGGAGCATTCAGCTGTACTTGATAGAGTATCGTCTGTCCTGAATTCTCTAATCTCTTCATCGAGATTTTTTCTTCGCCCCGATCCTCTCGCCATAAACGAAGTACAACACTTACAGGAGTAACAGAACTCTGTATTTTCAAATGAAGAATAAGAGGTTGATTACAATAAACAGCCCCAAAAGGGCTGCGAAAAAACTCCAATTGTGAATCATGAAGAATTAATTCTTGCTTCATATTACATCCCTCACTCGTTAGAAAATACGTACTGACAAGACCATCAGAGCCGTTCTCTGCTTTCTTTCTCGTGAAGCTATATCTCTACCATTACGCCTGTTTTATTAATTTTTGATACATTTCCTTGTATTCTTTAGCTGATTTTTGCCAACTATAATCACTCTGCATTGCATTTTTCACTATTTTATTCCAGCATTCCTTATCTTGGAATGTTTTTAGTGCCCAATTGATTGTATCTGCCATTTCATGAGCATTATAGTTTACAAAAGTAAAACCATTTCCTTCGCAGATCTCTTGATTATAAGACCGTACCGTATCTCGCAGACCACCAATTTCCCTCACAATTGGCAAGCAGCCATAACGCATGGCAATCAGTTGACCAATACCGCAAGGTTCGTATAAGGAAGGCATCAGGAACATATCAGCGCCAGCATAAATTTGATGAGCTAAATCTTCATCAAACATGATATTGGCAGATACTTTACCAGGATACTGCCAGGCCATGTACTTAAAGAAATTCTCATACCGCGCTTCGCCAGTCCCTAAAACCACTAATTGAATATCATAGGTATCCCTTCCAGCAATTGCGGCCTGTTTCACCAGATCCTGAAACATTCTTTCGACTAAATCCAATCCCTTGGCACTCACTAAGCGAGAAACGATAGCAATGACCGGTACATCTTCCCTGACAGGTAAGCCCAAGCGAGCCTGCAGTTCAATCTTATTTTGCTTTTTCTTCTCTAAGGTATCCACATCATAAGTACTGGAAATCAGCTTATCCGTCGCTGGATTATATACAGCATAATCAATGCCATTTACAATGCCCACTAAACGATTTTGACGCTTCCGTAAGAATCCATCTAGTTCTTCACCAAAATAAGGATCTTGGATTTCCTTGGCATATGTTCTGCTGACAGTAGAAATCATATCCGCATATGCCAAACCGCCCTTCATGAAGTTAACAGCTTTGTGGAATTCCACACCTTCAGGGGTGAAATATTTCCAGTCTAGACTCAATATATCGTGTAATATGTCTTGGGAAAATACACCTTGATATTTTAAATTGTGAATGGTAAATAAGGTTTTGATTTTTTTGTACTTCGGTTTCTCGCGATAATGGGCATCTAACAACGCGCTAATCATTCCAGTGTGCCAATCGTGGCAATGAATGATGTCCGGCATAAAATCGATTTTGTCCAAAGCCTCTAATACCGCACGGCAAAAGAAACCAAAGCGTTCCGCATCATCCCCATAACCATAAAAGCCATGGCGTTTAAAATAATACTCATTATCCGCAAAATAGAAGGTTACACCTTCATAAACGAATTCTAAAATCCCGCAATATTGCTGCCGCCAGCCAACCTGCACAAAAAAGTGATTTTTAAACACCATTTGTGACTTAAAGCCCTCGGGTATATCTTGATAATTAGGCATAATGACCCTGGCATCCACACCTTGCTTGATCAGCTCTTTCGGCAATGAACCAATAACGTCTCCTAATCCACCTGTTTTTGCAAAAGGTACCGCTTCAGCGGCTGCGATTAATACTTTTGTCATAGTTAAATCACCCGTCCTTTCTTTATTACAAGGGGATAACTGTACTCACCCTTTAACTGCTTATTAGAGGTAATATGAACATCCTTATCACAAATAACATTTTCGAGGATCACTCCTGGACCGATATTCCCTTTCTGCATAATAACACTATTTTTAATATATGCTCCCTTATGTACTTTTACGCCCCGAAATAAAATACTATTTTCGACTTTTCCTTCCACATAGCATCCACTGGCAATTAAAGAATTCGTCACCTCCGTTTCATGTATATATTTTGCAGGTGCTTCATCCTTGACCTTTGTATAAATTAATCCCGATTTGAAGAATAGCTCCTTCCAAATGTGAGGATTGAGTAATTCCATGCTGTGTTGAAAGTAGCTTTGCAGAGAACTAATCCGCGCTACATAACCTGGATGATGATATCCGTATACTTTTAACCTCTTAACATTCTTAATAATACAATGCTTTACAAAATCATAATCGCCACGGGCAATACACTGATTCACTAATTCAATCAACAGGTCTTTTTTCATAATAAACATGTCAATGGACATATTTTGATAACCGCCTGTATCTTTAAATTCACTGATAGTAAGAACTCGCCCCTCTGGGCCAAGTCCTAAAATATTAGATCTTACACAATCATGAGTTCCACAATTTGCCTTTGTATATAAAACGGTAATATCGGCCTGGGTATTTTTATGATATTCTAAGATCCCTCGATAATCCATATTGCTTACAATGTTGGCGCCAGCAATGATAACATACTTCTGACGGCTTTGATAAATATAATCTAAATTGCTGTATAAGTTTTCTACATCGCCCCGATGAACCTGCATCGGAGTTCTGGTATAAGCCGGCGGCAAAACAAAGAGTCCATCCCGTTTACGTGCTAAATCCCAATCCTTGCCGGAACGTAAATGATCTACCAAAGAACGATACTTATGTTGAATAAAGATTCCCACATTAGAAATTTCTGAATTCACCATATTTGACAGAACAAAGTCAATTAACCGGTAGCGTCCAGCAAAGGGAATTGAGGCCAATGAACGAGAACGGCTTAATTCTCCTAAATGTTCTTCTGCTTCATTGAGGTTGATAATCCCCATTAAATCAATCATATCTTATTCCTCCCTTTTGCAAAGCGCATCTTCTGGTGGACTGCATGAAAGACTTGCCTCAATCGTAGTATGGGGTGGAATAATCATATCAATATCCAATACTACAATCTTCTGCTGCCCATCCAGCTTCTTAGCAGCTACTACTGTTCCTTGTTTCAGTACTGTTTTACGTCCAATAATCGCCTTGTCCGTCACAACATGATCTTCAATATGCGCACCAGACATAATAATGGAATTTTTCACCTTAGAACCTGGTCCGACATAAACATCTGGAAAAAGGATGGAATTTTCTACTTCACCTAAAATCAAACATCCCTCTGCAATAATCGAATTCGTGATTTTAGCCGTAGTAGAAGTATAATGAGGCGGCCGCGGAGGGTTCGAAGAATAAATACGCCACTTTGAATCATATAAATTCAGCTCGGGTCTCTCTCCCAGCAAATCCATATTCGCCTGCCAATAACTTTCTACCGTCCCCACGTCCTTCCAGTATCCGCTGAAAGAATAGGCCCTAAGGTTGCGCTTATCTGCCAGCATTTTAGGAATAATATCATGACCAAAGTCATGAGTTGAACTTTGATTAAGCTCGTCTTCGAACAAATATTTCTTTAAAACGGGCCAGCTAAATATATAGATTCCCATAGATGCCAAATTACTTTTTGGTTCTGCAGGTTTTTCCTCAAAATCAATAATACGCTGTTCTTTATCTGTATTCATAATTCCAAACCGGCTGGCTTCATCAAGGGGAACTTCAATAACCGCAATGGTAGCATCTGCCTGCTGCTTTTGATGAAATTCCAGCATCAAAGAGTAGTCCATTTTATAAATATGGTCTCCTGATAATATGAGTACGGTTTCCGGATTAAACCGATCGATAAAATTGCTGTTCTGACAAATCGCATCTGCCGTACCTTTATACCATTCTCCACCCTGCTCTTTTACATAAGGAGGAAGTACAAACACACCACCGTTCATTCGATCCAAATCCCAGGCACTGCCAATACCGATATAACTATTTAAGGCCAAAGGCTTGTACTGGGTAAGCACACCAACCGTGTCAATTCCTGAGTTATTACAATTGCTTAAGGGAAAATCAATAATTCGGTACTTACCACCAAAGGGAACTGCAGGTTTGGCTAACTTCTGTGTCAAAATACCAAGACGACTTCCTTGTCCACCTGCCAATAACATAGCTACACACGCTTTTTTGTGCATAATAACGCCCCCTACTATTAAAAGTCTTTCATAACTTCTATTCCAGCACCTTTATGTTTATTTCTAGGACGCTACCTTCCGCTCATTTCTTAGTCTTTTTGAGATAGATAGTAGCCAAGGGCGGAAGGGTGATTGCCAAGGAGTGAGAATGATTATGCCAAACCGTCTCTTCTGCTGCTAATACTCCTGTATTCTTTTGTCCCGATCCGCCGAACTCCTCCCAATCACTATTAAAGATTTCTAGATAAGATCCCTCGGCAGGTACGCCGATTCGATAAGCCTGATGCACGTTAGGTGTAAAATTACACACCACAATTAACGTTTCCTCTGGACTAGCAGTCTTACGCATAAAACAAATCACGCTTTGCGTATAGTCGCTGCAGTCAATCCATTCAAATCCTTGCCAATTGCCATCTACTACCCACAAAGATCGTTCCTTTTTATAAAAATGATTTAACCTGCGGCAATACTCCTGCAGTTTTTCATGCATAGGGGATTCCACCAAGTGCCAATCCAGACTCTCATGATCCTGCCACTCAATGAATTGACCAAACTCACTGCCCATAAATAGCAATTTTTTTCCCGGGTGAGCCATCCAATAGCCATAAAAAGCGCGCAGATTGGCAAATTTCTGCCAATAGTCACCAGGCATTTTATTGAGCATTGATTTCTTTCCATGAACCACTTCATCGTGAGACAAAGGCAGGATGAAATTTTCTGAAAAAGCATACATAAACGAAAAGGTTAACAAATGATGATTCCATTTTCGATGAACTGGGTCGATTTCCATATATCGCAGCATATCATTCATCCAGCCCATATTCCATTTGAAGTTAAAACCCAAACCGCCGCTATAGGTCGGCCAAGATATCATGGGCCAAGAAGTTGACTCTTCTGCCATCATAAGCACATTAGGCCGCTGGGAAAACACGACTTCATTTAGTTTGCGCAAAAAAGCTGCCCCTTCTAGATTGCCATCACCCCCATATTGATTAGGCGTCCAATCCCCAGCTTCTCTGCCATAATTTAAATACAAAATATTAGAAACCGCATCAACCCGAATACCGTCAATATGATAGACATCCAGCCAGAATACAGCATTGGAGATAAGAAAACTCAGCACTTCCGTACGTCCTAAATCGAAATTTGCAGTACCCCAGCCTTTATTCTCTGCCCGCTGAGCATCAGCATACTCGTATAATGCAGTACCATCAAACTGCCTAAGTCCATGATCATCTTTGCAAAAATGCCCTGGCACCCAGTCTACGATCACACCAATTTCATATTCATGACATACATCAACCAAATACATAAAATCTTCTGGCGTACCGTAGCGGCTGGTAATGGCATAATATCCCGTCGCTTGATAGCCCCAAGACCCATCAAAAGGGTGTTCGGCAACAGGCATGATCTCAATGTGCGTATAGCCCATAGCAGATACATATTGTGGAAGAAGCTCTGCCAGCTCACGATATGTCAGTACAGTGTTGTCTGCACCTCGCCGCCAAGATCCTAAATGCACCTCATAAATCAATAGAGGCTGCTGATTCACTGGTATCGTCTTCCTTGACTGCCATTTTGTATCTTTCCATTGATAGCCATTTAAATTGTACACCACAGAAGCGGTTTCCGGTCGAAGCTGGGCATAGAAAGCATAAGGGTCCGCCTTCATAAGCGTCTGTCCGCCAGCAGTCTGTATTTCATATTTATAGATATCTCCTGCCATAAGACCCGGAATAAACAGCAGCCATACACCTGATGCCCCTACGCGATTCATCTCATGACGCTCGCCCTGCCAGGCATTAAAATCTCCGACAACTCGTACTCCTTGTGCATTTGGTGCCCATACAGTAAAGCGCACCCCTTGTTTGCCATTCTCGGTGAGAACATGAGCTCCCAGTAACTGATAGCTTCGAAAGTTACTGCCTTCATGAAACAGATATAAATCCTCTTGGCTGATTGGTGAAATAGGAACTGCCATATAATACCTCCCCTATCACTATTCACAGACTATGGTTTGGTAATGACTACAGGTTTCGTGTGCCAAATATCGCGGGCATATTCACAAATGGTGCGATCACTGGAGAAAATACCTGCTTGCGCAATGTTATGAATGCTCATTTCGATCCATTTATTTTTTTGTTTATAGCGTTTGTCTAATTCGACCTGCGCCTTTGCATAGGCATCAAAATCTCGTAAGACAAAAAATTCATCATTATCTGCAAGTAAGGAATTATACAAGGGTCTAAATTCTTCTCTCTGATAGGGCAAAAAGCCGTTAACCAATTGTTCTAAAACTGTCTTAATCCGTATATCACTGTTGTACACCTGCCAAGCATCATATCCGCCGTGATTATAGTAATCAAACACCTGTTGACTGGTCAGCCCGAAAATAAAGATATTATCATCGCCCACCGCATCATGGATTTCCACATTTGCTCCATCCAGCGTACCAATGGTTACCGCTCCATTCAGCATAAACTTCATATTACCTGTCCCTGAAGCTTCTTTACTAGCTGTTGATATTTGCTCACTTACATCGGCTGCTGGAAACAGCAGTTCCCCTAAGGAGACACTATAATTTTCTAAAAAGATGACTTTCAACTTACCTTTAATATCCTTATCCTTATTAATTAACGAAGCCAGAACACTAATCAATTTAATCGTCTGTTTTGCAATATAGTAACCTGGTGCTGCTTTACCAGCGAAAATAAAGGT
>ENA-OFCE01000679-OFCE01000679.1-metagenomes-genome-assembly--contig:-NODE-679-length-20956-cov-27.574040_pt1 | contig 20956 bp, 14 predicted proteins | sample MGYA00153388_OFCE01 | MGnify analysis MGYA00153388
GCAGTGCCGTGTCCCTACCGCGATCAATTGTAGGGACACGGCACTGCCGTCTCCTTGCTTGTCATTCCGGCGTAGCCGGAATTGAGATTATATCCCGTACATTGCTTGTTGCCGAACTTCCGATTACCTCAGCCACAACTTAATAGTATTGTCTTTAGAACCGCTAGCAATAGTTTTGCCGTCTGGACTAAAAGTCACCACATAAACTTCATCGGTATGTCCCGTCAAAGTATTCAGCAATTCTCCGGTAGCCAAATCCCAAATTTTAATAGTTTTATCCTTACTCCCGCTGGCAATGAATTTCCCGTCTGGGCTGATAGCCACCGAGACAATATCATCAGAATGTCCCTTAATCGATCGCATTAAATCTCCAGTTTCGAGATTCCAGATTTTAATACTTTCATCGTAGGAACCGCTAACGATTGTCTTGCCATCTAGGGTAACAGCAACCGACCTCACCTGGTCGCCGTGTCCCTCAAGAATTTTGAGCAACTTCCCGGTTGCTACATCAACAATTGTAATTTTTTTGTCCTTAGAAGCGCTAACCAAACTTTTGCCATCGGGAGTGAAAGCCACAGAATAAACAAAATCTGTATGGTCAGGCAAATTGTAAATCAAAGCGCCAGTTGTGGCATCGGAAATTTTCGTGGTTTTGTCTCCGCTGCCGCTAGCAATCAGTTGTCCGTCGGGGCTAAGAGCGACAGACCAAACAGAAGCAGTGTGGTCAAGAGTGCGAGTTGCTTGTCCTGTTTTCAAATCCCACAACATGACTCTCCAAAAACCAGTTCCCGTCGCAAGTTTCGTACCGATTGAGTCAAAAGCAACTGACCAAATGGTGGATGAATCTCCGGGAAAAGTGCGGATCGATTTGCCTGTAGCTAAATCCCAAATTTGGATGGTTTTGTCTTTTGAACCGCTGGCTAACATTAAGCCGTCTGGACTGAAAGCAACAGACCCGACTGCATCGGAATGCTGAGCGAAGTTTTTGACTTTGGCATTTTTCCACCGCAGGCCTGATTGGCACTGTTCCTGTAACTTTTGAGCGGACACATAGCTGCTGGAAGTGTTGGCAACTGTGGGTATTTGGCTGATGCAGCCTTCATAATTGCTGGCTGTATAAAGTGCTTCAATTTGACTGAGTTGTTGGGATTCTTGCTGCACTCGCTGCTGCGTTTCTTGCCACTTGAGATATCCGTAAATTCCGCCGATCGCAGTTAAGAGTGCCGCAATTGTTGCCCCGGCGAGATAAGGATTGAATTTGCGAGGTTCCTTGGGGACAATTGCTGCGGTAGGGGCGATCCTCTCCGTTGGCGCAGCCCCCGTAGGGGCGGGCTGCGCTAACGACAAATCGGATTTTCCATTCAAATTAATCTCCGGGGATACCGCCGAACTTGTCTGCACTTCGATTTGAGTGCTGCTGGCGGGTGGCAGGTTGGGGTTGGAGTTGGGGTTGCGGTGTCCCTCCAAAACTATGGAAATTGCCTTGTACAATTTCGCGAATAAAGATTTAGGAACGACTAACTCTTCAATTCTGGTGGCATCTTCGTCGGTAAGTCCTAAAATTTGCTGCAAGCGTTTTAATTCTTCGCGAGTTTCCGCAGAAAAAGGATATTCTTGCTGCATGGCTTCTTGCAGCGATTGTTCGTAGCGTTCGCCTTTTTCCCTGTATTTGCGGTAAGGGTTCAATACTTCATCTTCGATCGCGTCTGACTCTTCTGGGAGCAATTCTAAGCTAACGCGCAATTCTTCTAATATTCTTCGACCGACGACTGTAATGTCACCGCGACTGCTGCTGCGTCGATCGACCTCTTCGCGATATATTGTCAGCTTGGGAACCCGCGTCCGCGATCGATCGCCAATTTTCCTCAAATCCGCTAAAGCTTCCGCCGCCGACTGATAGCGTTCCCGAAAATCGTAGCGCACCATATTGTCCAAAACATCCGCCAGCGCTTGGGAGCACACAGTTAAGTGTCGCCAAACAATCTCGCCTCTATTAGAATTTTTCAAATCCCGCAATTTCGGCAAATCGTAAGCTGGCAAACCCGTCATTGCTTGGACGCCAATCATCCCCAAAGCGTAGATATCGCTGTTGAGTTGCGGGTTGTATTGAAATTGCTCGATCGGCATATATTCCAGCGTACCGATCCGCACAGTTACCGGCGCTTGTCTTTGAGCGATGTGAATCTCTTTCACCGAGCCAAAGTCAATCAAAACTAACTTGTTGTCTGAATAGCGGCGGATTAAATTGGCAGGTTTAATATCTCGGTGAATTACTCCCTGTCCGTGTACAAACACTAAGATTTCTAACAGTTCCTTCAACAAAGGAATCATTTGTTCTTCTGTTAGAGGTTTTCCAGGTACAATCTCCGTTGATAGGGAATGACCCGCTACAAAAGATTCAACTAAGAAAAATTCTTCGTTTTCTTCAAAATAAGCAAATAGCTGAGGAATTTGGTCGTGTTGACCGAGCTTTTCTAGAACTTCTGCTTCTTTTTGGAAAAGACGGCGGGTAGTATTAATTAATTTTGGTTCGCTGGTACCGGGACGCAAGTGCTTGACAAAGCACTGTGGTTCTCCGGGACGACGAGTGTCTTTGGCCAGATAGGTTTGTCCAAATTCTCCTGTTTCTATGACTTCAATGATTTGATAGCGTCCATCTAAAAGTTGGCTCACCATGATAATAACTTAGTTGCTCCTGGGCATTGGGCATTGGACATTGGGCATTGGGAATTGGGAATTGGGAATGGGGCATTGGGAATTGGGAATTGGGCATTGGGCATAGTTTTTTCCTTCCTTCTTCCTTCTTCCTTCTTCCTTCTTCCTTCTTCTTGCTTCCTTCAACATCTGCCATACTTTATCTTTTCAACATCTGCAAAGCTTGAAATCCCAAAAAGAAGAAGCCCAAAGCACCGAGTACCGCTATCGTGTCTGCTAACACATCGACTGTCACAAATTCGCCCATTACAATATCCTCTCTTGACTGATATCCATCTTTGGCTTTTCGGTCGCTGACTGGGTGAGGGGTATTGCCCCTTGTTGCGGGCGAGCCGAAAGATGCTCACAAATTATAGCGCTTGAGGTGCTCGAAATAACTTTTCGGGCGATCGACTAGCTTTTTGTTTTAATATTTTTTAATATTTAGGGAGACAAATCGTACACCGAAATTTTGAGGTCAGTTTGCTTTGATATTGTTAACCCTGCTAATTTTTTCTCTAATCGTAAGTACAGCCTACACTAAGAATTTGCGCCGATCGGTCACAAACGCACCTCGAACGGGCACAAGTCCTACTCAACAGTCATCGCTACCCAATGCTCAGTTCCCTAAAGTTTCGGTAATCGTACCAGCGTACAACGAGGCAGAGAATATTCGGGATTGCGCGATCGCCATTTTGGAGAGCACGTCGCTGTCTGTGGACAACCTAGAGGTTTTGATTGTAGACGATCGATCGACAGACGACACACTGGCGATCGCCCAAACACTCCAACAACAGCTCAATGACCCCCGCCTCAAAATATTAGCAGGTCAGGCGCGACCTGCCAACCAATATTGGGCGGGCAAAAACTGGGCCTGCGCGGAAGCCGTGCAAGTAGCAACCGGAGACTTCTTATTATTTATCGATGCCGACGTGCGGCTCAAACTAGGGGCGATCGAAACTGCCATTGCAACAGTTGAAACCGAAAAAATAGACTTATTGACCTGTATGCCTGCACTGGTTTGTGACTGTTTTGCCGAGTGGTTAGTACAGCCGTTAATGTTCAATCACCTAGCAGTTTGCTTCGATTTTACTGCCGTCAACGATCCGACTACAGACAGTGCCTTTGCTGCGGGCCCATTTATGCTATTTAGGCGATCGGCTTACGATAAAATCGGCGGCCATGCAGCAGTTGCTGCCGAAATTGTCGAAGATGTGGAATTATCTAGGCGCATCAAACGTGCGGGTTTAAAGCTCGCACTTTATGCCGGGTCAAATTTAGCATTTGTGCGAATGTATCGGTCTTGGAGCGCCTTGTGGGAAGGCTGGACAAAGAATCTGTATCTCGGTGCTAATCGCAGTTGGGGCATGATGGTTTATATGGCTGCAATCATGTTATTTCTGTATCCGATACCGTGGTTGGCATTAGCTATTTTGCTAGCTAATGGCGAAATTGCAAACATAATTACCAATTACCAATTACCAATTACCAATTACCAGTTGCCAATTACCTTGTTAACTATCTGTTTCTCAATATTTGTAATTTGGCAACAGTACAATTTGCGCCGTTTGGGTGCCGAGATTTCCGATTGTTCGACGAAATACTGGTGGTTGGGAGGTTTGGGAGGAACTTTGGTGGCGGCAATTGCGATCGGCTCTGCGATTAAAACCGAAACCGGTTGGGGGTGGACTTGGCGCGGTAGAGCTTTGCAAATTAAGAGTTAATTAGTAGTAGGGTGCGTCAGGCTTGACATTTTCAATCAGCACAAAAAGTCTCATACTGACGCACCCTACATATAGTAGTAGGGTGCGTCAGGCTTGACATTTTCAATCAGCACAAAAAGTCTTATACTGACGCACCATTTATTCGAGGAGTGCGTCAGTATGAAATTGTTGGTTTGTTGCGAAAATAACGATCGCTGACGCACCCTACATATAGATGTTTTCACAGCAAACCTTATGCTTCCGCGTAAACAAAAGCAGGTACGCGCTTATAAGCAGGCGTGCCCGATCGCCTTTCAACACGCGGGTGAAAAATCACATTAACTTCAGGATAAAACATCAAAGCAGCACCCACACGAACCGCCCCGTAAATCACCTCAACATTTGCCATTTTCCCCACATTTCCCTGCACAGTCACCCGCTGATGTTCATGCAAACCAGCACTTTCTGCATCCGCACGATTCATCAAAATGCAGTTGCGGTGCGGCATTCCCCGGTACTTGTCATCAATTTTGTAGACAACAGTATTGTGCTGAGAATAGCTGCGTCCCGTCATCAATGCCACAACTATACCCTGGGTTGATTCCGACACTCCAAACTCTTTCGCTTCCGGTAATTTCAGGACTGGCAAAGGCGCGACAAACATCTGCGCTTTCCCAGACTCAGTAGGGAATTTAGGTTCCGTAAAAATGCGACCACCGATTGTAAATTCCTCCTTTGTTTTATCAATTGTCCCTAACTTTTCATAACCAGGAATAGTTTGAGCAATTAGTTGCCGCACGTATTTTGTGTCTTGAAGTAGACGCCAATGAACGGGATACTCGCCGTGAATTCTGCTAGCTAATTCCGTCAGAAATTCAACCTCTGGAATTAAATCGGCATTTTTGAGATGAGTTTCACCTTCATCGTTCAAACGCACAAAATTATTGCCAGATTCCACCGTTGTTTTGTGGGGATTTTCAAAGCGATTTAGCACGGGAAGTACAATTGTATTGTGCTTTGCCAAGCCGCTAAAATGCCCTAAATTCGGTTTAGTTGCCAGGTAAATGATGGTTTCAATTTTACCCAAAGCGCATTTAGCCTGAGTTGAATCTGGGTTCGCCCCATACAAATTGCCGCCCAGACACAACAGTGTATCGACTTTGCCCGCATCTGCTGCTTCAATGAGCGATCGAGTTTCGTAGCCTTTAACAGGACTCAGAGAACGTCCCAACAACTTTTCCAAAGCTTGTTGAATTTCTTTTTTCAGATCCACAGTCACGCCCATAGAGCCAAATCCTTGGACGTTTGAGTGTCCTCTCACCGGCATTAATCCCGCCCCTTCTTTGCCGACATTTCCCGTCATTAAGGCAGTATTGGCAATGCTGAAAACATTATCTACACCGTTATCGTGTTGGGTAATTCCCATCGCCCAACCGAAGACAACTCGTTTTGAATTGCCGATAATTTTGGCTGCGGCCTCAATTTCTGCTTGTGAAACGCCGCAAGTTTCAGTAATAGTTTCCCAAGAAGTATCACGGGCGTGCTGCACTACTGCTTCCCAGCCTTCTGTATAAGCTTGCAAGTATGCTTCATCCAGCAATCCTTGTTCAATTACAGACTTTTGAATACCAAGAAATAAGGCTGTATCGCTGCCGGGAATTGGTTGCAAGTAGAGCGAGGAAATATCGGAACCTGGGATGAGCGACTTGACGGGAAATGCCGGAGAACCAAACTTGACTAACCCGATTTCCATCATTGGGTTAATTACAATTATTTTACCGCCTTTCTCGCGAATTTTAATCAATTCGTTCATTAAGCGGGGATGGTTGTAGGAAGAATTCGCACCCGCGAGCACGACGCAATCTGCTTGTTTCAAGTTTTCGAGACTCACTACCGAGGTGCGGGTAGCAAACATTTCGTTTAGCCCGGTTGTTGAGGGAGCGTGGCAAAGATCCGAACAATCTGCTAAGTTGTTAGAACCCATCGCTCGCATCATCAATTGTAGCAAAAAAGCCGCTTCGTTCGAGGAGCGACCAGAACTGTAGGATGCTACTCGTTCGGGGGTTTTGCGAAAAGCATCAGCGGCAATTTCATAAACTTCTTGCCAAGAAATGCGCTCGTAATGCGATTTGCCCGATCGCAAAATCATCGGAAAACTCAACCTTCCCAGCCTGTCGCATTCCATTGAAGTTAATAGCTGAAGTTGGGTAATACTCTGCTGTTTAAATACTTGAGTTGAGATAGCCGGCTTAATTTCAGCGGAGATTGCTTCCACACTTTTCATACAGCGCTGAAGTTTTTCGCCCTCTTCATTGGTAAAGCCTCCTTTCTGCCCGCCAGTGCCCCAAGAACAGGACAAACACGCGCTTTTGTGCAGCAAAGTTTTCCAAAGTTTGGGCCCTTCCGAGGACAATGTATGTTCTGCCCAAAACTCAATTACGGGTAAACCGCCACCGATCTCTGGCGTTTCCTCGTTTGTCTCGTTGAAGGGCGGAATGGGTTGGATATTTTGGGAATCGGTGTCCATAGAGTTTACCTCGGGTTTTGATTGCTGATTAATTCGGTGGGGAATTGCCAAAAAGGTTAAGCTTGTCAGTCGAATTTTAGCGCAATTTTACTGCCAACACAATTAGCCAGTAGATAGATTTGTTTAAGCGATCGGTTGAGCAACTCGACAGGCAGACGCGATCGCCTCTTGACAAAAAAAATGTATCTATTATAATAATTAATACACTCAAATATAAACACTACAAAATGCTAGAACTACATAAAAGTTATGTAATCGACGAAAATCAGCAGCCGATTGCTGTTCAAATCCCCCTTGAACAATTTGAGAAAATCGAGGAGATTTTGGAAAACTATGGTCTGGCTAAACTTATAGAAGAAACTGAAGGTGATGAGACATTATCAAAAGAACAAGCACTAAAGTATTATAACTCAATCAAACAAAATAATGTGGCAAGTTGAATATACAAATCGGTTCCTCAAAGAACTAGCTGCTTTACCTGCTGAAATTAGAAGTAGGATAGAACCTATAGTTTTTCAATTCTTAGAATCAGACAATCCCTTTGCATTAGGATATCTGGAAAAAATGAAAGGTTATCCAGATAAATATAAAATTCGTGTTGGTGACTACCGTATTGGACTCACAGTTGATGCACCGACAAAAACTTTAATTTGTCAGCGAGTAGCGCACCGCCGAGACATATACAGAATTTTTCCATAAAATTATGTTGATGAGAATTAGCAAAATATAATTATGTAGGGTCCGCAGCCCGCAACTTACCGCTGTCAATTTCATCGCTTGCCCTTATTTAATGTCTGCTTCCCAAACCCGAGACAAAGCATTCGATCGCCCTCAGCAACATTTGGATCATTCTGCAAATAATCTTCCACCCATTCGCAACTCCTAGCAATAATATTATTCAATTCCAAATTCTCCAAAGGCCACAGAATTACAGTCCGATCCCTGCTAGCAAAAGCTAGAGTTTTGCTATCAGAACTAAAAGTAACACTCAACACGCGATCGCTCGATTCCAAAGTTTTAGATAGCAGCGCCCTCTTACCGTCAAAATTCCACAGTTTAACAGTATTTCCCGCACTCGCCGCCGCAATCAACTTGCCGTCTGGACTGAAACTCACGCTTTCCACAGTATCGGTATGGTCGAGTTTTTCAGTTAAATTTGCCACCTTGCCATCAAACCCCCACAAGTAAACTTTTTTGTCAGCACAAGCAGCAGCAATAGTCTTACCATCTGGACTGAAAATCACATTTTTTACGCTATCCTCGTGGTCGATAGTTTTCAAAATTTTCGCCGATGAACCGTTAAATTGCCAGAGGTAAACTCTCTTTTCTCCAGTATCAACAGCATTTTTCTTCCCGCTTTCCTTGTTGTCAGCAGCGGTAGCAGTCGCAATAGTTTTGCCGTCTGGACTGAAACTCACGCTAATTACAGGATTGCTGTGATCGAGTTTTGCCAGCAATGTTGCTTTAGAACCATTCCAGCGCCAGAGGTACAATTTGCGATCGCCACTTGCAGCGACAATTGTCTTACCATCTGGACTAAAACTCACACTTCTAATAAACCCATTATGCTTCAGAGTATCTAACAGTTTTCCATCTAGATTCCAGAGTTTCACCGTTTTGTCATTGCTGGCAGAAGCAACAGTTTTATCATCGGGCGAAATGCTCACCCAGGTAACAGAATCCTTGTGACCTATTAAGGTTTTGAATAAACTGCCATCAGGGCGCCAAAGTCTCACCGTTTTGTCACCACTAGCAGAAGCAATTGTTTTGCCGTCCGCACTAAAACTAACTTTGTAAACCCAGTCTCCGTGTCCCGACAAAATCTTGTTCAGCGGAGTGCTTTCTGGTTGCCAAAGTTTCACCATTTTGTCCTTGCTTGCGGAAACAATAGTACCATCAGGGCTGAAATTTACTGCCCTCACGTCGTCTTGATGTCCTCGAAAAGTGCTCAATAAAGTGCCGCTGGGACTCCAAACTTTCACCGTATCGTCAGCGCTACCGGTGACAATTTTTGCGCCGTCGCGACTGAAACTCGCGCTAATAACTTGATCGTTATGTCCTTTAAGAGTTTTGATTTTTTTACCGTTTCGGTTCCATATTTGGGCGGTGGTATCGGCACTGGCTGAGACGATTTGTTCACCGTTAGGACTGAATTTAACGCTGTAAACAAGGTCAGAATGTTTGGTTAATGTTTTGGGATTAATTGCAAATTTCTGGGTTTTACCTTCTCGGTTCCAAAGTTTGATAGTTTTGTCAGCACTTGCTGAGGCTATTGTTTTGCCGTCGGGACTGAAACTGAGGCCGAGCACCCAGTCTTTGTGCCCCGTTAAGGTTTGCAGCAATTTTTTGCTTGTCAGGTTCCAGATTTTGATGCTGTTGTCGTTACTCGCAGAAGCGAGGGTTTTGCCGTCTGGGCTGAAGCTGACGCTGCTAACAATATCGGTGTGGCCGGATAAAGTGACGATCGCACTTTCGTCATTATCTACTTGCCAAATTCTAATTGTACGATCGGCAGAACCAGTAGCGATCGTTTTCCCATCCAAGCTAAAACTAACACTCGTCACAATATCGGCGTGCTTAAAAGTCTTTAATAACTTACCTTCTTTGCTCCACAACTTAACAGTTTTGTCAGCACTTGCCGAAGCAACAGAATTGCCATCTGGACTCACACTCAAATCCAAAACAGACTTGCCATGCTGCTCAAAACGGTTGCGTTCTTGCACCCCAGAAACTGCTTGTCTGAGTCTCTCAGTAATTTGATTTCTAGTATCGACAGGTAGCGCTGTACTTTTCAGAGAATCGCGACCGATTTTGATACTATTTTCCAACACTCCCAATTGATTTTTCTCATTAGAAAGCACCAAAGCTTCGGATGCCGAATTTAGGGCGTCAGTCCGATTTTTTTCTGCTTCTTGGCGCGCTGTTTCTGCTAACTTTGCTTGCTCGAATCCCATCCACGAAACGCCTCCGAGTACCAGCAATCCTAGAATCGCCGCCCGCAATTGCCATCTCCGATTTTGGTAAAGTTGAGCTTCCGCTTCGTGCTGTTTGTCTCTGGCTTGACGCTGTTTGTCTCTAGCTTCCGACAGCAAAGCATCTCGCTCTCTGTCTTTGCGAATTTGGTCAATTTCATCTCGGTTAATTTTGTTTTGCTTTCGCAGTTCGTCGAATTCTGCCTTTTGATCTGATTCCTGTTGCTGGCGAATAAAGGTAACTAAATAATCGTGAACGAGCTGATAAAGCTCTGCCGGTAGTTCCGTCCATCGAAAAACTAAACCGGATTTTACTAACAGTTCTAAGACTAAATCTAACTTATCAGATTCGGCAAATGTTGCTAAATCTGAGGCTAATTCGGCGCGGGTTTTTAGGGGACGGATATCATCTTCATCAGTCAGGAAGTACAAAACTCGGCGCGCCACTCCTTCATTTTCCGGGCCACAGTCTTTGATGACTTCTTCGAGAAATCTTTCCACTAATTTTTGTTGCGGATTGTTGCCAAGTTCCTGATATTCAGTTAAAGTTCTAATGTCCTCTTGTTGCAGTTGATCGCCGACGAGTTGTAGTTCGATCGGGCGGACTTCTCCCAATTCTCCAGCTAAATCCTTGACTAATTCTTCGATCAGCTCTGGTTCTAGGTAAAACTGCGATCGTTCAGTTAATGTATGAATTACCGATCGCGCATCCTCCATCGAAAAATTTCCCAAATAAAACAGAATATCTTTGCTGAGAATGTCCGCCAAAATATCATTGTTGATAAATTCTGCCTGATTTTTGGGTCGTGAAAATTCCAGCAAATGGTGCAGATAATCTTCCCGCAAAGACAGGACGACTTTTAAATATTTGATTTTCAAGCATTCCCGCAAAAAGTCAAAAAATATCTGTCTTTCTGCTGGCTCTTTCCACACAAAAAAGAATTCTTCAAATTGGTCAAATACCAGAATAGTTACGAGATGTTCTGAATTTATTTGCAACTCGTGGATGATTTTTTCGTATTCGATCACCTGTTTTGCTACGATTACTTCTACAGGCTGCGATTGCTCAATCTTATCCTCATTTTTTCCAGATTCAACGCCGTTAAATCCCGCAATAAGACTTTCCTTGACTGCGCCTGCTGCTTCGGAAATTTCGCTATCGAATATTTCAGCTTTTCCAACAGATAACTGTCTAGTTAATTCCAGTGGCCAGTTGTTATAAACTTGCAGAACTACAGGCAAAACAGTCCGCATTTCGATCTTTTTTTGTTTGAGAGCCGGCACTAATCCCCCGGTGACAATTGAACTTTTACCAACTCCAGATTGACCGTAAATTACTGTTAGTTTGTCTGGGGTATTGTTCATCCTATAGATCAATCGGTTGAGGTCTTGTTCTCTACCGGAAGCAGTAATTTCGTCAGCAATAGTATCAGTGGCGGCAACAGTTTCGGCGGGATTAATCGTTTCTCTGTGCGGCTGCAACTTTCCGGCTCCAATAAAAGCTCGGAACCGATATGTATGTTCTACCGATCGATAATCTTGCTTAATTTGAAATGCTGCGAGATATTCTCCACGCTGAAAATAAACTCCTCGCAAAACTTCTAAAACGCGCAAATACAGTTGCGGGTTGTAACAAGGTTCGGTTTCGGAGCGAGCAATCTCCAAATGGACGATCGCCTCATCCATCTCACCCAACTCGCTCTCGGCCTCTGCTAAAATTAACAGATACAAGCCTTGATGCTGCGACTTTACAGGCGTTCCGTGTGTCGCTTCTAAATTCGAGTTGAGCACCTCCAAAGCGACTAAAGCCCATTCTTTCGCCCCTTGCCAGTTCTTCTGCTCTAAGGCTACTTTAGCCAAAAAGCCATAATCTTGAGCCAAATTAACTGCTGAATTTTCCATGTTTTGATGTAATCTCCGAGCTTTGATCGCTAAATTCCACAGTGCATCCCAATCTTCTAAATGCTGCAATACTTCGCCGAGTTGATTGACGAATAGACCAACGGCATCCGACTTTCCGGCACGTTCTAAAACATCAATACATTCCTGAAAATAATTCTTAGCTTCCGTCCAGTAAGGGCGGTTGTTGCTGCGATGCTGTTCTGCTTGGAAGCGGTAGCAAAGCCCGATTTGGAATAGCAGAATTCCCTCTAACACTGGTGCAGAATGAACGGTAAATAATAAGTGACTAAATTCGGTTTCTTCTCTAATCAATGCTACTCGATTTTGCCAAAAATAGAGACTTTTTTGATATAGCTCAAGCGCCGCCGGGATGCGGTGACAAGCATATTCGTGTCGGGCGCGAATAAATTGCAAACTCGCTTCGATAGCTGGTTCTAAGGTAATGTCGTAAGTTTGTAAGTCTTGGCTGGCTGACTCTAATTCAGTCAAAGAATTGGCTCCGAGAATAGCAGAATTACTTAAACTCCAATTGCCAGTTTCTAAAATGTTGGAAAAAATGCGATCGGCACTTTTGCCCATAAAATCCACTAATTCGTCTGGGCCAAGCACAAATTCAACAGTTGTTGTCCAAGTCTCGATATCTGTTACTAACCGAATCAGTTTTTTTAAGATTTTGTCTGTCACCCACAGCACCACCGGAAACGGAAAATTATTCCGAAATTCTTCCCTCACGTAGTTGGTAGAAGTCAGCAGGCGATCGATCGCACTTACCGACTCCAATCCAAACACCATTAAAGCTGGTGGCTGGTTATCCGCAACTTCGGTTTCTATCGTCGTGTAAAGAGTTTTAACAGATGTGGGGAGGACAATTTCTCGAATCTCGATCCCAGAATTCTCCCGTAATTGCTGGACAATTTCTTCTCTCATCGCACTGTAGTTGCACCTGACCAAAATCAGCGAAAATTGCCCCTGAGACATTCTCAAAGTCCGGGAGAGGGTTTGCAGCGAACTTTGGTTTTGCTGTGCTGCGGTGTCTTGCTGGCAATGCGAATCAATCATGATTAATATTTGAAATTATGCTCGGGATAGATGCTGGAAAGAGAAGATTAGCAACGGATTATTTAACGGATTTAACGGATGGAAGATTAGACCTCTTGCAAAAAAAATATGTGTTATCCTTAAAAGTTTGCTCAAGTTTAGGTCAAACTTTGAATTATTGGGTTGATTGGCATCTCCTTAAACTTGCCCAGCCTGCTAGATCATAAAATTGGCTAAATCTTCCATAATAGCACAAAATTATTTTGCAAGAGGTCTATTGGCAACGGATTTTGTAACGGATTTAACGGATGGAAGATTGGCAGCGGATTTTGTAACGGATGTAATCGAAATTAAACCATACCCAAAAAATACATACTCTGTTATTCGTATATTCTCAGCAAGATTAACCGAATTTTACTGATTTATTTTTTACTCTGACAGCGAGACAAAATCCGATTTGGTTATTCGCAGATTCCCGAAATCCGGCATTCTCGGGTTGACTGGCCCCTGGCCGCACTCAGATAAACTACGGCGGTTGGTTGCTCAATTACAGCTTGAAAATTTGCTGTCATAAACTTATTAATCTCCATGTCTAAGTTAGCCGAAAAATCTGGTTCATCCCAATCCTCGCTTTCTTCAATGGCGATTATTGTTGAGCTGGGAATAGCTAAATTAAGTTGTTCGCTCAAGTCATAAACTTTCACTTTGTTAGTAGAATCTATTGGCTGAATTGTATCAGCGGCAAAAGCTTGATTTGTATTCGCCGCTATTAGTGCGATCGGCAGTGCTACCATTGCACTTATCGTTTGTTTCGCCGTAATTTTCCTCATGCTATTCTCCGTGTATAAACTAAATTATCGTTGGTTCTTCGACAACACATAACCCGATTTTTGATACTTACCCTAAAGTTTGCTTGACTGAGGGTATCCGGTTAACGGTTCCCACTTCTATTTACTACGTGAAAACTCTTAAACAGTCCGGTTTTCTACTTAAGTAATTCCCGAACTTTTGTGAGTATAAATCCCAGACTCAAAGCAAAGTGGGTGAGAAGTAGGCGCGTGCGTAGCTATCCCGTAGAGAGATTAAGACCAAAAAATGGTCTAGTCTGCCCCAAGTAATGGTAAGGTGCGCACTGCGCACCCTACAGACAAGCTGTTCGATATCTAAATTGCATTTTTTGTGCGGGCGAGATGCCCATCCCACAAGAACTTTATCAAATTTTGACTGTGGAGTTTAAATGCAGAACAGCTTAGAGTGTGCGCGATCGCGAACCGCCAGCAAAGTCGAGAGAAATATTACTTAGTTAACCCATGTTCGAGAGCGAAGCGAACTAACTCAGTACGGCTGTTAGTACCCGTTTTGGTAAATAAGCGGCTGACGTACTTTTCCACATTGCGCACGCTAGTTTCCAAGCGACGAGCAATTTCTTTATTCATCAAACCTTGAGCAACCAAATCTAAAACACTTTGTTCTCGGGGAGTCAAATCTATTTTAATTGGCGAAGCACTTTGGACGATCGAACTTCGCCCGCTCAGCAAAGACTCAATTCTCGCCATTTGGCTTGCCAAAGCAGCAATATCGGGACTTTCAGCATTTTCGCCTGTCTGCTTAGCAGCCGCGCGACGGGCCAGCAAATTGGTGACAATTGCTACCAACTCATCAGGATCGAAGGGCTTAGAAAGATAAGCATCGCAGCCAGCTTGATAGCCTTGAATACGATCGCTCGTCATCCCCTTAGCAGTCAAAAACACCACCGGCAAAGCCTTGTAGCGAGGATCTTCTCGCACTTGCTTCAGAAACTGATAACCATCCACCTGTGGCATCATAATATCTGAAATCACCAAATCAGGATTGGACTGCTGCAAAAGTTCCCAGCCATCCCGAGCATTACTGGCAACCTCAACCGTAAAGTTGCTATCTTCCAAATAAGCTTGTACCGCTTCCCGCAAGCCCGGTTCATCATCTACCAATAATAATCGTGCTAACATATTTGTTACCTTTGCCTTTTACTATAATAATAAGGTGTGCAGTGCGCACCCTACAAATTTACCACTATCTTTTGATTTAGCTGAATTTAACTATTATTGTCGTTAGTAAGGTGCGCAGTGTCCACCTTACAACTGAATTCAACTATTATTGTCATTAATATATAGCAGTTTAATGGTTGCAGGAAACGAAAGTAGTTTTGAGTTCATTTTTGATTTATTAATGAACCAAAAACTGGGTAATAATTTAACTCAAACTCAAAACTATTCTTTTCCCGCAATCATTAAACTTTGGTTCGATCGGTCAAAATTTCATAGCCAGTGTCCGTCACCAACACAGTATGCTCAAACTGAGCGGACATAGCATTATCAACCGTGACAGCAGTCCACTTGTCAGAAAGTGTCCGAGTGTATTTAGAACCTGCATTCAGTATTGGTTCGATCGCCAATGTCATACCCGATCGCAATTTCACGTTCGGCATTTCCCGGGTGCGGAAATTAAAAACCGACGGTTCCTCGTGCAAATTCCGCCCGACACCGTGGCCCGTAAACTCCTCAACAATACTAAAACCGTTGCTTTTGACATGATCTTCGATCGCACCGGCCAGATCCAACAAATAAGCTCCAGCCTTCACCTGTTCGATACCTTTATAGAGAGCTTCTTCTGCTACCCTAATTAATTTTGCCGATTCGGGAGTCACTTCCACAACTGCGATCGTGATGCAAGAATCGCCGTGAAAACCTTGGTAATATGCTCCCGTATCTACTTTAAGAACATCTCCGGCCCGAATTACCTTTTTGCGACTGGGGATGCCGTGAACAACTTCGTTATTAATGCTAGAGCAAATCGAGCCCGTGAAACCGTGATAACCTTTAAAACTCGGAGTTGCGCCCATTTCGCGGATGCGTCTTTCGGCATAAGCATCCAAATCAGCAGTAGTCATTCCCGGTTTCACCAGTTGGGAAATTTCTTTCAGTACCGTGGCGACAATTTTCGCTGCTTGCCGCATAATTTCGATTTCACGTTCCGACTTAATTTCAATGCCTCGACGCTGTTTTGTGGCTTGCGGTGCTTTAGGTGGCCCAGAAAGCAGACTACTAAAAATATTCATGTATTGATTGGCTGGTAATTTTGGACTGTGAGGGCAGGTAGAATAGTCCTAAAGCCCTTTATGGGCGGGCTCTCCGGCCTACCCCACAAGGAATTCACTCTTTGTGGAACAGGCCGGAGAGCCTGTGCGAGCGAGAATCGTGAAACGTTTCAGGATCGATCGCCCTTTAACCTAGCTTAATATTTTTCTCAGAAATTCGCACGATCGATCGTTAATCCGTCTATCCGCGTCGAAACCCGTGTCGTGCATTTCTCATATCAATTCCGGCTGCGCCAGATTAATTGTAGGGACACGGCACTGCCGTGTCCTGATTTCGGGTAATATTAATTCTGATGCAACCGGAGTTGATATCACTTCCAATTTTGCCAAGAAGAATTGAAGATAGAAGTACCCGGAAAGGCGATCGGATTCTTGTTTTGCTGCAACCGCAACTGCAACGCTTCCAAATTCGGCTCGCGGGATGGCAATTCGTCCACCAATTCATCAGGTAAAATCCCATTTTCCAGGGAAAAAGCAGCCGTAACTCCCGCCGCCGAACCAGCAGACCATTCAAAAGAATGCACTCGATAAGCAGCAGCAGCCGTGTGGCTAACAGCAATACTTTTGCCAGCTACTAACATATTGTCAATTTTCTGAGGAATCATTGCCCGCAGTGGAATTTGGAACGGATAAGCTTGTCCTTGACCTTTGCGAGTGCCTTCGCGTTCAGTATTTCCCGGTGCTTCCGGCGGGCTGTTGGTCATGCAGGGGTGAAAGTCGATCGCATAATGACCGATACCAACACTGTCAGGATAAATCGTCGCGCGCGATCGAGATTTTGTATCTTCAACAGATTGACTACCCACAGCCAAAGCCGGCGCATTCAAACCGCCCACAGCCAACCACAAATTCCGATACTCTTTCTCCGACAAATTCTGGCGGTAAAAATCTGTATTAAAGTCAGTCCGAGACATATCAACTTCCCAGATTGTAAAACCTTGAGGCTGATTGAAACTCGGTCGCCCAATCATCCGCCTACCCTCCCGCATATAAGGATACTTAGAAAGTCCGTGCACCGTCCCCATCGGCGAATCCAACCCGCTCAAAAAACGATTATTTGGATTAGGCTTTTTGACATTATTTCCGAGCTGCGAGTCAGTAGTTCCTGCTACCAACCAGTAGAAAAATCCTTTAGCATTTTCTTCGCCGCGCCGCAAAGTTTCTGTGCGCAAACCGCCCATCCATCCGCCCGGTTGCAGTTGACCTGCTGCTTCTAACTGCGCGCGGGAATAAATTAAATTATCCTGGGCAGAACCAGGACGATAGTCATTCCCCCAAGTCCAGTTTTGCATCGAAATATCTCCCGGATAAATCGGGAATAGTTTCGGGTCAGAAGGGCGCGGTTCATCCGGTCTCATACTCCTAATTTGGCGATAGCTGAAAACGAGCGGAAAACTAGCTAACCTTTGCAATTCGTAACTGTAATAAGGAGCATATTGTTGATAGAAAGATGGTAGTTGATGCTGCTGCGCTTCCTTCGTTGCCTCCATCGCAAAAGTGTAGGTAAAACCTTGAGTACAATAGGTATCACCGGCAGGAGTTGCAGCAGAAGGTTCGAGAGGAGATCGAGGGTCAATTCCGAGACGGTAGGGAACATCCGCAAGTCCGAGTAATTCCCCGGTTTCAGTCGCATCCACAACGAACCAATCAGCAGCACGCCTAGCCCCAGAAGGGGAGGAACTTGTGGAATTCCCCCCCCTTGGCAAGGGGGGGTTAGGGGGGGTCTGAGGTGGTTTGGGAGTAAACCGAATAATAGTTTTGTTAAATCGCGCCGAATTTTCGTAGCGATAGGCATCTTCGATAGTCTGAGAAAGAGTTTCGGTGTTAATTGGCGGAGTGTTTGCGGCTGGTTTGTGTTGAATTGCGATCGCACTTTTAATTTGTTGACCCCCCACCGCATTCCCCGCCACAGCCGGAGTAATTGCTAATTCTTTAATCACCGTATTGGGAAACCATTTCAGCTTACCTTTGCCTGTTTGAGCCGCATCCTGCAAGATGTCAAATAAAATTTTGTGGCCGTTGTAGGGCATGAAGCACGAATAGCTAACCCAACAGCCACCGGGATTTAGGCGGCCGTAATGTTCCTTGATTCGCCGCCGCAATTCTAGGTAGCCGCGCGGATAAAATAAGAGCGATCGTTGAGTGTCTCTTTCATCGAGTGCGGAAGTTCCCTGAGCGGAAATCTGACCGCCTACCCAGTCAGTAATTTCAGTCATGCAAACTGTGCGCCCCGCCAGCAAACCTTCATAAGCCGTAGCAGCACCTGCGAGTCCGCCGCCTGCTACTAGAATGTCGCAAGTTTCTTCCTTCTCTGGATTACCCCGAGGTGCAGCAAATACTGGCGAAATGCTCGCAATCGCGCCAATTATGCCGAGACTGAGGCAAAATAGCGATCGACCTTTGAGCGAAAGTAGATACAGTCGAAGTTTCATCGGAGATTTTAGAATTAATTTAGACATAGGGCGAAAAATACTCATCACATCCAAATGTTTATTGTGCAGTATACTGGTATTTCGCATACGGCTAGGGGAAACTTTTTTAGATAAGAGGTATTAATGCCAACAACAACTATTGAACAACCAGATAAAGCTTATGCTCAACATAATCAAATTTTTTAAGTCATCGATCCCTTTTGAGAATTTAACAATTACCACAAGTCTAACTTTTTCGGAAGTCTTGCGGAGGTTGGACGAAGTTGTCACTACTCCCAAACCTTTTAGAATAACTCTACCCTTTGGCCCGCCACCTGTCAAACCTTATGAAGGAACAATTTCTGGGAACACATTCAGAATCAATCGCATCATCATCGGCCGGAATTCATTTATCCCAATTATCAAAGGAGATATCTATTCTCAACCGTTCGGTTGTTCCATCAAAATTAGGATGAGTTTACATGAATTAGTCATAGGATTTATGCTTCTTTGGCTGTGGACAACTGGCAGTATTGGAATGTTTGCTTTATTTGCTTGGTTCGTCGAACCCTCGGTGGGGCCAATATTTTTACCTATCCTAGGAATGTTTCTGTTCGGCTGGCTTTTGTGCTTAATTCCTTTTAAAATTGAAGCTAAAGCAGCTACAAAATTTTTATCAATTTTGTTAACATAAAGTAATTAAAAGCGGCAATTTGCAAGCTGTAGTATTAAAAATAATCTGGGTTAATCGACATTCATCAGCAGTCAAAAAAAATTAACTTTCCGGTATTATCCATGCGCCAAAACCAACTCAAACAAAAAATCAAACAAGGCGAAACAGTCCTCGGTTTATTTATGAACTGCGCCTATCCCGCATTCATGGAAATTTGCGGTCACGCCGGCTTTGACTTCGCCGTTATCGACATGGAACACGGCCCCTTGCACCCGCTGGCTGCTGAGGATTTGTGCCGCGCCGCTGACTGTACCGGAATTGCACCCATTGTCCGTGTCCGCAAAAACGACGGCCCGCAAATTCAACGAGCTCTCGACATCGGCAGTGGAGGCGTTCAAGTACCTCAAATCGAAAGCAAAATCGATGCTGAAACCGCTGTCAAAAGTGCTAAGTACAGTCCTCTGGGTACGCGCGGCCTTTCCTTTGCTACGCGGGCGGGACTTTACACCGCCGCAGGTACAAATATTACCGATCGACTTAACGAAGAATCCTTAGTTGTGATTCATGTTGAAGGCAAAGGCGGCATCGACAACCTGGCAGAAATTGTGACAGTGCAACACATTGACGTGATTTTTTTAGGGCCTTACGATCTCTCACAGTCGATCGGCATTCCCGGCCAAGTCCGCGATCCCCGAGTCATCGACATGATGCAAGACGCCGTGCAAACCATCCGCAGTGCAGGCAAAGCGGCCGGTACTTTTGCCGAAAACCCCGAAATCGCCAAGCAGTGGATTGATGCTGGCGTTCAGTACGTCGCACTTGGGGCCGATGTTGCTGTCTTCCTGCGCGCCTGTCAGTCGCTGGTGAAAGCAGTGCGGAATTAATAGCTATCTTCACGATATCTTTGCAATTTTTGTATGATTTTTTACGACATCTCCAAAAAACCTGAGCTAGACTAGAAATATACACCTCTCTTAATGCAAAAATAAAGAGGGGAGCAAGGCTTCATGGAGAAAAATTTATGAAAACAGTATTAGAATCCATTCAATTGGACTATGCTTTCATGTTTACTTTCAAAAAAGTAAACTCGATCAAGCTAGAAGGATTCAAGCAGTTTTTTGACGATATGCCGATCGATCCTTATGTCAAAGGAAAGTATCGTTCTCGGAGATTGTCGCGGTTTGTCGTCAACGGGAACGAGTTAGTTAAGTTACCTCACGGCTACTTGTTTCAAAGCAAAACATACAATCCCATAGCGGGTGATATCAGGCGGGAATTTGCCGAATTGGACGATCGGCTAATCGCCCTAGATAATTTCAAACAACTAATTTTTGCTTTTTTCGATTCCTGCAAAATTCACCCCGAAGCAGAAATCGGCATCCATCAAATCAGGACTACTTGTTCGCCCCACAATTTCGGCAACCCCGCACCAGAAGGAATTCACAGAGATGGTACAGATTTTATCGGCATCTTCTCGGTTGATAGAACCAATATAGTTGGCGGGGAAACGCAGTTGTACCTGGCTAAAAAAGAGAAACCTGTGTTTAATAAAATTCTGCATCCGGGAGACTTGCTATTAGTTAACGACCACGAGTTTTTCCACTTTACTACTCCAATTAAGCCAGAATCTGAAGGGATGGGAACCAGGGATGTTTTCGTGCTGACTTCTCCCAGTTTACTTTGCGACTAAAAATATAGTCATATCAAATCCTCTCTTCATCGGAATGATATAAGCTGTTCTACATCTAAATTGCATTTTTTGTATGGGCGAGACGCCCACCCCACAAGAATTTTATCAAATTTTGATTGTGCATTTTAAATGCAGAACAGCTTAAACGGAGGAGACGGAGGAGACGGCAGTGCCGTGTCCCTACAATTAATCGCGGTAGGGACACGGCAC